>Ga0209945_1000338_pt1 | contig 16431 bp, 27 predicted proteins | sample SalPonR2_A_D2_MG_FD_185703 | JGI IMG/M metagenome (GOLD analysis project Ga0209945, IMG submission 185703) | Salt pond soil microbial communities from South San Francisco under conditions of wetland restoration - Salt Pond MetaG R2_A_D2_MG... ...
CGTTTCTCGCCTTGCTCTGTGCGTGCAAAGACGTGAACAATCGGCTCAGGCCGACTATAGCCACGTTCGTGAACATTGTACTCGACGGTCATTACCTTCAGTCGCTCACGACTGTCAGCAGGACCACCGAACTTTCTGATTCCCATACCGTAGAAAACGCATCGGAGTGATATAAAGGTTACGCTTGCTCTATCAGACCGAGAGACGTAAGCAGTATTTTAACCGCCCGCTCTTTGCTGGTGAACACAGACAGCGCGTGCCACTGTAACCACTGCGGTACTGTGGAGTCTGTTTTGTTCCAGACAACAAGTGGCACTCCGTTCTGGTAGCACCACGTCACATCAATCTCTTCTGTGTCTGATAGCTCGCCATTGTAGGCCAGCAGAGAGCCATCAAGTGATTTCTGAAAACTCGCAGGTGGGGAAAAGTGATACTTAGAGATAGAACGTGGTGTCACAAGCGTGTGTTCAGAAAGCCTACCAGAAAAGTCTTCTGTATCGCAATCTCCGAGAAGATAGATTCTCTTTACTTTGAACGAGAGCATTGTCCAGATTCAACAATAAATTCACCGAGGAGATACATCTTTGCCTTCGGTCTCACCTTCACTAAGAACGGTATTTCTCTCCCTTCACTACAGTTACGACACACAATCTTCAGTTTGTCGTCGCTCTGAATAAAGATGATTCTGTGTCCTGCGAGGGTGTGGTGTGTTCTGTCATCGAGCCTGTCCATAGCAGACTGCCCGTGTCCGAGGCCAACCTGCACATCATCGGGGTCAAACACAGTTGTGGGGGCTACTCAGGGAGTGCGCCTGCAAGACGGTGCGGCTCTTCAGTGTCGTCATCAGGCTGGTGTACAGGTAGCGCGCCTGCAAGCCTGTGGTCGCTCTCCATAAAGTCTGCAACGTCCTCATTGGGATACTCTGTCATAACACTTATTAGTTATGACTACGGGTACTTAAACGTTACGGAAAATGCGTGGAAGAGGATTTGAACCTCTGACCTCCTCAATGTCAATGAGGTGTTATATGCCAAGCTAAACTACCCACGCGCATACGAGCGGAAGGATTTGAACCTTCGATACCGGCGATGTAAGCGCCGTGCCTTAAGCCAGACTGGGCCACGCTCGTTCGTAAATAAGGTAGAGTTTGTGGTGACTTAAATCTTTCGGTCTTACTGCGTCATCATACCGCCGGGTCCACCGCTCCGGTCAACATCAAACTCTTCATCAAGATTAAAGTCAGTCCGCTTGAGGGCTTCAATTTGCTGTAGGGCACTTTCAAGACGCTCGTTCATAACCTCGTTTACATCATCGAGGTCATCGTTCTGCCCACCCTGAACTTCTACTTCAAAGACACGGTAGTCAACGTGCATCGAGGGGTTGTCGTTGTCACTTTCTGGCTCAGATTCTTCCTGTGGCGGAATAACATCAGTCATCGTAACACACTTTTGTGCCTACGGGTACTTAAGTGTTGCGGAAAAGATAGACCATCGAGGATTCGAACCTCGGGTTGGAGAACCAGAGTCTCCCGTGTTTGGCCGCTACACCAATGGTCTGCCGAAGGCCTGTTAGTCACTGCCAAGAAAACCTCAAAAACTGACAGTTCATCCTACTTAGCACCACCTGCCCCCTGACGAGGTTGTTCTTCGGTTGAGCCACAGGCATCTGAGCAGTGCAGGCCTCTATTGGCGAGGCAGGATTTGAACCTGCGAAATCCTCGTCCCAAACGAGGAGCCTTAGACCAAGCTCGGCGCACTCGCCATCGTAAAGCCGGGTGAGATACCCCACCGGGCGTCCGTGGTGTCCAAGCCAAATACAAATACACACCGGAGGCACTTAAACGTTTCGGTTATACAGTAACCAAGTCGTAGTCTCCGTCGAGTAGGTTCGGCTCGGGAGCGTCTCCGTCGTTTACCTCGTTCTCAATCCAGTTGACACCATCTCTGAAGTCCTGAACTAACACGTCAGCGTGGTACGTCATCCACGGAGAGATGTTATCAGGCTCTATCGAGGTCTGAACGACAACAGGTATCTCTTCTTTCATCGCCGCCATCAGCAAGATGTCGATGTCGTTAACTTCCATACCAGCTTCTTCTGCTGCGTTGAAAAACTCAACGGTGTCAGCAGTGCCACGCTCTTCAGCAAGCTGTGACGCAAGAGATAGCATTGCTTCGCCAATCTGTGGCATCCGCTTTGTGAATAACACTTCCATCGGAGTACCACACGTCGGCACTTCACGCCAGTGGACAATGAGAGAATCGGAGTTTGCGATAAGCTTCAAGTCATCCTCAACGATAGTCTCACTCGTCCACTCTGTTTCCTCCATTTCGTGTGTGTTATACTTGTCCATCGGGTCGATGAACTCAATATCTTCACCACTGTGGGAAATATCTCCCTTCTTCAACCGCTCCCTCCAACCTTTTCCGTGGTCGGAGGCGTGTTGAATCGGCCCTGCGAGGTAGACTTTTGTTGTCATACTCTACAGTATGAGACCTACTGACATAAAGGTTTCGCAAAAAGTAATCCGGCGGTGGGGTTCGAACCCACTATCCTCTCCATTACAAGTGGAGTGCCCTTCCACAAGGGCCTCGCCGGAGCGCATTACACTATTATCTACACTGCTACTTAAGTCTTTTGGTCAACAGTCAGTTTCAAAGAAATGACCAAGCATATACTTTCTGGCAGACTTTCTAATGTGTTTATCTATTTTCCACAGACTCTCTCCACGTAGGTGTTGCTGCTCGTCACAGTCGGTACAGTAGTATCCTATAGACATTAACTTCAGTAACCCATCACTGTCGTTCTCAAAGCGATATATAACTTGCACAGAATGTCCAGAAATTTTGAGCGGATACTCTGCACCAGCGTTAGCGACTCTGTTTTTGTAGCTTTCTGAAGCCTCGATTCCAGACTTTGTGTAGTCTGGCTCGACGGTTATCGGCTCATTCATAGTCAATCATAGCACGTTTCAAGTCTCGCTTGATGTGGTGCATAGTCATCGGACTTGTTTGTTCACCAATATACGGAGTTATCACACCATCAACTACATCTCTGAACGTCTCCGGTGAGTCACAGTTTTTGCCGAGGAAATACCCAATGATGTATTCTGTTGCTTCACTTCGGCAGTGCGCTTCAGAACTTCTCCAGACTGTCTCAGAAATGCTCACTTCACTTCCACAAGTAACACAACGGAACTTTCTGTTGTCCTTCTCAACAGACGCCATAATGAAGTGGTTATTCATCTGTAGAGGATATTCACCTTCTATGTCAATGTCTACATTGGCACAGTCAGTATCAATAGAAAGGTCTGCCCCAACGAATTTAGCTTCTTGTTGTTGTGTTACCATTGTGTAGTACCTCTTTGAAGTAGGTTATGCTGTTCAAGTCCCGGCGCTCTGTGTTTACCCCCACAGAGTATAGTAACTTATTGCTGTTATGCTGTATAGAGTATATTGGTTATAGGTACTTAAAGTCTTCGGTCAAGCACTACACTCATCATCCATAAACCAGCCGAGAATGTAGAACTTTGCTTCGGGGGATGATGAAGCTGTCGCTACTCGGTATGTTCCGCACTTCGCGCAACGGAACACTACCTTACCGTTTCGGTAATCTGCTTGCCCGAGGCAGTGGCCTGCGACGAGAAAGAAACGGCGTCCGAGGGTTAACACAGTGCCGTCCTCTACTCGAACAGTTCCATCTGCCTTCGTCCTGTGCATTTGGTAGTTGGCTTCGAACGTCTCACCGATAACTGGTTTACCGCTCTCGTAGCTGAAGACTTTGTGAGCCGGGACTTGTTGTGACTCTTGGGGGTCTTCTACTACACGCATAGTTATCGGATGCTGCGTCGAGCATCGCACTCTGGACAGTGGAAGTCACTATCGACACCTTCGCCCCATACACGGAGGAAAGCGTCTTCAGACTCACACTCTGGACAGTTCACCCACGGGCCAGTGTATTTGAAGCCCATACCTTCGGGCTGAACATCATCGTCCATAGAGACGGAGATGGGATTTGAACCCATAAATTCTACGTCTGCGGCGTAGTGCGTTACCGGATTCTGCTACTCCGTCTACAGTGAAGTAGCAGACGGATATACTTAAAGGTTACGGCCAACAGACTCCGAGTAGCCACAATCTGGACATTGAAAAGAGACTTCTTCTCTCCAGTCTGTAGCTGTTGCTTCTCTTGAACCACACTGGGGACACGTTACCCATCGTCCAAGATACTTCTGCATAACGGACGTGACCGGAGTTGCACCGGCAATCTACTGCTTCGAAGGCAGTTGCCTTATCTGTTTGGCTACACGTCCAAATGCGCGGAGGTGGATTTGAACCACCGTACTCATCTTTATCAGAGATGCGCCTGAAACCTGACTCGGCCATCCACGCTTGGTCCCTGTTTCTTCTGCCAAATGTCCTTAAACCTTGCGGACTGTTTCCAGTCCAGTTTTCTAAGATTTAGGCAACGGTCGGGAACCCGCTCTCGGCCTCTTAGACCGATATGGGCGAGGAAGGATTTGAACCTCCGATATGGCCGCTCTGGAGGCGGCTGCCTTCGGCCTGACTTGGCTACACGCCCGCTCTGTGTATCACGTATCGCACTGGTTAGTTATAAACCTTTCGATTTTCTCTTCTGACGTATATGATTCTGGAACACAGTCAATAATACGATTAGCCTCTTCAAGCGTATGTTGAGGCCAATTTCCGGTTCCTAAAACAAGATGTTTTCGGTAGAGCATCTTAGTGCCATTTACGTCCATCTCATCGCGGAGAAACAGATTCCCACGATTATCCATTACAACTGAGTTTCGTGAAACGATGTCTTTGGTGTGTTGGAGTGTTGTGGATTCGCCGCATACATCCTGCAACATTTGCGCTCGTTCCTGTTCTATTGATTGGCTCATAGATGCTACCTACCGCATTGTTTGTTATTGTCCCGGTGGGAATCGAACCCACGGCCTGTGGCTCCAAAGGCCACCGCGCATTGCCAGCGTGCGCCACGGGACTTCAGTGGACCACCCCGGATTCGAACCGGGAGTTTCTCGCTTGCAAAGCGAACGTCTTGCCATTAGACCAGCGGCCCGCAATGGACCCGGTGGGACTCAAACCCACGGCCTTCTCCTTGCAAGGGAGACGCTCTATCAGTCTGAGCTACGCGGCCCGCAATGGACGGAACGGGACTTGAACCCGTGGCCTCACCCCTGCCAAGGGCGCGTTCTGCCAACTGAACTATCCGCCCGCGTTGCTTACTCACACGTTGTTTCCGTACACACTTAAATCTTTCGGTTAGATTGACACAGACGGCCACTCTTCCTCGATAGCATCCGTGTACCAGTCGCCATCAACACAAATATCACCGAGCCATCGTCCATACTTGCCTGTTTCCTCACCAAAGACACGCAAAATGAGACTCCATTCGTCCTCTCCAGTGAAAAATGACTCGGCAAACTCTGACTGTTCTTTGCCGATGGCGTATTCTTCTGTGTCTTTAGCAACACCATATACCTCGTTGGTGTCAATTCCTTTCACACGGACTCGAATACTCTTGTGTGTCCGAAATCCGAGGTCGGCAACTACGTCAATCGTGTCGCCATCGACAACTCTATCGAGGCGTGCAGGGTAATCTCTATGCTCCATTAATCCGGCAGAGGGACTTGAACCCACAACCTCTGGAATACCAAACCAGTGCCCTTCCGAGTGGGCTTTGCCGGAGTGGGCGTAACCGGACTTGAACCGGCACATACACCGTTATGAGCAGTGCGTTCTACCAAGTTGAACTACACGCCCAATACGACCTCGATGGGATTTGAACCCACATCCGTCAGAGTTAGAAGCTCTGTGCCTATGTCCGAGTTCGGCCACGAGGTCACATAGCGAGGGACGGATTTGAACCGCCAATCTGAGGATTATGAGTCCCCCGAGATAGGCCAAGTTACTCCACCTCGCTTCAGTGGGCGATGTAGGATTTGAACCCACATATGGCGGGTCAAAAGCCCGCTGTGTTGAACCGAATTTCACCAATCGCCCTGTCCGTTTTGTAAGCCCTGTAACCTCTTAAGTCTTTTGGGGCGTTTCTCAGCAAGCCGAGAGTGAGCGGGATTCTGTTACCCTCTCGGGCACCCCACATTCAGATATGCGGTAGACCAACCTTGCACGGCTCAGGTCCAACAGTACGTTCCACGCTACTCGTCTCTATTCTGGTGGTATTCGGTTATGGCTTTCCGATGCACCGTCTCGATGCACCTGTTAAATGCCGTGTCCCGACTTTCCTCTTGCGTGAGCAAGTATGGGGTCTTCGGCTTACTTGATGGGCCGTGCAGGATTCGCACCTGCGAATGTCTGGTCAAGAGCCAGATGCGTTAGACTACTTCGCCAACGGCCCGCAGTTTTCCCGACGCACACTCCCGGTTAGGGAGCGCCCCACGTTGCGTCGGGGCGGATGTGATTCCGCTGTGGGATTTCGGGAGCTACCCGTAGTCGGAAGAGCAGGATTTGAACCTGCATACGACACGCATCTACAGTGCGCCGGGTCAACCAGATTGCCCTATCTTCCGTCGTGTCTTTCTCTATGCCGTCCGTACTTATATACTTTACGGACCAGATACCCAATCATCAACATCCGAAGAGTGTGACCAGTAAGATAGCCGACTCTCCAGTAATGTCGTTCTAACTTACTGTCTTCCTCTTCAGGTCTTCTCGGGTCGTTGTGTACACCGACGTACACACCGTGGAGAAGAGCGTGTACCTCTTCTGGTGTATTGGCAAACGTCTTGATGGTTTCTACTCTTCCCATTGAGCGCCGAAGCGAGGATTCGAACCTCGCACAGCGTGGTTAACAGCCACGTACCCCCACCAAGGGGGTCTCCTCGGCAAAGTGCTTCTCCCCTCAAATGTGGGCTGGCAACCCACTCCGGGGAGTTGAAATCTGTTACCCGCTCTCATTCAGGCAGAGCCTTTCAGTGAGCGCGTACCAACAAATTATTCCTACGGGTACTTAAAACTTTCGGTCACTCCAACCAGCTTATGTTTTCAGGTAGCTCGTATTCCACACCAGCGTCGATTGGGACTACTACCTGCTTTTCTGGTTTCACGACGTTGAATACTTCGTGGTCTGGTTGAACGACAGTAGCCTCTTCGGAAGTGAACACAGCGGCGCGATATTCGAACATCGCATCCTCGTTGGTGGATAGTACGTAGACTCTCTCTGCTTTCTTTGTGATGACGTTCACAAGCCGCTTACCCATCGAGAATCCATCGAAGTAATAGAATGGGTCTTGTCTCCAGACAAACACCGTCTCTCCGTCTGTAGCGTCTTCTGTGAGGTGTCCTTTTGTGTTACCGTCAAGACGTAGCGCCCTGCCTTCCTCGCTAAACTCGGGTGGCTCGTGAAAGCTGTATGCCATACCTATAGCTACAGTTTATGAGAAGTTAAATGTTAGGAAATGCGAGAGGGGCGATTTGAACGCCCGTTGCGGGCTTGGAAGGCCTGCGTGATAGGCCAAGCTACACTACTCTCGCGCAATAGTTTAGTTCTTTTGTTTGTTCTTCGCGGGGCAACTGGCACCACATATTTGGCACCTACCACTTTGCGAGTGGAGGAGCAGGTTGTGTTCACAGTTGTCGCAGAGTCCATTACCCATAATACGCGGGCCTTGAGTCGAACAAGGCAGATGCCTCAATCAGAAGCATCTCTGTCCACGACGAGAGGTTGTACTTCCCTCACGTCACACACCCACGTTAGTTTCTATAGCGTCTCACGACGCTCGGCAAAGCGTGAGGCCTCGTGCTTTCCTATGCGCGAGGAGGAATTTGAATCCTCGTTTCAGCCGTGGCGGGGCTGCGTGATAGGCCAAGCTACACTACTCACGCGCAAAGGTCCGGGTCTGTGATTTGAACACAGGTCTCTGAATCCACACTACAGAAGGTTGGGCCGCTCCCCCAACCCGGACACGGTGTGATAATACATAGATACTACAAGTATTTAAAGGTTACGATAGAAACTCCTCATAATCTCGTTTGATTCTGAGGTATCTTTTTTCGTGAATTTGTTGTAACACATTGTCATCATCAACAGATATGCTTTCCGGCCACGCATAATATGACTCGAACCCATCTGTATAGCTCGTCACAAACATTTGTGTACCGTCTTTTTGAATACGAAAATTATCGAGGCTACCAATATATTTCATAGAGTATCACTCTGGTGGGTCTTTTGTGTACTGGTCGTTAACTTCAAGATAATCTCCTTGCTTAAGACGCTCTTTGTCAAGCTCCCAACCTCCATCCACTCTCTTAACTGGAACTGCTCCTGCTGCAAGTGTACTCATATCACTTGTGTCTATATCCATAGCATTTAAGAAATCAACAAGTTCTCTTCCCTCTTCCCAGTATCGTGGAACAGTTACTCTGTATTCACCTTTATCACCTTGTGTCGGATAGTCAAGCTCAATCACAACAACATCGTTAGCATCGCTCTTCTCGATGTAAACAACATCATCAATAGGAGCGTAGTATCCTGAGTTAGTTAGTTGACGGAGATGCTCGATTTTCTGGATTATCTTTTCAATATCTCTAATTCTTTCTTCAGACATAGTTATTTCTCCATCATCCAGTCGTTGTGCTTATTAACTATTTTAGTATAAATATCTCCACGAATATCAGAAAGCTTTCCATCATATGAGTCAGGAACTTCAAGCTCCATTTCAAACTCGTCTCGATTCGTGAAAACCCGTAGCAATTCTTCAGATGGAATATGGTACACTTCAAAGTATCCAATATTCCCAAGGTGTTGACTCTCCTGTGCTTGCATAGCTGTAACTACTCTCTCAAGCTACTTAAAAGTTTGGATGCTTCGGGCAGGATTTGAACCCGCGTTCCCGACCTGAGAAGCCGAGAGGATTGGCCTGACTACCCTACCGAAGCTCAGTAGTGGAAAATGCTCGTGGCAGGAATCGAACCCGCGAACTCTGGCTCGAAAGGCCAGCGTCCTTCGCCAACGAGGACTCCACGAGCGCGTGCCCTCTGTCCGACACCAAATGGTGCCTGCATTTGGGGCGAATACGGACAGTTGGGCAAGTGGAGCGGGACGGAATCGAACCGTCGAAGGCCACATCTTCAGTGTGGTGAGGCTCCCAACAGCCTCAGCCACTCCAAGTAGCGCCGATGCTGCGATTCAAACGCAGGGCGACTCAGTGACAGTGAGCCATTTTAGGTCACTAAACTACATCGGCTTGCTGTGTGCAAACGTACTTGCTCTACTTACTTAAAGCTTTCGGTGAACGCCGAGGGCAGGACTCGAACCTGCACACCGTCTCAGGCTTACCTGTTTTCAAGACAGGCTGACACACCAATGTCTGCCACGGCACGACGCCGAGGGAAGGATTTGAACCTTCGGGCCACCGGAACCGGCGGCCACGCGCTCTCCAAGCGCGCCCCTTCGACCAGACTCGGGCACCACGGCACATAGAGTAGGCAGGATTCGAACCTGCGAGTGCCTAAGCACCAGTGGGCTTGAACCACTTCCCTTGGACCGCTCGGGCACTACTCTTCTGTTTTCACGCCAGCGGTAGGATTTGAACCTACGAACCTCTCGGCTCCTGCTTTCGAGGCAGGCGCGTTGACCGAGCTACGCTACACTGGCATACGCCGAGAGCCGGATTTGAACCGACGAGACTACTCCTCACGTTTCGCCTCACGGGTAGCAGCCGTGTCCCTTAGACCTGACTCGGGCATCCCGGCACGTACTGTAAACTTACAGGTCGGAACTACTTAAGGGTTCCGAACTTTTGGTTTACAAATGCGCGGGGCAGGATTCGAACCTACGATGGAACCCCCTACGGGGAACGAGGCTTAAACTCGTCGCCTTTGTCCACTCAGCCACCCACGCTCACTCGTTGAGGAGTCGCACTGTGTTTACCCCAATGCAGCCGGAAGGATTCGAACCTTCGATGTTGCTCCCTACGGAGATGAGGTCCTAAGCCTCACGCCTTTGTCCACTCGGCCACGGCTGCGCGTGTACAGACTTTATTTCTCTAACTACTTAAAGTTTTCGGATAAAAGGTAATCCTCAACCCAGTTAATTTGTGGTTGGTCTTGAGAAGCTTCGTATCTCAAAGTCATCTCTTTGTTAGGAGCTTCTTCTATGGGAATATAAAGAAGGTCTCCTGTAGATTGTACGTGTGCTATAAATGAGTCGATTTGTTCTTTTGTATATGGCTTGAGTGTTGTACCCTTAGAGTTTGTATGAGTACCACAAGAAGCGAACAGGACTTTCCTGCCTTCTTCTTTCGTTCTTGCTGTTTTTATCTGTACTCTCTCAAACTGATTATCTTCTTCCACAACAATGTCATATCTTTGGTTATCACCAAATGGTTGTAGAACTGTATATCCTCTCTTTTTAAGTTCAGCAATTACTACCGCTTCTGAGGCGTCTCCTTTGTCCACAGAGCGTAAATTAGGCATATGCGACCGGAAGGATTCGAACCTCCGATGTGCCCCCTACGGGGACTACACCCTCAGTGTAGCGCCTTTGTCCACTCGGCCACGGTCGCACTCGTGAAAGAAATGGTCGCTTGCGGCGACCAGTCGGTCAGTTTCGCAAGGCCTATGAATTTGCCGTCACCAGTAGTCTGCGAGACTACGCTCGGACATAGCGGTTCAGTTACTACCCTGAGCCGGTTTTCGGTCCTTAGTTTTGTGGTATAGCCACCTGCTAAGTGCAGCGCATTATTACCGAGTCGTTTTTCCAGCGCCCTCGGCGGCGCTTACCAGAATATACACTACCCACATACTTAAAGGTTTCGGTCAGTCTGATAGTTCTTCCATAACTATCGAGGACGCAATGTTACACACTCGTTGCTCTGGTTGTGTACCATCAATCGTGTAAATCCTCTCATACTCTTCTGCAAGCTCCAGATAGTTGTTACGGACAGACTTTAGAAACTCAGGAACCTCATACTTGTCGTCGTCTGAAGCTCGCCCAACGCCCATCTCTGCTGGAACGTCAAGAAGAATCGTCAAGTCTGGCTCGATATGCCATTGACCAAGCATCGTCTCAATGTGCGTGCGTGGTTCTGAAACATAGCCAGCGATGTTCTCCTGCTGGTAGGCCCGTGTACTGTCGGAATATCTGTCTGATATAATGACATCATTTTCTTGCATCGCAGGAGCGATGGTGTGTTTAATATGGTACGCTCTATCACCGATGAAGAAGTGTAAATCAGTCATCGGATGCGTTTCATCATCGTCAATTGCTTGGCGCACAACAGGCCCAGTCCAGTTCGGTGAGGGTTCGTGGGTGGTCTCAACAGAGTAGTTTATGTCTTCTAAGTCTTGTTGGACTTCTTGAATTACTGTACTTTTCCCTGCTCCGTCTTCGGTGAGGGTTCGTGCGTGGTCTCAACAGAGTAGTTTATGTCTTCTAAGTCTTGTTGGACTTCTTGAATTACTGTACTTTTCCCCGCTCCGTCAACACCTTCTATGGTAATGAACATACTGTACCGTATGTCTTCAATATACAAAAGAGTATCGCTCTATGCGGTAAACACAGAGCCGCTTCTACTCCAAACAGGTGCTTTATACAGTCACTCTTATTACAAGATTAGTGCCCTTGATGGGTCTCGTGACCTTACCATCCGTTGGGTCCGTGCTGCCATACTGGTAGTGGCGCTGGTCCCCTACCATTCGTCAGCCCTCTTTTGACAAGGGGGCTGGCGCTATTATCAGTCAACTAAAACTACGAACAGAGGGGGGTCTCGCATCCTATTCGTAGCACGGCAGCCGTACCGCAACGTTTAAGTAGGTCGCAACCATACACACAAATCCGCGAGTCTAACAATGTCACAAGCAATCAACACAGAACAGGAAATGCCACCGGCACATAATGACCTGTTCACGGAGCGAGTAGAGTTGAAGCCCTATGAGTACAGCGATATGCTGGACTATAAAGACGCTATCAGGAACAGTTATTGGGTCCACGACGAGTTTAACTTCAGTGGAGATGTTCAGGACTTTAAGGTCAACACAACTGATGTAGAGCAGTCAGTAATCCGTAAGACGATGCTGGCTATTTCGCAGATTGAAGTTAGTGTGAAGACGTTCTGGTCCGACATTTTCAAGCAGCTTCCCAAGCCGGAGGTTGGAAGTGTTGGACACACCTTCGCTGAGTCTGAAGTTCGTCATATGGATGCGTACAGCCATCTTATGGATATTCTCGGTATTGAAGACGACTTTTCTGAAATTACTGAAGTTCCCGCAATCCAGCAGCGTGTCGAGTATCTCGAAGAGTGCTTAGAAGGTGCTGATTCGGAAGACCGACAGGAGTACGTGCAGAGTATTCTGCTCTTCAGTATTTTTGTCGAACACGTCTCTCTGTTTAGTCAGTTCTTAATTATGACCAGCTTCGACAAGTATGAAAAGAAGTTTAAGGGGATTGCGAACGCCGTCGAAGCGACAAGCAAGGAAGAGCAGATTCACGGCCTCTTTGGTGTGGAGCTTATCGACACTATCCGAGAGGAGAATCCTGACCTCTTTGACGACGAGTTTGAGGCTGAGGTCAAGGAGCAATGTCGCAAGGCTTATGAGGCGGAACAAGAAATACTAAATTGGATATTCAGTGAAGGTGAACTGGATTTCCTACCACGAGAACACATCGACGAATTTATGAAAGACCGCTTCAACCAGAGCTTAGAGAACGTGGACGTTGGGCCAATCTTCGACACAGACGAAGATATGCTCGATGAAACGCGATGGTTCGATGAAGACATTATGATGACAAAAGATAATGACTTCTTCGCCAAGCGGTCCACCACCTACAACAAAAACACGACCGACGTGTCCGCAGACAGTATGTTCTAACAATGAACGAAACAGCACAAACAGCACTCGACCGAGTTGACGAGCATCATCAAGAAAAATACTATTGGCTGAACGAAGACAGCCGAGAGTTCCTTCGAGAAGGCTATCTACTTGAAGGAACGAGCGCAGAAGAGCGCGTCCGAGACATTGCAGAACACGCAGAAGAGATTCTCGGGGAAGACGGCTTCGCAGACAAGTTCGAAGAGTATATGTCACGAGGCTACTACAGTCTCGCGTCACCTATCTGGTCCAACTTCGGACTTGACCGTGGGATGCCGATTAGTTGCTTTGGCAGCTACATTGAGGATGATATGACAAGCATCCTCTACACACACGCAGAGGTTGGACAGATGACCAAGCACGGTGGCGGAACCAGTGGGTATCTTGGGGAGCTTCGGCCTCGCGGTGCGCCCATCACTAACAACGGTAAGAGTAACGGAAGTTACTCGTTCACCGAGCTATTCGACACTGCTATCAACGTTGTGAGCCAAGGAGAAACACGTCGAGGTCAGTTTGCAGGCTATATCGACGTGGAACACGACGACTTAGACGAGTGGCTCAACATCAAGACCGAAGGAGACCCAGTTCAGGACATCTATTATGGTGTTATCATTGGGGACGAGTGGTTCGAAGAGATGATTGACGGTGATAAAGAGAAGCGAGAGACGTGGGCCGATATTATCGAGACCCGTATTAACATCGGCGTCCCGTACATTATTTTCCGAGACAATATGAACGACGGGAAGCCGCAGGTATACAAGGATAAGGGATACGAAATTAACGCCAGTAACTTGTGTACCGAGATTGCGCTTCCAGCAACACCGGACGAGAGTTTTGTCTGTTGCTTGTCCTCGATGAACGCACTCCACTTTGACGAGTGGAAGAACACTGACGCTGTGGAAACGCTGACGTACTTCCTCGACGCTGTTATGACTGAGTTTATCGAACACGCCGAGGGTATCGAGTTTATGCAGCGGGCTGTTAACTTCGCCAAGCGGCACCGAGCTATCGGTATCGGTGTTCTCGGTTGGCACAGCTACCTCCAGAGTGAGATGATTCCGTTCAACAGTATGGACGCAATGCAGAAGAACGGAGAAATCTTCCAGACCATCGAAGAGAAGAGCTACGAGGCCAGCGAAGAGTTAGCAGACAAGTTTGGAGAGCCAGAGGTTCTGGAAGGCTACGGACGGCGTAACGCTACTACTATGTCTGTTGCGCCTACGAAGTCCAGCAGCATCATTCTCGGACAGGTTAGCCCGAGCATCGAGCCGCTCAAGGCCAACTACTTCGTCCGTGACGGAGCCAAACTCAAGTCCACGCAGAAGAACCGCTTCCTTGAGGCCATCTTGGAAGAGCGTGGCGAGGATACCCGAGAGACGTGGGACAGCATCGCACAGAAGGACGGCAGTGTCCAGCACCTTGACTGTCTCACAGACCACGAGAAGCGTGTGTTCAAGACCTTCTCGGAAATCCCGCAAATGGCTATCATCAACCAAGCAGCACAGCGACAAGACTACATCGACCAAGCGCAGAGCCTTAACATCTCCCTCGACCCGGAGAAGGTTTCCGTGAAAGAAATCAACCAGCTTTACATCAAGGCGTGGGAGAAGGGTGTAAAAAGTATGTACTACCAGAACTCTGTCAACGCTGCACAGAAGTTCAGTCGAGACATTCTGGAGTGTAAGGCTTGCGAGGCGTAAACACAGAGCGCGACAATGACAGAAGAACCAAAGTTTGACGGAGAGTGGACAGAAGAACAGGTTCGGATGCTTCTGTGTATGAGAGCGCAGAAGCAGACTGACTGCTAACAGCCGACTTTTCTTTTTCGACCGAAAGATTTAAGTTCCCGGCAGTGGTAACTTTTGACAATGGAAGAACGCGACAATCATCGCTGCTCCGATTGTGGTGAAAGTCTCGCGCAACTGGACGGTGACTGGTACTGTCCTGAGTGCGATGACGAACCCGGACAAGAGTTTACGCTCGACGGAGAAAGCGGTAACGAGTTTGTTCTGTAGCTACACGTAGTCCGCAAACGAGGACGACGCTTCAGGCTCGACAGACTTTTCTATCTCATTCTCGATTATCTGCTTGAGCTTGTGTCGGTGACACTTCTTTGGTGACTGCTCAAAGCACACAAGCACTATCTCTTCACCGTGTTCCACACGGTCTGCAATGCTGTTTACTGCTTCCCGAGCGTCACAGTTCCGCTCTGTGTGTGCCTCGAACTTACTGTCGAGTGAGCATTTCTCGTATGACTTGTTGTGACACTCCACAGGGTCTTGTGAATTGTAGCCACTACGCAGCCTCCGAAACTCGTTGAGGTTCTGTGTCGGCATCCCAAGCTCTGGCATCCACTCGTCTGTCGCGTCGAGGATACCTGTCTCGTTTGGTTCAGAGACTACAGCGATGTAGGTCTTCGGGTCGCTATCCTCACCGTAGTCGTACAGGCTTGACTGCCCGTGGTCACGTTCCTTTTCTACTTTTGCTACCGATGCTGTCTCTATTGAGCCTTTCATTCTTCGTATACCTCGTCAAGTGTTTCTAAGTCTTCGTCACCCCTCGAAGTTGTCGGTCCCTCTTGGTACTGATACTTGGAGCCATTTTTTATGCCATAGGGAGGGTCGGCGGCTGTGTTCATCCGGTGTAGCGTTATCTGGCAGACCCTATTCCCTGCGTGAAGCTCAACAGGATACGGCATAGAGTTGGCAATCTCCAGAGTGATATGCCCGTCCCATCCGGGGTCGATGACACCAGCAGTCTTGTGGACCTCGATTCCTAACCGACCGTATGACGACCGACCCTTCACTTCACTGTAGATGTTATCCGGTATCTTCACGCGCTCGACGGTCGAGCCGAGGATGAAGTCTCCGGGCCGCACTACGATGCTGTCGGACTCTATCTCTTCGTGAAGGTTCTCGGGCACACCAGTCTCCGAGTCTATCAAACAGCTTGTGGCGTCGTCTGAGCGGTATCGCTTGAACTTTCTCGACAGCCGGAGGTCAACGCTCGCTGGCTGAATGTTTTCTGTTGGAAGTGGTGTAATTTCGAGGTCTCCGTTGATTAGCTCTTCGCTGATTTCTTGGTTGCTCAAGAGACCAGCTTCCTTTGGTGAACACAGACCGAGACGCTTTTTCAGCCACTTAATCATCTTCTTCTACCTCTTCTATACTGAATGTGTCCCATCCGTTTATTTCTTCTGCGCTTTCCCCGATAAGGTATTCTATAAGGCCGTGGTAACACGTCTTACACAATTCTTTCTCCCATTCGCAGTCCATATCTGACTTTCTATGGTAAAGCTTTTCTGGTGACTCATCCTGATAATCTCCACATCTGTCGCACTTGTATGCTATCATTGTTATGGACTCAACTTATGCGGAGCGTTCCGGTCGTAGTGGTTGTACGTGTATGGCATCCAGTCCATTAGTTCGTCAATAATTCGTTCACTAAGCGCACGAATTTCCCACTGTGCGTTTGCCTTCTTCCTCATATCGAGCAAGTGCATAAACGTGCGTGCATTACCCGAGAACGTCATATTCACAGGTGTTCCGAGTGGGAGGATGAACCGAGCATCTTCTTT
>Ga0209945_1000339_pt1 | contig 16376 bp, 15 predicted proteins | sample SalPonR2_A_D2_MG_FD_185703 | JGI IMG/M metagenome (GOLD analysis project Ga0209945, IMG submission 185703) | Salt pond soil microbial communities from South San Francisco under conditions of wetland restoration - Salt Pond MetaG R2_A_D2_MG... ...
CACCGAAACCAGATGGTCGCTAAAAATGACGTGTGACAGACGGACAGACCGTACTTCTTGCACATCTCCGTTCGATTCGATCAGCACTTGTTGGTGTAGCAGTCTCAATCCTCACAACCGGCCTAATAATCCGCGAAGAGCCGTTAGCGTTCCCGTTCCTCTTCGTTAGTATTACCATCTGTTTGTATGCTTTTGTTCCGACCATTATGAACAGGTGACCTATTCACAAGCGCGTTCTCACAGGTGATCCGGCGGAGAGATGGCAAGATGAACACCGTGAAAAGAGTTCTATGACACCCTCACATACGTATAGAATCGACCCGAGAGGATGTGGCCAACTGGTGTCCGGATGTCACACGGTCATGGTCGTCATCGCTTGGAACCGACTCTTGGCGGACGCGTGGCCCCGTTTTTCACAGCTTCCCGTCACCGAAATCCACGTCCCGGAAGGAAGGTTTATCAGGGACGATACTGAGGGTGCGTACGATGTACCGAGTACTCGTTCCCGTCGGAGAAGACGCAGATCGCGCGCTGGCAGCCGCCGAGGCGGTCACCGCGCTGCCGAGTGCGGCCGAGTCGGTAGACGCACTCGTGTTGAATGTGTTCGAGGAGTTCGACGTAGCCGGGGAGGCCGGCCGGGTACGGTCCGAAGACGTCTGGGACGAGTCGAACTACCCGGAGAGCGTCGAGGTAGTCGTCGACGCGCTCTCCGACGCCGGCGTCTCGGTGTCGACGCGGCGCGAACACGGCGACGTCACCGAAGAGGTACTGGCGGCCGCAGACGAGTTTGATGCAGACGTCATCGTCATGGGCGGCCGAAAGCGCAGCCCCACAGGAAAAGTGTTATTTGGTAGCACGACACAATCAGTGATGCTCTCAGCGTCGTGTCCAGTGACGGTGTCGCTCACCGAGTGACCAGCAGCGAACATTCACACAAACGGGCTTCTCACCGCTTTTCACGGCCGTATGTATGGTCTACTGACAGTTGGCCGAACGATCTGGAACGCGGTGCGACCCATCGCCGCCGGATCATCCATTCTGCCTGAAAGAAAGAGATACATTATTATGTATCCGGGTGAACGTCACAGTCGTACATGGCAGATACACCCGTGGACCGACGAAAGTTCCTGTATGGCACCGCAGTCGCTGGCGTAACCGGCCTCGCCGGCTGCAGCGGTGGTGGCGGCTCGGGCGGAGAGACAGAAGAAAGCGGTGACTCCGGCGGCGATAGCGGCGGCAGCGACGCCGGAAGCGACTCGGGGAGCGACGAGAGCAGCAGTGAGGAGAGCGCGAGCCTTGAGCTCCGCGTCGGGACCTCGGCCGGCGGAACCCGTGACGTCGGACTGGCCGTTGAGCGCGCGGTAAGCCAGGAGAGCGACACGCTGAACTACTCGACCATCGAGAGCCCGGGGTACATCGGGACCATCTATCGGATGGCACAGAACCAGTTCAACGCTGGGATCACCGACAACAACTCGCTGAACAAGGCACAAAACGACGAGGGCCAGTTCGCCGAACAGTCGGTGTCTAGACTCCCGTACTACGGGTTCAGCGCGTTCCCGTACAGCATCTACATCATCGCCCGTGACGGCACAGACATCGAAACGTTCGATGACCTCGCTGGGAAGAACGTCTACCCTGCGGAGCCGGGATACTCGACGCGTGGGACCACCCTCGACGTCTGGTCACAGGAGCCCACCGCGGACATCTACGAGCAAATGAACATCCAGAACATGGCGGTCGGCGACGCGCCGGGCGCGATGGAGGAGGGAACCATCGACGCCAGCATCGCCTACGGGACGCCTGGCGTCCGATACACCGGCTTCGTGCAGGAGATGGCCTCACGCGTCGACATCCACTACGTTGAGCCGACAGACGCACTCATCGAGTCCGCAGAATCGTTCTCGGGCGCCGGGACGACGACGACGCCGTACAGCGAGTGGGAGATGCCCCAGGACATCGGCACAGACGAAGTGTTCACCTGGGACCTTGAGGTGCTGTACACGTTCAACCCCGAGGCCAACGCCGACGCCGTCTACGAACTGTGTCGTGTCGTGAACGAGGCCAACGACGTCGTGAACGAGGGCGAAGAGCAGTTCAACGACTTCGAGGGTGCCGGCGACATGCTCGGGTACGCACAAGAGAGCATCCCTGTGCACCCCGGTGCAGTCCAGTACTACGAAGACGAGGGTGTCTGGGACGACAGCCTCCAAGTCGGCGAGTAACGCCCCACAGCGGGGCGGCTCAGTGGCGGCACGAGAGCCGGAGCATTCATACTAACCTTACCGTACAATTTAGCTCACTCAACAATGGATACACACGCGGAACAACCCAACGGCCCCGCACGCTGGCTTCGCGGCCTTGACGTCACCGTCACACTCGCTGCCGTGCTGTTTTGGCTCGTCGCACTCTGGTGGACGTACACGCAGTCGTTCTCGACGGTCAAGTACGGAACGCTGTTCGTCGGCGGGGTCCTCACGGTGTACGCAATAAACGAGACGCGAGAATCGCTCGAAAATGGTAGCTGGGTCGATGCGCTGGTGTTGCTTCCTGCTGCGGGAGTGCTCATCACCGCCTCGGCGTACTTCTTCACGAACTTTGAGACGGTGTACCTGCTCCGACAGGGGTTCGCGACGCCACACGAGTACATGCTCGCGCGGCTGATCATCGTCTCGCTTTTGTACCTCACCTGGCGTGAGTTCGGGAACCTCTTTTTGGGACTCGTGATCGGCGTGATGCTGTACGCCATCTACGGTGACGCTGTCCCAGGCGTACTCGGACACGCAGGAATGACCGAAATAACGTTGTTGCAGGCGACGGTCACTGACCTGTACGGCTTCTACGGCTCGTTGACACAGCTCACTGCGTCGTGGATCGCGCCGTTCCTCTTGTACGCCGGACTGTTGTTCGCATACGGCGCCTTCGATCTGATCCTCCGGCTCGCGATCGTCGCGGCCGGACGCATCCGGTCGGGCGTGGCCCAGACGGCCGTGCTCTCGTCTGCTGTCATCGGGTCGATAAACGGCTCGTACACCGCGAACGCGGCGATGACCGGCTCGTTCACCATTCCGACGATGAAAGAGAGCGGGATGGCAGGTCACCGCGCAGCAGGAATCGAGGCGGTCGCCTCTACTGCCGGACAGGTGCTCCCGCCGGTCATGGGCGCGTCCGCGTTCGTGATGGCGTCGTACCTCGGCGTGGCGTATCTCAACATCGTCGTCGCCGGACTGATGCCGGCGGCGATCCTCGTGGCGTCGATCGCCATCGCAGTTCACTACACGGCCATCAGCGACTCGAGCAGCCAGGACATGGAGTTCTCCGAGTTCTTCGATGACCCCATGACCTCGAAACAAAAAGTATTCGAGGCGATCCGCTTTGGGGTGCCGTTTGGCGTCCTGATCTACTTCCTCGGGATTGCTCAGTACACCGTGATGACCTCTGCGCTGTACACGGTCGTCGCGATGATCGTCACCGGTGTGATGATGCCGCCACTCCAGCAGCTGTTCGACGGGTCTGTGACGTCTGCGGTCGGTGAGCTCCGGACGCAACTCGAGAACACGATCCGCGGCTTCCGCCGTGGTGCGATCATCCTCGCGCCCATCGCGATCATCTTAGTTGTCGTGAGTGGCGTCGTGAACCTCTTTTCGACCACCGGCGTTCCGGCGAAGATCGCGTTGTTGATGATCAACCTCTCCGGCGGCGTGTTGTTGTTCGCCGTACTGCTCGGGATGGCAGTCGCTATCGTGATGGGGATCGGGATGCCGACTGTCGCCGCGTACGTCATCGTCGCGATCCTGATCGTGCCGACGTTCGTCTCCGACTTCGGGGTCGCTGAGATTACCGCTCACTACACGATGTTTTACGCCGCCATCCTCGCTGGGATCACACCACCGGTGGCGACGGCCGCGGTGGTGGCCGCGGGCATCGCCGAGGCGAACTTCTGGCGAACGTGTGGCGCGGCGATGAAGATTGCCGCGCCGTTGTTCGTGCTCCCGGTCGCGTTCGTCTACAACCCTGGACTGATCACGATGGCCCCAGGTGCCACCACGCTGCTGCTCGGCGGGCTCGTCATGCTCGGTGCGATAGCCATCATCTACGGGCTGAACTACCCGTTCAGACTCTCTGTTGGTCGGCTGCTGCTTGTGCGTGCCGCCCTGACAGTGCTTGGTGTGCTCGTGATGGCGTACCCAATGATCGCGGTCAAACTCGGCGGTGTCGCCGTCTTCGTGACGATCTTCGTCGCTGAGAAGGTGATGGCCCGTGGACTGCAGCTGCCGTTCGCGCGCGGGGTGGAACAATGAGCACCGACGCTCCAGAAGACGGCGTTGAGCCGGGCCAGGCTGGGGGACTCGATGAGTTGATCCCCGAGTCACTCATGCCGCTTTGGCGACGGTTCGAGCTGATCCAGGCGTTCCGCGAGACACACGGTGACACGTACGTGACCGTCCTTGAAGTCCTCACGGCGCTTGTGCTTGCCGCCGGGTACGCTTGGTGGGCGTACCTTTACTTCTTCACCAGCGGGACGGCGAGCATCTAGCGGCCGTCAGGCGCTCGCCTCACGCACAACACAAACCATTTCACGGAACGCATCGAATCCCAATTGTGGTACGTCCCCGCAATACTCTCCCGCGACGACCGGCCGGTGCCCGTCCCGACGCCCGCGACTCCCGTCGACCACGAACGGTACGGAGGGCGATTAGGTGAGCACCGTTCGGTCGTCTGCCGTCGCCGGCCTGCTCGTGTTCGCCCTCCTCGGAGGAATGCTCGCCGGTAGCGTCGGTCCGGCCGTGGCACAAGAATCGACGCAGAACGTCCAGATCGGCGCGACGGTCGTCGGTGACACTGAGCCAATCGCCGGTGAGACGACAGTCGTCGACGTGACGGTCTCGAACCTCGCAAGTAGTACCGATAGCGTCGACATCGACTCGATCCGTGTGCGCGATCGGAGCACGCTCGACATCCTGAGCCGTGTCGATGACGTGAGCAGCGTCGACCCCGGTGGCTCGCTGACCGTACCGGTCCCCACCACGTTCGAGGAGCCCGGAGACCAGTTGCTTTCGGTCGTCGTCTACGTCGAAGATAGCGACGGGACGGGGGTCGCAAAGTACGAACGGCCGGTCTACGTCGACGTCGACGCACCGACGGTTCGCGCACAACTCGACGCGACGGTTCCTGGGAACCAGTACGGCGTCACCGACGTCGCTGTCCAAAACGTCGGTAACACCAACTGGACCGACGTGACGCTCACCGCGTCGGCAAATGAAACAGTCGTCGACCGGGTGCTTCTCGACGACGTCACCCGAGCGACGAACCGGACAGTTGCGCTCGACACCCGCGCCATCGCGGGCACACCGGTGACGGTCACGCTCACCTACACCGCAAACGATGCGACACACACGGTCACCGACGTGATCGACCTCGGCGAGCGCGAGACCGTGCTTGGTGCGGTCCGACTCACGAGTGTTGAGCGCACCTCAACGACGACCGGCATCCGGATCGAAGGCGACGCCGCGAACGTCGGCGGCACGGACGTCTCGTCGGTGCTTGTCCGGATACCGAACACGAGCACGGTGACGCCAACGTCGCCGGCGGCCGACTACTTTGTCGGCAGCATCGAGGCGAGCGAGTTCGCGACGTTCGAGCTCACCGCGGCGACAACAGGCAACATCTCACAGGTCCCGGTCGAGATCACCTACATCGCCGAGAACGAACGCCGAACCCACACGCAGCTGGTTGACCTCCACTCCACGACGACGGGGGCCACTGGCGGCTCCAGCGGAGAACGCGCGACTGATGAGGCGGCGGCGACCACCGATGACTCCGGCGGCGGGGTTCCGGCTGTGATAATCGGAGTCGTGATCGCGGTGCTCGTCGCCGCACTCGGGGTGGTCCGATGGCGCCGGGGGTGACTGTCGTCCAGCTCACGAACGTGACAAAACGCTACCAAAGCGGTGAGGGGACCATAGAGGCGCTCTCGGACGTCGACTTTCACGCCGACCGCGGCGAGATGGTCACGGTGATCGGTCCTTCGGGGTCGGGAAAGAGCACGATGCTCAACGTGATCGGACTCCTCGATACGCCGACCGAGGGCACCGTCCAACTCAACGGGACGGACGTATCGTCGTTCACCGAAGACGAACTCACCGAGGAGCGACGCTCCGTGATCGGGTTCGTCTTCCAAGACTTTCACCTCCTCCCGATGTTGACCGCGACGGAGAACGTCGAGTTGCCGTCGATGTGGGACACTGACGTCGACCGACGAGACCGGGCGGTCGACCTGCTCCAACGACTTGGGCTTGGTGACCGGCTTGAGCACACGCCGGACGAGCTCTCGGGCGGGCAGCGACAACGGGTGGCCATCGCTCGAGCACTGATCAACGAGCCGGACATCGTTCTCGCTGACGAGCCCACCGGGAATCTCGACAGGGACACCGGTGAGACGATCCTTGATGAGCTCACTGCGCTGAAGACGAACGAAGACGTCGCCATCGTGGCCGTCACCCACGACGAGCAGCTGGTGGCGTACGCGGACCGCGTCGTCGAACTCGTCGACGGTGAGGTGTCTTTGTGAGTGGAACCGGCTTTCTCTGGCGGTTCCCGAGCGCTAAGATGGCGTGGCGAAACCTCGGCCGGAACCGCATCCGGACCGCGCTGGCGACGCTCGGGGTCGTCATCGGCGTGGTTGCTATCGCCTCGCTCGGAATGACAGGCGCTGCACTCCAACAGCAAGCGGACACGAACCTCGGGTCGCTCACGAACGAGGTGACGGTGAGTGGGGGCGCCGACAGCGACGTCGACGGCGTGACTGCGGCACAGGTCGACGACATCGAGAGCGTCGTCATCGACGCGGCGGTCGTCCCGCAGCGATCCGATGCGACAACCCTCTCGACGCGGAGTGGCGACTCACAACGGGTCACGGTAACTGGAGTGACAGACGCAGCAGCCCTGTACGAGACCTCGGCCGGCCAAGCTCCAGAACGGCTCCGTACAGGGGCGCTGTTGACAGACGACACCGCTCGCGACCTCGGCCTCGAGATCGGCGACCCCGTCGAGTACGACGACCGCCTCTACCGGATCGTCGGGCTCATTGAGTCGGATAGCGGCTTCGGTCCCGGCGGCAGTGAGCTGGTGCTCCCCATCGACGCGGTCACCGAAGGAGACGCCGAGTACGACAGCGTCACGATCCTCGCCGAGGATGGTGCGTCGGCGACCGCGATCGTGGACGCCCTAGAGGCCGAGTTCAACGACGAGGACGACGAAGAACTCAGCGTCTCGAGTTTCGCGAGCGCCCAAGAGGACGTAGACAACTTTCTTAACACGCTAAATCTCGCGCTGCTCGGAATCGGCTCGATCTCACTCGTCGTCGCCAGTGTCGCGATCCTCAATGTGATGTTGATGAGCACGGTCGAGCGCCGCGGCGAGATCGGGGTGCTCCGTGCGGTCGGCATTCGCCGCGGTGAGGTGCTTCGGATGATCCTCGCGGAGGCGGCATTCTTGGGCGTCCTCGGCGGCATCGTCGGCGGCATACTCTCGGTCGGCGTCGGCTTGGTCGTCTTTGACGTACTCGCCGGTGACCGGTTGTTGGTCTTCGGGTGGCCGAGCGCCCGATACGTGGTGGGGGGCTTCGGCTTCGCGGTTGGTGCGAGCGTGCTCAGCGGCCTCTACCCCGCGTGGAAGGCCGCAAACGACCCGCCGGTTGAGGCGCTCCGCGGGTGAGGCGGGTCGGTGACCCCGCCCACATGGTTTATTAATCTGTACAGTATAGTTACTACTGTACACAAATGAATCGACCACACGTCACCGGATCACGGTCTGGGTGGGGTATCGGCGACGTCTCCGAGCGTGCGCTCGGGGTGGGGGGTGTCGTCGCGCTGGCTGTCCTCTCGGCGATCGCGATCGCGACGGCGGTGACCCCAAAACTGGTTGGGATCTCGTGGGTCGCCTTCGCGGCGATGGCAATCGGTGCGCCACTCGGCGCACGCGCCGCCCGGACAGCGAGCCCTATCGAGACCGTCTGGGGGTACGGCCTCGCGAGCGGGGCGATGGTGACGAGTACGGCGCTGTTTTTGATCCCGCAGGCACTCGGTCAACACGGGCGGTTCGGGAGCCTCGGCATTGCTGCCGGATTCCTCGCCGGGTATGCCAGTCACGCAGTCGGCCACCGGCTCACGCACCGCGACCTGCCGATCGACCGCACCGCAGCAGAGCTGACGGCACACGCGCTCGCAGCCGGCGCGATCATCGGCACGATCTATTCAGCCATGCCCTCGCTGACGTCGATTCTCGGCGTCGCACTCGTCTCACACAAAGCCCCCGCCGGGTACGCCGCGGCCCGCCGGTTAGCCGACGACGACCGCGCTGTCGTGACCCTCCTTCTCCCGGCTGCGGCGGTGGGTCTCGTTGCACTCCCGGTCGGGATCGTCGGAATGGCGCCGTCGCCTGTGGTACGTGGACTGCTCTTCGGTGTTGCCGCCGGCGTCTTCTTGCACGTCGCCGTCGACCTCCTCCCGGAGTGTTCTGCCGGCAGCGACACCTGTCCCGTTGACGCAGCATTGGAGAGCGACGAGCACCGCACACGAGACCGATTGCGCGCCCACGCCGCAGGGAGCGCTCTCGGTGGCGGCGTCGCTGTCGCGCTTGCGTGGGCTCTGGTCGCTGGATAACCGCGCTCCACCGCACGAGCGACCCGCCAAGCGAACGCCAACTCCACGCGCTATCGGCACCCGTCTGACGAACGTATAAATTGTTCGCGCTGATAGGTAACCGTATGGTGAAGAGTACCGTTCGATTCCCCGAGACGGTCGTCGACGAGATAGAGGCGCTCGTGGACGCGGGGCAGTTCGAGAGCAAGTCTGAGTTCTACCGGTTCTCGACAGACTACGTGCTGACACAGCTCGTCGACACATACGAGCCGGAGACCATCGACTACGAGCAGATCCGCGCCGACGTCTTACCAGAGACGGAACACGCGCTCGGCAGCGACGCGGCCTCCGACGGCCCGCCCTTCTTCGAGTCCGTCTCGTTCGTTCGTAAGCTCGCACTCCGGGGACGATTCAGCGACGCCGAGGACTTCATCGACCACCAGTACGTGCCGGGCGAACGAGACGCGATTCTTCTTGAGGAACTGCTCCGGCTCTACCGACAACTGGAGGCCGACCGTCCGGCGGCGGCCGAGCGCGACCGCACGACAGAGTAGTAGGCCGCCGCCCGTCCCAAAGACTCTTGTGTTGACCCGCCATGTGGAATTGTATGGAAACTACAATACGCACAATACTCCGGGTGCGTAAGACGGACGGAGGTGCCATCGCGTGATACGTCGGGGACTGCGTGGGCTCAAGTCCAATCTCCTGTACGTGGTCATCGGCTCGCTTGTCGCCGGGTTGGCGTTCGGACAAGTCGCAGGAACCGGAACGAAGGGGCTGCTCCGGGCGGCCGTCGTCCCCATCCTGTTTTTGATGATCTACCCGATGATGATCAACATCGACCTTCAGGAGGTCATCAACGTCAGGAAACATGCGGCGGCCGTCGGACTCAGTCTGCTCGTCAACTTCGGGGTCGCGCCGCTCGTTGCCGTCGGTCTCGCACGACTCTTTTTCGCCGGAAGCGTTGAGTACGCGATCGGGCTTTACTTCATCGCGTTGATCCCCACCTCCGGAATGACCGCAGCGTGGACCGGCTTAGCCGGCGGCGACCTGGAGGCCGCGTTGGTCGCGATGGCGGTCAACCTGCTTGCAGCCGTCGCCATTCTGCCCGCGTACCTCTCCGTGTTGGTCCCCGCGAGCGTGGGCTTTGACCCCACCGCGCTGTACCGGCAACTCGCCCAGGTCGTTGTCGTGCCGATGGTTGCCGGAAATCTCACCCGACGCGGGCTCCTCCGCCGGTACGGGCCGGAGGGGTTCAAACGACTCAAGCCGACGTTCGGCGGGCTCTCTTCGCTCGGCGTCATGCTCATCGTCTTCGTCGCGATGACGCTCCGGTCGACGCAGATCCTCGCCGATCCGATCGCGTCCGCGACGACTATCGCCCCGCTCGTCGCGTTCTACGTCGTGATCCTGCTCGTCGGGAGCGGTCTCGGCCGACTGCTCTTAGACACCGAGCGAGCCATCGCTCTCGTATACGCCACGAGCATGCGGAACCTCTCTATCGCGCTGGCGATCGTCGTCGCCGCCGACGCGGTTCCCGACGCGGCCGTTCTCCCGATTGCGTTGGCATACGTTATCCAGCCCCCGCTTGGGGCGGTGTACGTTCACTACCGACGCGACGTGGTTGCAGAGGGGCTGTCGGTTCGCGAGGCGATCGGCCGGCTCGTGAGCGACCGCGGGTGACCGGCGCGTCGGCCGCCGCGAGCAGGGGCTCCACCTCGTACTAGCGGAGTCCGGACATTTTAATACCCCACCGGCGCAGCCACACTGACATGGCCCTCCAACTCGGCCGGGCGATCAGCGACGGCATCGGACGCGTACTCTCAACGACCGGCGCGGCTCTCTTTGCGGGACTGCTCGCGATCCAGCTCGTGACACAGGTCGGTATCAACACCGCAATCGTCGGGTTCCTTCCGCCGGAGGCCGCATCGGCGGCGGCGACCGGCTCGCCCGGGCTCTCACTGCCCCTTCCACCCGGAGTCGGTGTCGCTCTCACACTCGTCGGAATCATCGTGAGCACCGTCTACTTCGTCGTCCTCGCCCGGGCCCTCTCGCGTCCCCGACGCGAGCTCTCGACGCTGCCGTCGACCCTCTACACCCGGCGAATCGTCCGAGCGACGCTCGCGACCTTCCTCGCCGGCCTTGTGGTGTCGGTGGCTGTGAGTATCGGACTCGTGTTGTTGGTGCTTCCCGGGATATTCCTCGCCGCGTCGTTTTTCTTTTTCATATTCGCAGCCGGCGTCGAAGACCGCGGCACGCTCGGGAGTCTCCGCCGAAGCTGGGGGCTCGCTCGGGGGAACCGGCTCAAGCTCTCACTGCTCGTCGTCGCCGTCGGCGTCGTAAGTGGCATCGTCAGCACCGTCGGGACGCTTCTCGACTTCGCCGGACTCAGCAGCCTCTCTGACGTCGCGGTGACCGTCGTCAACAGTGGCTTTTTCATCGTCGTGTACGGCACGTTAGCGGCGGCATACCGTCAGCTTCGAGACGAGGAGTCTGCCGCAGCCGCGGGCTCGGCGAGTGGCACTGACGAGACGGCAAAACTGTAGCCACGGACATAAATCGACGGCCCGTCGTCTCTCACTCCCGCCGCATTGACGCGACCGCTCCGAGCGCGAGGATCGCTACGACCGCGATGAGAGACCCGAACCCAGGCGCTGACGCGTCGCTCTCCCCTGAGGTGGTGGTTCCGTCGGTCACAGCATCGGCATCGGTGCTGGCGGTCTCGTTTTCGCCCGCTGAGTCCGTCGCCCCACTGTCAGTTGTCGTCGCGTTCGTCTCAGCCTGGGTCGTTGTCGACTGGTTCTCAGCGGTCGTCGTCGACTGGTCCTCGCTGATCGTTGTCGACTGATTCTCTGCGGCAGTTACCTCGACGTCGACGCGGTCGGTACTGTCGGCCGCTTCGACCTCGAGGACGTACGTGTCCGGTGCCAGCCCGCTCGTATTCAGGATCGTCGACCACGCCCCATCGGTTCCCCACTCGTCGGTCGCATTGACGGCGAGCACCGTGCCGTTCTCCGTCCGCAGCTCGACGAGTACAGCGTTGTCGTCGGGGCGCAGGTTCGTCTCCCCGCGAACGACCGTCGTCTCATTCGGTCGTATCGTCGCGCCGGTCGTCGGCCGCTCGACGTCGGTGTCGTTGTCGGCCGGACCGACGGCCGTGATCGAGACGCTCGCGGGTGCATACTGTATCTGACCGACCGCCTGTGCCGAAACCGACGCGGCCGGCGGGCCCGTCGCTGGAGCCGCGCTCACTCCACTCCCCGCCACTGAGGCGACGAGCACCGACCCGATCACGAGTGCCATGACTACCCGTGTGACACATACACCGGCGCGTCGCCTCGGCGGTCGACGCGCCGTCTCGATAGCCGTCCCGGATTCGTCGCGATTCCGTGTCATAGACGCGTCCAGCAGTTGATACGGCCGTGAGCGGGGAAACGGTTTCGTCGAGGGCTCACTCGGCTGGCGTCGGAAACACCTTACCGGGATTGAGCGTACCGGTCGGGTCGAGCGCGTCTTTTACCGCCTGCATCGTCGCAACACCGGTCTCACCGTGTTCGACCGGGAGGAACTCGCGTTTGGCACGACCGATTCCATGTTCTCCTGTGGCGGTGCCGCCGAGTTCGATCCCGCGGGTCACAATCGACTCGTAGATCGTGTGTGCCTCGGCGACGGCCGTCTCGTCCGTGGGGTCAACGAGCACGTCGAAGTGAACGTTTCCGTCACCCGCGTGGCCGAACGTCGGGATCGGAACGTCGTGGGCCGCCGAGAGGTCGTGGATATGCTCGACGATCGCCGACAGCGCCCCGAGCGGGACCGCGACGTCACCGGCGTGGAGCGACCGACGGTCGGGATAGTACTCCCGAACCGCATCGGCCAACTCGCGCCGCGGCTTCCAGATGGCCGACTCGTCGGTCCCCGCTTTGAGTACCAGCGTCGTCGGGTCGTGCGCTGCGAGTGTGTCGCGACACGCTTCGACCGCTGCGTCGAGTCCGTAGTCGGCCTGCAGCTCGACAAACAACGTCGGCCCTTCCTCGAGTGACGATCCGACGTACTCGTTCACCATTCGCGCGCTCAACTCATCGACGAGTTCGAGCGCACTGACATCGACGCCGGCAGCGACCAGCGCTGCGGCCGCGTCCGTTGCGTCCGAGAGCTGTGCGAACGTCGCCCGCCCGACCCGGCTTTCAGCCGGCTGGCCGGTGAGCGACAGCGTTGCGCGCGTCACCACACCGAGCGTTCCCTCACTGCCGACGATCAGGTCGCGCAGATCGTACCCCGACGAGGTCTTTTCGGCACGCGTTCCCGCGGTGAGTACGGAGCCATCAGCGAGGACGACCTCGATCTCGCGAACCCAGTCGCCAACCTTCCCGTACTTGACCGTCCGCTTCCCACTGGCGTTCGTCGCGAGCATCCCCCCAACCGTTGCGAGGTCACCGGACGTCGGCAACGCCGGAAAAAAGAGCCCGTGGTCGGCGACCGCGTCGTTGATCGCGTCGCCAACGACGCCAGCCTCGACGTCGATCTGCCGGTCTGCCGGACGCACGTCCATGATATCGTTCATGCGTGTCAGATCGAGGCTGATCCCGCCGTGCGTCGGCACCGCGTTGCCCGCGATCCCTGATCCGGCGGCGAACGGCGTGACGGGGACGCCACGCTCTGTCGCGGCCGCGAGAACGGCTGCAACCTCCGCGGTCGACTCCGGCCAGACGACGACGTCCGGTGGGGCGGTCTCATCGGGGGCGGTCCCCCAGTCGGCACCGTGAGCCGTGCGGTCCGTGGCGGTTCGCGACACCTGATCGGGTGAGAGCGTCGCGTCGAGAAACGCGTGGTCGGTCATGCACAACGGTGACGAGTCTCGAAGAAAAATCTAGCGACCGGCTGCCAACACGACTGCCGCTGCGTCCAGTCAAGTCCCCGTGTGGCGACCGATCGGCGTGCCCCGGTACGCTTATCTATGTGGATCTGTCTCTATTCACCGTGATGCACACCGAATCATACGATTCGACAATGGACCGGTACCCGAGAGGAACACATGCGTAAGCTGACGAGCGACTCGACGAGTGTGAGCCGACGCCGGCTTCTCGCGGGGGCTGCGGCCGCGGGTGTTGCGGGCGTCGCCGGCTGTACGGGCGGCAGCAGTGACGGGAGCGGCGATCGCGTCCCAATGGACGTCACCGAGTGGCCTCCCGAGGAGTTCAGTTCGAGTCTCAACGTGTGGAACTGGTATGACGACTGGGCCACCTGGGCCGCCGGGACGTTTGGGGACGCCTACGACGTGGAGGTGAGCACCTCGGGGTACTCGGCGCCGAACCAGTGGTATTCTCAGCTCCAAGCCGGTAACGACGAGATCGACAACATCGCTGCACAGACCAACTGGGTCGAGCGTTCGATCGAGAACGACTTCTTACACGAACTGCCGATTGATGTGATGCCCGCGTGGGAAAACATCACTGACCGGATCAAAGAGGCAAGCTCTTATCAGCAGGACGGCGCGACGTACGCGGTCCCGGAATCGCTCGTTCTGTACCCGCTCACGTACAACGACGAGTACTTCGACTCGGCGCCTGACTCTTGGGGCGTCCTCTGGGACGACGAACACGAGGGCAACCTCTGCATGTGGGATAACGCCACCGTCTCCTGTCAGATTGCGGCGCTATATACCGGACAGGATCCGATCGAGCCGGACGACTACGATGACATCGAAGAATCGCTGATCCAACAGAAGCCGTTGTTACAGACGTACTGGGGCGACTATCAACAAGGAATGAGCCTCTTCGTCAACGATGACGTCGTGGCTGGGCCGCTCACCATGGGCCGGACGTACACCGCACGGTTCGGCGAGGGCGCGCCAGTCCACTACACCGCCCCACAGGAGGGCGCGATGTACACGAGCGACCTCTTTGTGATCCCGAAGGGCGCGCCGAACCCGATCGCGAGCCTCCAGTTCACCAACTGGGCCTCCGAGACAGAGAACGCGGCACAGCTCTTTGAGACCATGGGGTACCAGCCCGCCGTCGATATCTCCGCGGAGCTCTCCGAGGAGGACGCCGAGTTCACAAACTGGCCGGACGACTGGAACTTGGTCTTCTCAGAGACGCTCTCTGATTCGGTTCGCTCCCGCTATGATGAGATCTGGACCGCCGTGAAAGCCGCCTAGTATGTCGTTGTTGCGCGTCCGCGGGCTGACCAAGCGGTTTGGCGACCTCCTCGCGGTTGATGACGTCGATTTCGACGTCGCTGACGGGGAGTTTGTTTCGATCCTCGGTCCGAGTGGATCGGGCAAGTCGACGGTGCTCCGGATGGTCGCGGGCTTCGAGACGCCGACCGACGGTGCGATCGCGTTGAACGGCGAGCCCATGGTCGGTACGCCCCCGTTCGAGCGCGACGTGAACATGGTGTTTCAGGATCTCGCGCTGTTTCCGCACCTGACCGTCGCTGAAAACATCGGGTACGGCCTGAAACAGGCGGGGGTACCTGCCGACGAGTGGCGCGACCGCGCCGGGCGAATGCTGGAGATGGTCCGCCTTGACGGGTACGACGACCGGATGCCGACCGAACTATCGGGCGGCGAACAACAGCGGGTCGCACTCGCACGAGCGCTCGTCAACGAGCCCGCGCTCGTGCTCTTCGATGAGCCGCTCTCTTCGCTTGACCGCAAGCTCCGTCAGCACATGCAAAGCGAGCTCCAGCGGCTCCAAGCGGAGACGGAGACGACGTTCTTGTACGTCACTCACGATCAGGAAGTCGCTCTCGCTGTTTCTGACCGACTCGTCGTACTCAACGACGGGGCGATCCAGCAGATCGGAACGGTCGAGGCGCTGTACGAGGACCCACAGAGCCGGTTCGTTGCCGACTTCATCGGTGACGTCAATACGGTGACCGCCCGCGTCACGGACGCGACCGACGAAACGATAACTGTCGACGTCGGTTCTGACCGTGTCTCGATACCGCGCTCGGTCGCTGACGACGTCGCGATCGACGCGTCGGTCGACGTTTGCGTGCGGCCATTTCGAATTCGTGTCGGTCCGGCCGGTACGAAGACGACCGAACAGTCGGAGACGGATGGAGCCACTGCGGACGGCGGGGACCTCGACCGGGCGACCGATGCTGAAATCGGTGAGACGTTCACTACGACAGGCACGGTCCGGAGTCGAAGCTATCAGGGCAGCGACTCGCTGTATGAGATTGCGACCGATGAGTGGGGACGACTCACCGCCGAGGTCCGCTCAAACGCGTATGAACCCGATGAGCGGGTAGCTGTGGCGTGGGACGCGTCCGACGTCCACGTCTTCAGCCGGTCGGCCGACGACCGCACCGGCGACAGAGGTGACGACGCCTGATGGCGAGCCGTGATCGCCTCGGTACGGTCTCGGCGTTCTTTCGTGAGCACCCTCGGCTCCGGACGCTCGCGATCGCCGGCCCCCCAGCAGCGATACTCGTCGTCTTCTTCGCACTGCCGCTCGTCGCAATGCTGGTCGTCTCATTTCAGACGGGACAGATCGGCGGAGCGTGGACCCTCGAGAACTACCGAGGGTTCGTTGGCTCAGAGACGTATCTCACCGTCGTGTGGCGGACACTGCTGCTCAGCGCGCAGGTGACTGTGATCGTCGCGGCCATCGGGTACGCGCTGGCGTACAGCATCGTTCGATTCTCCCGCCGCACGACGTTGTTGTTGTTGTTGGTCATCCTCCCGTTCTGGACGAGCTACATCATCCGCATGTACGCGTGGATCAA
>Ga0209945_1000344_pt1 | contig 16291 bp, 10 predicted proteins | sample SalPonR2_A_D2_MG_FD_185703 | JGI IMG/M metagenome (GOLD analysis project Ga0209945, IMG submission 185703) | Salt pond soil microbial communities from South San Francisco under conditions of wetland restoration - Salt Pond MetaG R2_A_D2_MG... ...
CCATCCGAGTGCCTCTAGCAACGGAGTAATGAGTCGCTCTTTGGTCTCCTCTTCGCGAACTGTCTCTGCTGCTGAGAGGTGCTCAAGAACTGCATCAATGTCTGTTTGAAGCTCTGATAGGGAGTGACCTTCTGTGTCTGGGTATGATGTATTATGTTCAATGGCGGCTGTAGCTATTACGCGTGGGTCTGTTACTGTTGACCCCTGGGCCTGTGTGCGCTGGAATACTCCAGTGATACTCACCTCGGTCCCGGCAGTGATACCGGTAAGATCGTCTGTTAGGATGATGATTAGCGACTCTGTGTTCAATGTTAGGTCATCGAGCGTGGCTGCAACTGCAACCGTAGCTGTCTGCTGGGCTTGAAGCGTTGAGTCTTGCATATCTACCTCTATGTTATCAGAGTGTTCACAGCCAGGACAGGTGGCGGGTTGCTGTAATGTGCTCGAGAGATCTTGTTGTATAGTTGTCTGGCTTCCACAGTGGTGACAGCGGAAGACGGCAGTTTGAATCATTGTTGTCGGCTTATCTGCCTCTGTGACAACCCCATCAAGTTCAACAAGCGTCCCGGCGACTGGTGAATGGGCGGTGACCGTTTCAAGCTGGGTTGGTGACTGACAGAGACGGACATGGACTGGAGCTGTCGTGGATATCCCTCTGTTTTCTAGTTTCTCAGATAGTACCTCATCTGCCGTCTGCTTGATTGACATAGGAGAGTCAAGAAATGATTGTGCGAGTTCGGAGTCATGCTGTTGGAGAGTCTCGTACGTGATCATCAATGCCCTTCTGTCAGGGTATGCTTCTGCAAGGTCTGCTATCTTAGTGCTGTATACTGTCTCAAACACATCGTGGAGGCGGTCGGTCGTGGTTGTCATACAACTGTTTGAGAGATGGAGCCAAAAATACCGTCGGATTTAGGTGACTGAGCAAATATGTTGCTTGTATGGCTGATTCAGGGCCTGTTGACGATAGTGGCGAGGAGGATAGCAATGCGCAAGATCGGAAGGTAGGTGAATTCGAAGTTGACGAAGACGTTCAGGAAGCGACGTCCGACGCTACCAGTGGCGAAGCTACTGGGTCGGCACTCGCCGCTGATGAACAGTACTGTTCAAGCTGCGGCTCCGTGATCAAGACAGAAGCAACAATCTGTCCAGAGTGTGGGGTTGAACAGGATGAGACAAGTGATAACGACCCAGGAGTAGCGGCGTTGCTTTCTGGAATCGGGTTTATCATTCCGATTGCAGCTGGAGCCGGGCAGATATACAATGGAGAGCTCGCAAAGGGGATCATTTTGAGTATTGTTCAGATTATCAATGCACTGCTCATCTTTGTCCTCATTGGCTGGGTTACGTACCCAATCGTTGGTATCTACGCGATCTACGATGCGTACAAGAACGCGTGAGATAGTGGTAGTCGTGACCCCGTAGATTCTAGACCCTACAAGAGAGAATGCCGGTCATGGGAACGTCCCAACCAGCCCAGTACGATTGGGCCACATTCGATGACGATGAGAGTATCATCTGGAATGGCCACCCACGCGCCATCTCTACCCTCAAGTACGCACTCATATTTACTGTGATTGGTGTTGGATTCTTCTTTGCAGGACGGATTGCTGGCATCATTGGTATTGCCGCTGCCACGATCCTATCGGGTATTGTTTACAAGCGGATAGTGAACACTGATTACGTACTCACAGACAAGCGCCTGTACCGCAAGACCGGGGTTCTGGCTGAAAGTACTGAGTCAGCGCCGCTACGGCAGATACAGAACACGTCCCTCTCGAAGGACATTCTCGGGTCGCGACGTGGATACGGCACTGTCTCAGTCTCAACGGCCGCAGGGGCAGGAGATATCCGTATCACAAACATCGATGATCCGAATGCGTTTAAACAACAGCTTACAAGCCATATTGAGGCAGCGAGTAGCCAGTCAGATAGCAGGCAGGGCGCAACAGATGAGACACTGGCAGCATTAAACGCATTAGTGAACGAACTGGATGGACTTGAACAGAATCTTGAGCTGCTGAACGACGAACTGAGCGACGAGTGAGAATCCCGACACACCGCTAATCCCTAACAAATGAGCACACAACAGAGTTCACCGCCGGAGTGGTTATCGCTTGGAGATGATGAAGAAATACTGTGGCAAGACACACCCACGCTCACGACTGAGGCCTCAACGTTTGTCTGGGCTGGCTTGCTCACAGTAACAGTGATTTTGGCACCAATTGGGCTGCTCATGGCAGCCAGCAGCTATCTAGCCGTACAAAACCGTGAATACGTGATGACGACACAGAAGTTCTACCAGAAGAGCGGAGTGTTGTCAACCGCAACTGAAGAATCAGCAGTCGGAAATATGCAGAATATGAGTTACTCACAGTCGTTTTTCGGGTCCATGTTTGACTTTGGAACCATTGAAATTGCGGATGCAAGCGACTCCGTGACGTTTCGTAACGTCAATGACCCTAAGGAAGTCAAACAGGAACTGACTGAATTGGCTAATACGCACAGAACCCAGACAAGGCAGTCACAGGCGTCGGATACGGACGAGTTACGCCACTCCTCTACTGGGAATCGAGAGACGATAGAAGAGCTCACAGAGACGGTCGCTGCGGTAAACAAAGAACTTGAGCAATTTCACGCACACATAGAGTCAGATTCAGATTCAGATTCAGATCGCGAATCTGCGTCAGCTACAAACCAAGAGATGACAGACACAACAGAGACGGTCTCAAAAGACGGTCTTGATGATAACTGGGATTTCCATCATGAGTGACCAGTAAGAGGAGCTCTCAGCATGAACGCCTAGGAAGATTTCACTGGTACCTTCCGTATTTCTCGTAGGAATTTTCTGCGTGATGTGGATTCTCTTTCTCGCAGTTCTGACAGACAAACAGGTAGCTCTCTGGTTCCTTGTCGTGTTTTTCTTTGAATCGTTCTCTGGCAGCTTCTTGATCCTCGAACAATCCGATCATATCGACTGTCATCCAGTCGCTACTAGTCTGTCCACAAAGATAGCAGGTCAGCGGTGTCTCAGTTGTCATTATTGAAGCCTCGTGAATGACCTTATTTCGCTGCCCAAGTTAGTGTAACTGGTCAAGCTTCTGCAGTAGTTCATGTGCTACGTTTGTTGTCTCCTTTATGGCATCGTAGTTCTGGTTTAGCTTCTCTACAAGTTCGTCTTTATCAGCCTCTGTAAGCCCAGTATTTGTTTCAGGATCCTCACTCACGTCTGGCGTCTCTGCGATGGCATCGTAATTGCGGTCTAGGTATTCAATGAGCTGCTCTTTATCAGCATCTGTGAGCCCAGTAGCCATTGCAGATGCTTCGCTCACGTCTGTCTCGGGTTGCCTATCAGAATGAAACAACTCCTCCTCAACGCCCTGCCGTAGAAAGGCATCCCACGTAATGTCATCTGACTTCTGGTCGCGAAGCTTCTCTACAGTGCTCTGTTTGACTGAAAGGGATGTCCAATCTCCCATACATACATTAACGGCTAATGTGACTTGTAATTGACGGTTAATGTGATGACGCAAGCGGGGTGACGTTGAGGAGGCCCCTCAGATACTGACGGTGGACCGTGGTGACTTGTCGACCTTTTCTCTGTGCTGAAGTGCGAGGCGTTCTCCGTGATTCTCCATAATGACCGATTACTCTTCACCACCTCTTTCACGTCTAACTCGTCCATCGATATCCACATGTACGTGTGTTAGTGCGTTCTCTTCTTCTTGGTAAATAATAGATGAGTCTTTTGTGAACGGGACTTCATCGTCAGTAGAATCGATCACAGTGACTACAATTTCACCTTTATTGATGGCCTCTCCAGTAGTAGAGCGGCTCTGGCTGATCTTGTCTCTTGCCTTGGTGATATTCCCGCTCACTGTTGAGTGGTCAACATTGCGTATCTCTGCCCACTCCCCATTTGGCACTCCAGCTTTCTCGACAGCGACGTAATCAACTGCCTCTGCGGGCGTCATCCCGTATGATGAAAGATATTTGTTGAGTACCTGGACAGGCTTCTCATACCGCTTTGTGCTCATCTCTTTTTCTTCTAGTGGGTTCTTTCCAACCATATCTACCGGTTACTTCTCGGTGAGTATATTCTTTTACATATATGGTAGAAAAGTAAAATAATGTGTTGAGAGACGTAGCGCTAGGGGTTTCACTCGACTTCTCTGTGCTCACCAATTCCAGTACATTCCATTTCTTGCCCACAGTCTAGGCAGTTCCACTTTTTTCCGATATACATTGTCTCTCCGATCTTGTGCCTGTGTTCGTGTCCCATATCAGAAATTGGGTTTCTTCACAGATATACCTACCTCACGGTGATGCTTCTGCTACTGCGTCTGAGATAGCTGTCTGTTCTACTGGTGGTCCTGCCTTCACATGTACCACTTCTGCAGGTGGTACAACCCCACGATCGTTTTTATACTCATCATGATCGTATACTCCCCATAGTTCTGGTAATACTGTGTCTAGATATACGTGGGGGTGAGAGAGGCGACGAAGGTCTGGGGGATCGTCAACACCGGTATACGGCCAGCCGAGAGACTCAACTTTCCCTTTCGGCCCATGATGTTCCCGTCCAATACGAAGCACTTTGGCGGCAATATGGATTGTTGGACGGTCTGGGGACGCTACAAGGGTCGGCCATCGGTCGGTGTATCGTTCGGCGTCGTCGCCGTCGACGTCGGTGAATGATAGTGAGAGGCGATAGCGGCCGTTCGTCTCTTCAACAAGTCCAATAGCGATGAGATCTGTGAGATGATCACGTCGCGACCGGCTAGACACGTCTGCTCGGTCATCAAGCTCTGTCCCAGTAATGGGTTGAGGAGCCGTGAGCAATGCTGCGACGAGGTTCCGTGGTGTGGTGCAGCGACCGTCAAATCCACGGAGAAGACGGTCTGGGTCGAGTTGGGCTAATGCGTACCGGACCTCTGCTGCGTCAATCTGCCGCTCCTCATTGTCACCGGCGAGACGCTGTAGGGCGTCGGCCACATCAAATGGTGTTCGAGCAAGCCCATGTAGAATAGATGTTGCCTCTGGCGTCAGACGAAGCCCTTTGCTTTTCAACATCTCATTTGCTGTTACTGCTACCTGTCGCCGTGTTGGCTCTGTTCGGACCGGTGTCTGAACGACGATCTCAGGTGCGTCGTCATGTGGCTTAAGTTGGCGAAATTGAGTGCGAAGGGCATCAGCTACAGCATCAGTTTTCCCTGCAAAGTCACCTACAAGCGTCCACGAACCGATGAGAGGAGCAACTGGGTTAGCCGCATCAACAGTCGGTTCAAACGCCTGCTGACGCTTACGTGGACGTGTCTCGAAGAGATGACGGTATGGGACGTGATGATTATAGCGGCTACCAATCGTTGAGCCGATCGCAATCGACTCGAATAGGTCATTGCATCGACTTCCGTTAAACCGACGCGAAAACTCAGGGAGCTTGACGACGCGGTTGAGGTCAATCCCAACAAGATCAAGTAGCTGCGTGAGAGCTCCGGCTAATCCAAGTGCGTCTCGAGTGATTTTCCCACGGAGTGAGTTGTCATCGTCGTTTGCATACTTCTGAGTGAGCTTTCCCAAGGCAACGCCTGCATCAAGGAGTGACTCACGCAGGTCAGCATATGTGTCAACCTCTTCAGGAAGCCAGCCGATATTTCGCATCCCACGAAGGATCTCTTCTCCAGTAGAGAGCATCTTAATGATGTCGTGCTCTTCAAGCCGCTGCTTTGTGAGTGCCTGGTCGAACGTCCGGTAATCGCATAACGCTAACGCGAACGTACTCCACAACTGCATTGGGTTGTCCCCCTCTGCAGTAACAACAAGCGTCCCATCAGCATAGTGCCACCGACCTTCAGCCCGGTCATTTTGCTGGTCAATGGGGTAGTCTACCACTGAAATGCCTCCTTCAACGCCAGTGCCAAGGCTAGCACAGGCTGTCCTGCGGTTTGCGTAGCGGGTTTCGTGGTGAGCGGGAAGGCGGTGCCGGTCGTCGCTGCTGGCTGGGCTGGGTTGATGGCTGTCCCCGGCCTCCACGTGCGTGCGCGGGCTTACACGGCTATTGTTGCAGAGTCTTCCGGTGTCACTAACGCAGTCGCCAAGCCGACGCTGTACGGCGATTTTCTCCTCATAGAACTGGCGACCCGCGACTGTCAGTTCCACACGCCGGCTCCTCTCTACGCCGTATGTTGTGACAAGACCGAGTTCATCGAGAGCGGCAACGACTTGGCGAACACGTGACCGTGTGACCGTGAACTCGCTGTACAGCTGACTATACGTGAGTGACTCTGTATCCTCGTTAATAAGCATCGAGAGTGTTCGGGCATGGCGGCTTCCCACACTAACGACATCAAGTGCCTCTGCCCATGCCTCCTCGTCAAGGTCTGCATCCGACTGCTTACTAACGCTCGGTAGATCGTCACGATGGTTTTGTGCAAGCCATGCCTGTTCAACGCCTGAACACACAAGCCGTACATCAACTGCTTGTCCGAGAGCCGCGATAAGACGGCACCATGACTGCCGTGTGTTACTGTCTCTTTCTCTGAACCCATCTGGAAGACGGATAGACACGGTCGGTGTGTGGCTACCTTCGGCCAATAAGTCAATAACAGCATGAATATCTTCAAGTGATGAGCGGAATCCCATCGGGCGACCGCTACCGACACGAGAGAGGGCCACAAGTGCTTTCCAAAACCACCGATCATCTTGGCTACGCGTAAGCGACACCAACAGGTCAACGAGCGCACCATCAAGTGCATCACCAACAACCGACTCCACCTGATTGCGTGCCTCCTGAGGTGTCTCCCCAGTAAGTAACTCCTGGACGACAGTAACAAGTTCACTCGCGAGTCCCGCACCATTCCATGGGTCAATAAGCTGGTTCCACAGACCGGTGGCGGTCGAAGCTGGCTCGGTAACACGAATTGCGCCTAGATGCGACGTCTGCGTGTACGTTACCCCAGCAGATAGCTCGGTATCCGCTTCTGAATGTGAACTCCCTATGTTATGTTCTTCTGCATTTGGCATAGTGACCTCCAATCGAATGAATTGCGATGAAGTTGACTACGGGCTACTATCGGCAATCGGCATGCTATCTGTGTACAGATGGGGTAGGGCCACGCAGCATGTGGGTGGAAAATGCCGGCGTCAGCCTGTGGATTCGGGGTAAAAAACAGTAAAACCCTAATACCCAGGACGACAAGGAATAAATGGACAAATCCCGCCCAAGGATGTCCACCCGGACTGGGACAGACCGAACTTCTCTGTCCCAATCCTCTTGTCGCAACCAGTGTCAGCTCTAGCTGTCACCTCCGGTATTGCTACAAGAGCTCGAAAAGCAGGTTGGTTGCAGGGCGCTGAGCAGTGTGTTACTGTCCCGAGCTAGTAACTTCCACTGGGTTCTCTGGAGAGGCCTTCGTTGGAACTTGCTGAGCCTCACCAAGGCGGGGGTGGGTGTTGATGCCCGCGTCATTGCTACCCACATATGGAGTACGTTTGAACTTAACTCTTGTGCGGGGCCGTCTACAGAATTCGAGGCAGAGTGCCTCGGGGCTTGACCCCGAGGCAGTTCACGGCGTCAGTAGTGTGTATCTTGATGTTGTTACGACTGTCAAGTGAACGCACCCTGGGTCAAGCCCTGGGGCAGTCGCCTTGATCGCCTGTACATAGAGAAGAAAAACGCATCGTGTGTTTTCTACATCGTGAAGTTTTTTCGTAGCTGTTTTCTAGTATTATGCGCTCGCAGACTTAGCGAATCTGTGAGTGAGCATGGGTTTCTGTAGGGAGTGATTGCCCTCCGGCTAAACGGCCAGACGCCTCTGCTGGTAGCCGTCTTTTTACCATGGCTGCAAGTTTGTCGTGCTTCAATCCCATTAGGGTTCGTCTGGAGCGCGATAGTCTACCTTCCTGCACCAAGGGTCAATCCCGGCTTCAAGCCCACTAGGGTTCGTCTGGAGCCCATAGCGATCCGTGATGATCGGAACTTCATACATGCTTCAAGCCCACTAGGGTTCGTCTGGAGCCGCGAGATCTCGTGTGGTCCTGTGGCAGACATTACCAGCTTCAAGCCCACTAGGGTTGGTCTGGAACGGGGTTGACCGAGGCGGTGAGAGGCTCCGAGCTTGTGTTTCAATCCCACTAGGGTTAGTCTGGAACGTGACGCCGGTGGGCCAGATTTCTGCGTTTGGTTTCAATCCCACTAGGGTTGGTCTGGAACTTTTCTGACCGAGTCGACTGTGATGGTGGCTTCAGTCGTTTCAATCCCACTAGGGTTGGTCTGGAACCGGACTTTCTGAGCTGCCCATTTATACAGGATAGTTTCAATCCCACTAGGGTTGGTCTGGAACCGCTGTCGTCGTGAGCGACGGTCGTAAATCGCCGGTGTTTCAATCCCATAGGGTTGGTCTGGAACGCATTGGCGTTTGCCGTCACCTCCTGGATGATCTGCGTTTCAATCCCATAGGGTTGGTCTGGAACCCATCCTGATATAGGCGGGTAGACGGCTTAATACTTGGGTCTTCAGCAGCTCGTTTCCGTCGACCTCCAATACCTACTGTACCCCCGGGGGGTCGACGGATTTTTTCTGGTAAAATGATCGGTGCTACTGGTTTGTATCGGCGGGCAAGGCGACTACCTCGGGGCTTGACCTCGAGGCTGAAGCCGACACTATTATTACATCCAATGTGTTATATGAAGATAGGATGAGCCGGACAGTCCAGTTGAACGTAAGTACGAGAGTTGCACAAACTCTCGGCGTGCAACATGGGTGTCTTTAGACGCTCATACCGGAAGATAGGGCCGGGATGGTCCAAATCACTCACCGAGAGAAAACGCCTGTTGAGACCGCGTTCCCTGCGTTCACACCTCACTGAGAGGCTGTGAATGCCAAACTGTGTCGAAGAAGCAGGAAGCCTCGGGGCTTGACCCCGAGGCAGATTCACCTCTCCAAATGCCGCAGCAAACTGTTTGATGTCTTCATCATCGTACTGATTGCACACCTCTAGATATGCCTCATCGTCATGCTGGAGAGTGGTTAACATGAGGTCAAGCCAGTCGGAAAACACGCGATTACGACTATATCCGCGCCCATGTATATCTGAAAGTATCTCCACGACTGGATATATAGCATCAACGTATTCAGTAGGAGCTGCCATTGGTGGTTAGTTGGTGAGAAGGCGGTCAATATCGATTGAGACAACATACCCGTATTCGGTCTGATTCCCCCTCATAACCTGCATGAACTGCGTATCAAGCCACGCCTCGAAGATGTTGCTTGGGGGGACGGTAATATCGTGCCGGGATGCGACCCACTCACCGACTGTCCCATCCCACCATGACCTGAGTTCAGCGTCATCACACGCTTGTAGTGCCGCGATATACGATTCAAGATCGTCACCGGTGAAGTTGTTGTCCCACTCAAGTTCACACTTCCAATGTGCGATATCACTGATGACTCGGCTGCGTTCTTCTGCTGAAAACATAGCACCTATCTCTGCAGATAAATGCGGTTCTCTCTGACCAATCGTAACCGCTTCAATCCCACACGGGTTCATCTGTAACGTTACTCCTCGCTATCACCCTCGTCAACGGCAGCTTGCTTCAAGCCCACAAGGGTTTGTCTGTAACGTCACTTCGCGCTCGCTCTCTGAGAGGTGTTCGAGAGCTTCAATCCCGCATGGGTTTGTCTGTACTAGTTCTCACTGATCGCTGCGGTCAGTTGGGTGGTGCTTCAATCCCACTAGGGTTCATCTGGAACACCGTCATCGCGACGACACCGTAGCTCTCACCCACAGCTTCAAGCCCACTAGGGTTCGTCTGGAACCCGGACTTTGGCACACTTGGCGTCCAATTGGGCGGCGCTTCAAGCCCACTAGGGTTCGTCTGGAGCGATCAGTGGCAGGCCGTGGAGTCGGGTCCAGTAACAGCTTCAAGCCCACTAGGGTTCGTCTGAAACGCTGTCGCCCGGATGGTGATGACCGCGTCGCATTTCACTTCAAGCCCACTAGGGTTTGTCTGGAACTTATGTCGGTGAGAGGGGCGTAGCCACGGACTTTACAGCTTCAAGCCCACTAGGGTTTGTCTGGAACCCGCCAGATAGTTCATGCTCCATATCTTTACCATTACGCTTCAAGCCCACTAGGGTTCGTCTGGACCCTCACGCGATGGCAAACGAGACACGATCCGATCAAGACGCTTCAAGCCCACTAGAGTTCATCTGGCAGTTGATTCATCCATACAGATACCGTTTCAAGCCCACTAGGGTTCGTATGTAACGAGCGCTACATTGGGATGGACGACCGTGCTACGGGAGCTCCAATCCCACATGGGTTTGTCTGTAACAAGCGGGTCGAAAGCAGCTAAACTTGGATGAATCAGCGCTTCAATCCCATATAGGTTTGTCTGTAACTCGATATTGAGCTGGTCGCGTCACCACACGTCGTCCGCTTCAATCCCATATGGGTTTGTCTGTAACTCGGATGTCGTGGCCGCTTCGGCGTCACCGTCCTGCGCTTCAATCCCATATGGGTTTGTCTGTAACTGCTCTTCGACGCGCGCGCGCCGGAATTCATCGCACTGGCTTCAATCCCATATGGGTTTGTCTGTAACCATCCCAGTGTAACGGGGTAGGCGTGTTAATACTTGTGCTCTCAGTTCCACGTCTTCGTCGACCCTTGATACCTACTGTACTCCTAGGGGTTGACGGAGTTTACTAAGAATCAAGGAGAAAGCCTCGCGCTTCATCGCGGGGAGGAAGTCAAAACATGTCGTGTCTGGGTCGCTCAGTACTGCTGTATCCATGTACTGACTGCGACTTCTGCGTCAGTGCTAGTTGAGAGTTCATCACCAGTGATTAGCGTTGTCTCAGATGTCTCGGCTGCGACTGGGAGCACCACATCATACGCATCAGTCGAGAGCGCGTCGGCTGTTACTGTGATACTGCTGGATTCATCTGCTTCCCCACCGACATAGTGAATACTTGACGATGTCTCGTCGAGGATGATGTCTCGAAGCCGTACGTATAGTGGATCTCCTGGAAGTAGGAGTCGAACAGATGGGAATGTATCTGCGATAGCTGGGTCAAACGTCACGACGATTGTATCGGTACCTTGGAGGCTGCTCTGTACTGTCTTCTTTTCGACGGTTCTATTCACGACGTCCTCGTGAGCCGGCGGGCTGAGGACGTATTCTCGAGCATCTATCTTGGTGAATTGTACCGCTTGTTCGTGGTTGCGAAGAGAGGTAAACGTCCAGCCAGCCTCCTCTAGTACAGTACTCTGCGTGAACAGTTGTTCAACTAACTCAGGCGTCACAACTGGTGAAAACTCCTGTTCGCCAGTTCCAATGTCGGCTATTGCTGGGTGGTGTACGTTCCCCCACCCGCTAACGCCAGCTTGGTCAATGATGTTCTGTTCAGTTATCTCACTGTCAGTCGATGTTGAGAGGCCTGCTGCAGCTACTTTCTCCTCAATAGACGTCGCCCGTGTCTCAGCCTCGTCGACAACGTTTGTTGATTCGTGTTCATCACCCAGCGTAGCGGCTGTCATAGCCACGTCACGGATGTCGTCCTCAAGCGTCGTAAGAACCGGCCGCATATCCCCGACGACGTCCTCAAACAGACTGAGCCGTTCTTCAAGTGCCTCATAGATATCACCATCAACGCTATCCTCATACGCGTAGTTGATGATCTTCACCACATCGTTTTCCTGCCCAATGCGGTCGATCCGTCCGATCCGCTGCTCAACAGTCATTGGGTTCCACGGCAGCCCGAAATTCACCAACGCGTCTGCATTCTGTAGGTTTAGCCCCTCACTCGCACTATCCGTACACACAAGAATTGAGACATTGCCATCCTTGAACTCCTGTGTGATTACCTCCTTGCCAACAGCGACCCACTCACCAGTCTCCCGGTCGTACTGTTTTCCACCTGAGCCACTGTATGACCCGACTTCCGTGTGTGAGCCAGTCAGCGTGTCCCGAATAAACTCGAGTGTATCCTGATACTGGGTGAAAATGAGAATCCGGTCGCGACCCTGCCGCTGTAATGTCTGAATATCAGCTGTCAACTGGTCCATCTTGGGGTCAGTTGTAAGCTGATGCAGATCAGAAACAAACGTATCGAGTGTCTCCTTCTCTGATTGGATAACGCTCATCCCCTGACCGCTCTGTGGCTGATACGCGTCGACCTGATTTGGACCAAGCACCTCATTGAGCGTGGCCTCACTCACAGAATCATCCTGACTGAGTTCTGCTAGTCGATCCGTCATGTCTGCCAACTCAGTATCTATCTTTGATTGCCGGCGCTCGAGGCTCTGCCGGATTGCATACAGACTACTCGTTAGCCGCTGCTGATACAATGTCATCACAAACCCAAGGGCGAGCTGCTCGTTGCCAGTCAACACCCTCTGAGACTCCTTATACGTCTCTGTGATGTACTCCTCAATCCGCTCGTACAACGGCTTTAGGTCGCCCAACGGAATTCGTTTTGTCTCAACCTCACGTGACGGGATATTCCCCACCTCAAGCCCAATCTCTTCACACTGCTCAAGTACCGTACGCGTATTCCGTGCGATTCGTGTCTGCACCGGAGTCCCCCACTCCGCGGCCGCAACAAGCTGTTCCCACCCCCCAATATCACACTCAAACACGAGCGATTTTGGATCATCAAATGGGCCTGCGTCCCTCACACCAAGCAACTTCTCTAGTGCCCGGCGAGAACGGATTGATGGAGACGCCTCCTCAACAGCCTGCTCCGCCCGATCGTCGTATCCATCATGTGCCTGCAAGTGACTCATAAGCATCTCGGCAAAGCGACCAATCCGCTTGCGGCCCTCAGAGCCGATAACACCAATTTCGGCCTTGAATTGGTTCAGTAGGTCACGCTCGATATGATCCTGTTGACCGCCTGTAGTGGTAACTTGGGTGAGAGCAGACTCAAACGCCTGTCGCGTGTCATAGAACTCACGAAACCGCTCTTTGTCATCCCACTTTGACGGGATATCACAGAGCCGAAGCAAGTCATGTAAATCACCAACATCCAACTCCATTGGCGTTGCTGTGAGCGCGTACAGACAGGCAGAGGTTGCCTCGACGTCGGTCAGCAAGTCATAGAACTTTGTTCCCTCAGATGCGCTGTGAGCCTCATCAACAACAGTAACATCCCAAACGGTGTCGTCGACGTCCGGCGCGACGACATGCTGATTCTGGTCCAACCGAGCTGTATGCCACGACTCAACAACCACAAGCGGTTCATCCCGCTGGTCAACGACACGGCCGAACGGTGACTCTCCCCACGACCCGTTACTGGACGCAGGAATACTCAGTGTGTCACCAGTCGCTGACGGGCCACGAAGGTACTCACCATTGTGGCTGCTCTCACGGCGATACGCGTGGATGTTGAACAGAGAGTACAGCTCATCTTGCCACTGTTGAACGAGTCCTGCTGGGACCAAGAACAGCGCTGTCTTCGCCCCACCCGTTTGGATCAGCCGGGATACCGTTAGTCCTGCCTCAATCGTTTTTCCAAGCCCGACCTCATCACAGAACAAGAGGTTGTTCGGATAGATGCTAACCGCCGTGTCAGCTATCGTCCGCTGATGTGGCCACGGCGTGATCGTGCTAATGTCCTCAGCAAGATGTAGTCCCCCAGGCGTCTGCCCAGCAGCCGCCACAACGCGTGCCGTATCACCTTCATCAATATCTGGCACCGGCGGCGTTGACTGGACGCGTTCAACGTGCTCATCGAGTGTGCCACCATACTCTGTCCACTCAAGCAAATTCTCTCTGTCTGCCTCTGGTAGGTCATACACATCGACAGACGGGTGTGAATCAGTCCACAACGACTCAAACGTCTCCTTATCTCTCGTCACGTACCGGTCTTCACTGGCTTCCCATGACCGGTGTACTTTGAAGCGCTCGAAATTCTGTTCCCACGCCTGTCGTGTCTCATTGACGCTACCCTCGAAGCTAACAGACTCACCTGCCCAGTCAGTCGCGATGCCGAGCTTGGCGTGGAAAATGCCAGCTGAGTCAGCCGTATCTCCAACCTTGATCTGCACGTTCCCACGCTCTATGAGCGTTCCAATGATCGCAAGCTGTGACTTGACTCGAGGCGACAGCGGTTCATCTGCATCTGGCAGTAGGGCTCCCTTCTCAGACACCTGTAACTCAGCGCCGGCAATCACGCGGATTGTCCCCTCACTCGATAGCATTGACTCAACGCCATCAAGTGCGTGTGCCAGACTTCGGAGGCTGAGATACCCAGCAAGTCGGTCGTACTGCCGTGTCTCTGCGAGTAACGGCCGATAAAACCGATCAAGAAGCGTCTCTGCCTCTTCAAAGCGGCTCTCGTACACTGGCTCCCATGCAATGTCGCGTAACATACTCTTCGTGGGTGGTACTCAGTAGTTCGACATCTCTGTCTGCTGGCCGCCCGTCGTGTCGTCAAGCACTGCGACATCAACGTCAAGATATTCGCCAGTCTGTCCAATCACCATATCTGAAAGCGTACTATGCATCCCCTCGCTAGCTGGAAGTGTCTCGAGTAATGCTGTGACAGTAACATCAAACGCAGTGTTTGTCTTTAGGCTGCGCTCCATCATCCACTCTAGGGCTCGGTCGCTGCCTTCACGCTCATACACATGGATTGCGGCATGTACCAAGTCAATCACATGTGTGAAGTGCTTATCACTCGGGTTTACGGGGTACTTCCGTGATGATGGGCTCTCGGCGTCAGGGTTCTCGACACGAACAATATCCTGAACGCGATCAGCAGGCGCTTTCAATTGCAGATCCCCACTACTCTTGCCCCATATCTTTGTTGGGCGCTTGATCGTGTCAATGTCTACATCGGCGGCAACCCCTATCTGCCGGGCCTCATCATACAGCAAGGTGTCATTTTCGTGGATGAGCCACACGAGAATGTACCATCGGGTGAGTGGGTCTAGTTCATCAACCCCATCAGTCTGCAGGTAATTCTCAACGAGGACGCTCGTTACTGCTTGTCGTGCCTCACTGAGTGCTTTTCGTGGACGAATTCGATTGCCTTTCTTATCGACGACAGGATACGCCTTAACAAACTGCTTCAGTGTTGGACCGTACGCAGAGATCGCTGTGTCTGTCTTTGAGATGTTGTATTCGGATTCGATTATCTCTCTTGCTGCATCTTCAGCTGTAGTATATATTTCTTCTCTGACTGTATCCCATAGTTGCTCTGAACTGGTGTCTTTATTACTGGCTTTTCGAGCAGTGAGAAAGATAGAGCTATCAGCACTATCGCTTCCCTGCATTCCAACCCGGTCAGTCATCTCAGTCTTTATTGGGTGCGTTGCAGTGATTACGAATCCGGCGTCAATAAGTGCAGATGTGAGCGTGTCCCACGCGTCCATCTCTCGGTGGGTGAACATTACCGTCATCACGCCGCCATCAGTGAGGCTGCTATGGACTTCACTGAATATCTCACTCATTTTCTCTTCGTAGTATTGATCAGCCAATTCCTTTTTTGAAGAGTCTTCTCCAGAAAGATCCTCAAACTTAGATGGGTTTGCAACTGCTTCATCATCTTTGTTTGAGAGCTTTGAGTCGAACAACTCTGGGTGAATATCGTGGAGATATTCCTTTTGAACAACATAGAATAGGTCCGAGAGCTCAGCATACATGATACTACTGTAGTATGGCGGATCGACTACAGCAATATCTGCACACCCTTCGTCCCACGTGTCCGTGAGAGTGGCAGCATCACCGTTTGTGAGTCTAGTGTTGCCGTTATTTTTTGGAATATACTCAGCCATCTCTTCGTAGGCGTCAATAACATGATTTGTGTGGTTGATATATCCCCTTCGTGGTGCGGACAAGTTGTTGTCTACAGCCATTTTTCTTAGTGCGTAGTTGTTGTCTGCAAATAGAAAGTTGCCATACCCTCCGGCATCATCCCAAGCCGTTCCTCTTGTATTGTAGTCTATTGACCGACTTGCTCCAAGAGATAAGACTGTAAGGATAGCCTCTGCTGTCTGGCTGTCATATTCTTCTTGTATCTTGGGTTTGGTCTCGTGGAAGGCTTGTAGGTATTCGTAGTGCGTGATGAGTTGTCGGGGGGTGAAGATGTCTCGCCACTGTTCCATCCCATAGTTTCGCAACTCGTCTGTCTTCTGTCCAGATGGGATTGGCTCCGCGAGGAAGTCCATCATTCCGAAATCAGACTCCACACGCTCACGAGCTAATGCCAGTCCTTTTTCATTAACTTCAGACCCAGCACGGAAGTGGTTCTCACCATCTGGTGTCTGGTAATTCACGCCGTATA
>Ga0209945_1000349_pt1 | contig 16227 bp, 17 predicted proteins | sample SalPonR2_A_D2_MG_FD_185703 | JGI IMG/M metagenome (GOLD analysis project Ga0209945, IMG submission 185703) | Salt pond soil microbial communities from South San Francisco under conditions of wetland restoration - Salt Pond MetaG R2_A_D2_MG... ...
TATCAGTCACTTCCGACAGTAACAGAAGTCCGTTCAAATGAGCTAATCGTACGGGCGGAAACACCAGGGTTCTCTGTTTTTATCATCACTGTGGAGAATATGAATGAAAACACAAGCTCGGGGGCACCATCTAGTGTGAACAATACTAGCGAGACTCAAGTCACGTCGGAAACACAAGCTCCCTCGACTGGTAATCAGAAGACAAATCAAACGGGGGGGTCGACCACTGATGACCGAATAATTGGATTCTCCCCGGTGATCACGTTGGTAGCATTGATACTGACTATGGCAATACTACGACACAGGATCAATTCTTAGTGCGCATTGTATTGATACTTAGTCAGGATTAGAGAGGCTTGCAGAGCGGTTTTACTTTGAATCTGGGGTGCCTGAGGACAATGTGGGGCGTATGTTCATCGAGTATCCTGGCTGTGAGCGGCCCATTGCGCCATAGTGAACGTCGCGAGCCGTCTATCCCATATGGCCCGTTCCCCAGCGTTTATGTCGGTAGGAAAGAACAAATAGTTGAAGCAAGGACACTCCTCATGAGCTAGCCCCACCTTGCTTCACCTGCTTGTCAGAGGCACATATTACCCTCCCACCCGTGTCGTCGTGCTATTTAATACTCATATGAGAACCACTCTAGCACCCGGTAGAAGATGACTCCTGTCGACATCGTCCGTGTTACTGCGTACCACTGTTCTCAAACACGCTGGTAAAGTCATCGAGTAGTTCTTGGGGTGACGTCTCGGCGGTATGCGATGGGAGCGGTCCCTCCCAGCATGCAACTTCTACTACGCGGGCACTCGATACAGATCCCGACTCGGTTACCACATTGAAGATGCCGGTGCGATAGATCGCCAATAGTCGCTGCTCATGGACACTGACGTACTCAATACCAGCTCGATCTAGGGCTGCTTGAATATCAATCGGGTCAGATAGCGATAGAGAAGTGCTTGGAGACGCCGAGTCGGTCATACCGTACCTTGGGCCATCCCACAAATAAGTAGCCAGTTTAACCGTGTCATAGAAGCATTCCTACACTCGGATCAAAATCGGTCAATACAGGGGACGTACCATCGGTCGTTGTAGGAATTTATCAGACCACGGATTTTTCGTCTGATATGGAAAAAAGACGACTCAGGAAACTCATCGGGATGGCAATGGTCGCCCTCGGTCTTATCCAAGTAGGTTCCTTTGCCTTAGCCGGCGATTGGATATTCTCGTTCTTTGGCCTTATCTATGCCATTATCGGGGTAGCATATCTTTGGGCTGAAGTATACTCGCCCGCCCGGTAAGCAGCTCTCATCGACCGGCTGTTTCAGGTGAGAATATATCTGAAGAAGAGGATTTTAATAGAGCCAATTAAAACTACCCAGAGTCGCTTGTATAAGACATATAACGACGATAATAATCCCAAAAATTTCCAGTAATCGTTGGTTCTGCATATTGAGCACGGAACAAGAGAATATATTATCAATATGTGTTTATATTAAGCTATCTTGATGTTGGAACATTTTTTTGAAGTCCGTTGACTTCTCAATCTTTGAGCTTGTCCGCCAGTCCGTCTTCGTGGTCAACCGCAAGCTCCACGAGCGCTTCTATGAAATCAGCGTGGTTTTCAATCCCACTATCCTCCGCTATCCTGGGTTGCCCATCGAGACGGTTATTGAACCGTTCACCGAGTTCTTCTTTAGAAAGTCAGGGGAAGGTCGTCGAAGGCACCGACATCCTACAGAGTACGCTCGTGCGCCTCTACGATGAGCGCTGAGACTTACGTTTCGTCGGGGGAGGTTATAATTACGACGATCATGTTAACGCCGTTATAGTCTTATTGTCGTGGTCGCCCATTATCTGCGGGTTGTTAGCCGCGAACGTGAGCGCCATGTTCACCGTGTCATCGCTTGTCGTCGCCAATGGTTGACCCATCGCCTCCGTCAGGGGTCGGCGGTGTGTCCGCTGGCTCGGTAGGAGTGTCGTCGCGATCGACCGGCGTCGAGCCACCGATAAACGTCTTTGTCCGCTCTTCTTGTGGATCTTCGAAGAACGACCGGACGTCGTTGCTCTCGACAACTTCGCCAAGATAGAGGAACACAACTTCGTCGGCAAGCCGGCGAGCCTGTGCCATGCTGTGAGTGACCAGAATGAGTGTATACTCAGATTTCAGCGTCTTGAGCGTCTTCTCAACGCTTTCAGCTGACACCGGATCAAGCGCAGAGGTCACCTCGTCACAAAGCAACACGTCCGGCTCAACGGCCAACGATCGGGCGACACAAAGCCGCTGGATCTGACCAGTCGATAGCTCTGCGCCCGGCGCGCCGAGCCGGTCAGAAACCTCATCCCAGAGGTTTACTTTCCGGAGATAGGTCTCAACCTTCTCATCGAGATCAGCTTTCGACTCGTATTCACCGTGGATACGCAACCCATATGCAACGTTTTCATAGATCGACACTGGCAACGCAGTTGGAGTTTGAGGGACATACCCGATCCGTTTGCGTATCTCTGGGGCCGGCACATCGGTGTTGTACACTGAGTCTCCTGAAAGCAGGACATCGCCTTCTATCCCGACGTTTTCTTGAATATCGTGGAGCCGGTTGAGCGATTTCAACAATGTTGATTTCCCACAACCGGACGGTCCGATAATTGTTGTCAGCGTGTTTGCCGGGAAGTCAATAGAGACACCTTTGACGGCCTCTATCTCGCGGTCACCGGTGTACGTTACTGCAAGCTGGTCTGTCGTGAGTGGGATCTCTGTCATCGGTTTCCTCCGGGTGTGTATCGTGCGTAGCGGCCGGCTAGCAGTTTTGAGAGGAGTATTAGACCGAGTACAACAATAGTCAATACGAACGCCGCAGCGTAAGCATGAGAGCGCACCTCAGCGTTAAACGACATCGCCTGGTCAAAGATGAGCACCGGCAGCGTTGTCGCCGCTTCAAACAACCCCCCAGGCATCCGGGTGCTCCGGCCAGTGGTAAATAGAACGGTCGCCGCATCGCCGATACCGCGGGCAAATCCCATCACTAAGCCGGCAATAACGCCCGGTGCGGCCGCCCGGACAGTCATTCGCATACTCTCAAACCGGGTCGCACCAACTCCATAGGTTGTTTCCCGAACCGTCTCCGGGGCCGCACGCAGCGCCTCGTCGGTATAACGCGTCATGATCGGATACTGGAAAATAGCGATGGCGATGATGCCGAAAAATAAACTCGTCTGGGCACCTGCGGCGATGATGAGCGTTAACACAAATACACCGTAGACAATCGGTGGGGTACCCCACAGCACGTTGAGAAACATGTTCACCGCGTCGGAAAACCGATCACTAGAATAATCACTCTGGAGATAGACCGCCGTTGACACTGCAGCCACCATTGAGACAGCCGTTGCTGGTCCGACAATAAAGAGGCTGCCGAGCACCGCATGCAGAAAACCGCCCGTTCCCTCAAGCATATACCGGGAGCCCGGCGGCGTGACCACAATCGATGGATCGGCAAGCAACACGCCGCCGCCTCTGGCAACGGTGACTCCGATGACCAACAGCAACACACCGACGATAAGTAGGGCTGCTGTCCGTACCGCAATACCGAACAATCGTTGTGTGGTGTATCGGTTCATTGGTACTGCCACCGCCGTTTGAGCCGTCGCTGGACAATCATCGCCCCGAAGTTAAACAGCCAGACGACAATAACGAGCATCAGTCCGACAAATATCAATGCTGACTGCGTGAGCGGCAGCGACATCAACTCGCCGAAATCGTTGACGATAAGTGTTGGTAGTGTTTGACCCGTTGAGAAGACTGAACTGGGAATCTGCGTCTGGCCACCAATAAGCAAGGCCGGCACAATCGTTGCGCCGAACACACGACCAAATCCGAGCAAGATTGCTGAAAAAATCCCTGGGCCGGCCGCTCGAAGCAACACTGATCGGATCGTCTCAAACTTGGTCGCACCAACGCCAAGCGATGTTTCCCGGAGTTCATCGGGGAGCGATTCGAGTGATTCGACCGACAGTGAGATCATAAACGGGGTGACAACAATTGCCATCACGAGGCTGACGGTAAAGATACCGACGCCAACAGTGTTCTCGCTGAACACCGGGGCAACATAGTTGCCCATAAACGGTACGACGACAATGAGCGCGACCAACCCAAAGATCACACTCGGGATTGCCGCCAGCACGTCGATCAACGCGGCGACGAGCGTTTTCGTCCGTCCCTCAGCGTACTCGGCGATGTATATCGCTGCACCAATAGCAATTGGGACTCCCATCGCCATCGAAAGGGTAGTGACATAAACGGTACCGACAATCGCCGGCAGAAAGCCGAAGTTACTCTCCGCAGGGTCCCAGTTTGCGGAGGTTAACATTGAACTCAGTGGATACTCTGCGAGGATCGGCAGCGATCGGTAAAGCAGCAGCAGTGTAATTCCCGCAAACAACGCGATCGCCAAATACCCCGCTGCGGTAAGCCAGTAACTGCTGTAGCGTTCGGCGAGTAGCCGCCGGCTGAGCCGGCTCGACTGGGCTTGGTTTCGAAGAGTATCAGTGTCAATAGTCACGATCCAATGTTGTTCTCAAGCGTCATTCGGCCGTCCTCAAGACGATCTTCGGTCAGGGGAACGTAGCCGTTTTCCGAGACGTACTGTTGACCGTCTGTAAGCACCCACTCAATAAACGGCGCAACAGAAGCGTCGAAGGCATTGTTTGCAGCGAGCCACATCTCGCGGGCCGGCGGTGACGGGTAGTCACCGCGCTCAACGGCCGTGAGCAGCTCACTGCGGGTCTGATAAAACGACTCTGACTCAGAGAGTCCGTCGCCGTTGCGGTCAAGTGGGATTGGTCGGATATTTCCGTCAAGTTCGCCGCTGTCAAGATTGTATACGTAATTGACGTTATTCATAGCAATGGCGTTTGGGCTCTCACCGAGCGACTGAGCGACCGGTTGGTCACCGTTGAAGTTGCCATCGGAGAGTCCCTCAAGCTCGTCTTGCGTGTAGGCATTGCCTTCGCCGCCGAGGAACTCGCCCCACTTTTTGTACGCCGCAGAGGCGTCTGAACGCCCGTAGACGATGATTTCGGCATCAACACCGGCGTCAGGAAACAGCTCTCCCCAGTTGGTGATTTCTTTGGTAAATATCGACTCTAACTCTGCTCTGGTTACTCCTTGAGATTGAATCTGATCAATTACCGGGTTGTCTTGATTAACTGTTCCAACGACGGTATCGATTAACATCGGCACTGCAACTAGCCCGCGTTCAATCTCCTCATTGAACGGTTCGCGACCCATCATCGCTACATCAACCTGATCATTAAACAGGTCTGATACCCCAACGCCGGTGCCACCACCGGAGATGTCGAAGCTCAGATCGTTCTGTCCGGCGTAGATATCAGCCCACACCTGTACCATCGGCAATGGGCCGACGCCACCGGAAATTCGCACTGTCTGGCTGCTACTATCACTGCTGCCACCGCCGAGACAGCCAGTAAGCGAGATTGTGGTGCCGATAGTCGCCGCGCTCAGAGCGGATCGTCGCGAATACTGCTTTGTCATCATATATGTTATTACGCCGACTTACATAGGTACTTATTCAACAACAAATATAGATTATTCACAAATCTAAACGCAATAATTGCAGGTACCTACAACATCATTATTGACGGGTCGCCACCGCGTTGCCACCGGCTACTTTACCATTTAGCTTGCCGTCCGTGGTACTTGATGCGTACGATGCTCCGTTATACAGCTGATACTAACTCTATTCATACGAATCTTGGTCAACCTGCTTTGAGGCAAAAGTTGTTGCTATCATATACAGAGCTGTCGGGGCACGGTGGTCTATTTATTAAATTGGAATTAGTCATACATAGCACACAACCATCCCAGCGTATAATCGGAAGGCTCGGATTTGCTAATAAGCAGGTCGAGTAGCACAGCTGACTCAGTAAATCTGAGATGAAATAAACTTGGTCGCCGTGCTGCATTGATCCTCTGTATTTAGCGCGATAGTTGTATCAGCTAATAAGAGTTTCAACAAATCCGACATGTTCTATTTTGAATGTACTCATCCGGTCTCGTTTGTCTGGCCGAGATCGGAGAAGGATTCACCGACGCGAAGGGCGATTGGTTCACTTGCATTGCTTGAACCGATAGAGATGGCGACGAGTTCCTCTTCAGTACTTGTAATCGAGAATATCCGATTGAGTCGTGAAGTGCCGGCAATCTCGGTATCCGCGAGTTCCAGGTCAACTTGGTACTCACCAGTGGTGGTCCAAACGTCGGCGTAGGCGACGATGTTACTGTCACCATCAGACTCAGTCGAGGGGACATCGAATGAGGTATCGAGAGCTATCTCACCGTCGGGGTCCACAATCTCGATCGACCCAGTGACCTCATGATTCAATTGGTTGAGTAGATTGACTTCTTCGAAGACCTGGTTACCGACTGCATCAAGGGCCGTTGAACAACCCGCTGTGGACGCTATGGCAGCGCTAGCACTGATTGCAATAGCGTGGCGTCGTGTAACGGACTCGAAAATTGAACGCGCACTCTGATCCATTATTGGAGGACATATTGCTATCGGAGTTGTTGTTGATTAAACGTCCACGGTGTGTCTCAAGCTGTGAAACCAGACCACCGGACACTCTGAAGCACAGGTGTGGTGGCCACGAGCTTTTGTACTCGCTTGTCTTGCGGTTTTATTCGACTGCGGTTTTAACTCCGCGGACAATCGCGAGTACTGTCTTCCACTGCTCGACAGTTCCAGGAATTTCCTCGTCGTCACCACCGATTCGACCGGTAATGGCCTGTCTAACCGTTTCAGGGTCGTCTATCCGGCGAAAAGCCAAATCAGGTCCGCCAGCGACTTCGACGGAAACAGTTCCGTACCCGAACATTGAACCAGTCACTGACTGACTGTAGGCCGTGTTCTGTACCTGTGGCAGTGCGACACGACGAACCGTCCTACCGAGGGCACCTCGTTTGAGCCAGACGGCACGAGTCGTTATGACGTACTTCGTGTGTCGTATTTTGAGCACACTCCAAGCGCTGACGCCGATACCAACGAGGCTCGCCGCTGCCAGACGCGGATCGACAGTTACCGCTGCCACGAGACAGATTCCGACGATCACAGCACCGGCGGCGATGCCGCCAATTGCGGCCGACAGCCGAGGCGTTCCTTCCCACGCTACCGTCTCACCGTCACGGAGGAACAACCACGGTTCACTCATCGCTGTGTTTTGCCCCGTCTGAAGCCTGGCTCGGGCTAGCCTCAACACTGGCTGAACTCAGCGAGGAACCGTTCTTGTGTTCCTCGTCATCGGCTACTGCCGAGCGGATCGCGCGGAGTTCGACGAGTATCTGATCGAGCACGTCGTCGGCTTCAGCTGCAATATCAGAATCGGTCTGCTGGCGTTTGTCGATCTCTTTCGAGATCAACTCTTGGACGGCGGCCGGGTCCGGAATGTTGCGGAATTGTAACTCAACGCCGGAGCCACCGGCCGTACTGACGTCGACAGAGCCGTACCCCAGCGACGAGCCGATGGCCGACTGGGAGTACGAGATGTTCTGTACCTTATCGAACCCGATCTGCTTGACGTCCCGAGAGAGGATCCCGCGCTTGCTGTAGAGTCCTTTGCCCGTGACCACGTAGTTGGTGTTGGTATACTGGAGGTAGCTGGCGACGATAATCGGAATCCCGATGAGGACTAGCGAGAGCGGGATGCCGACGACGAGTGCTGGGACGATGCTGTATTTGTGTGGGGTACTTGCCCAGCGAATCTCTTCGCCGTCCTCCACAGATAGCCAGTTGAGGTCTAATTCTGCTGTGTCTTCTGAACCCATTAGTGGGTCATCTTGGAGGGCTGAATCGGACATCTATCAGGAGTGTCACCTACAGTCGCCATTTCTTCGAGAATAAAATAGCCATCGCTCTGTCGCCTGATCGGAAACTCCGTCTGGATTCACGACATGAGTCGCGTTCCCCGGGGTGGATGCCAGCATCGTTGTCGTCTGTGTCGACGGTGACCGTATCAAATCGGGTCACAAAGTTCGGCTCGAACAAAGCCGAGTGTTTCGTCGTCAGAAATACAGGATGTAATTATACGTTCTTACCACCGATAGTAGACAGTGCCCATCGTGGCAGACGGTGAGTCACGGTCACTGCCACCCCCCGCCAGTTCGCCCTCCCCCCGCTGACGCTCCTCCATCCCCCCACGGATCGCTCCGTCTCCGAACGAGTGATGGGCGAGAGCCTTGGTGGCAGTGCCGGCTACTGTCTCAGTCAACTGGTTCATCCCAAGAAACATTTCAAGTAGTAAGTGTCGGTGTAACGGGTTTACCGATCGATACGCACCACACCGCGGACCGTGGTTTCGTTGGGTGTCCGTTCTCAAATTGTATTTCTGACGGCTACTTATTGACCCGGACGTGTCGAACGGTAGCGATCGCCGCAAAGAAAATGAGCCTGAACTCAGCCATCCCGAAGATCAGGTGTCCAGAACCCTCGAGTTATACGCCTGAATCAGTGGGAGAAAAATACCCAACTTGAGATCCGATCGCCAACGATCGTAAAGCAACGCGAAGTCAGGTAGGGGTCGTCAGACCGCTACGTCGTAACTCAAGGGCGAACATGAGGAGGTCCATCAATGTATAGACGAACAAAGCCCCGAGAAGCAGTAGTAGCAGCCCCCCGGGCAACAACGGGAGAAAGACGACGGAGTGTACGGTTGGATGCGAAGTGGAGGCGACTGCGTGAAGTACCTCGGGGGCAAGCCCAGAGGCTTCACCGTTTTGGGTCTGCACCGTACCCGCGGGCGAATGTAATGCCTCCCGACCTTCTTCTCTCGAAGTCGGCTGGAATTCACACCCGAACACTCGGTGTGTCCGTGGGAGTCGGTCGCTCCACCACGACCCGATAGTGCCCGTCGCACCGTGCCAAAGGCCCGGGTTTTGAGAGGCACCACATTTCCAAAATCGTCTCAGTCAGCGTTGGATTAAGATCTTTAACCCGTCTTTGTTGGGTTCTGAGTGTACTTTACTGTACGAAACGTGGTTAATTAAAGGCTCGTGTTGGCTTCACCCTCGGGGTCAAGTGATTCGAGATGCGAAGCGTCTCGTCATCACGGAAATCTCCGATTTCCGTACGACCCCGAGGCACTCGCCTAGCTTATCTGTAGAGCAGCGACCCGCCGAACGCGCCGACGGTCAAGGCCGGTTGCGCGATGAGGAGCCTGCGAAGCGTGGCTGGGACCATTTGATTTCGACCGAAGATGTTCGTTGATTCCCGAGTTCGAATGAGTGGCTACGATAGCTCGAAACCGCGCTCTTCCAGCGTCAATCGTGCCCGCGTGTACGCGGTATGACCGTTTGTAGCGTATTGCGAGGGAAGGTTGACGCGGCGCTTCCGACGTTTGTTGTCGTCCGTGTACTTGATGACGAGGCGAGGCTTCGTGAGGCCCTTCTTTCCGGAAACAAGCGACACTTTACTGACTGCGGACAGGGGAATACGATCAGCGGATCGGAAGCCCCGCACGCGGTCGAGTATCCACATCAGCGCCACCGTTCCGCCGACGGTCGCGATCAAAAAGACTCTCCTGCGCCATACGGCAGAAACGAAGAACACGAGCGCAGAGAGCGACGCGAAGGCGTAGCCGAATAGAATAGCCTTCTGAGCCCAACGGGCACCTCGCCAATAGCCATCGTATATTGATCGCAGGTAGCCGACCTGTGACTCCTCGAATACGAGTTCACCATCGACGACCGCAACCGTTCCCCTGTCGGTCGGGAACGAATTGGTAGAGGGCACATACGGGGTAGATTGATGAAAGGATATAAACGTCTCGTCAATTAACCGATATGTCAAATCATCGGTTTGAGTATGAATTGCCCGTGGAATTCTGTCAACGATCCATGCCTCCGAAGCCGCGGTTATTAGAAGGCGCAATCAATATTGACATGCTGTGACGACAGAGATGTACGTCGACCGACCGCGGGTGCTGCTCGTCGACGACGAAAAAGAGGTCGCCGATGCGTATGCCCTCCGACTGAGAGGAGTAGCCGATGTCACGGTCACGTACGGCGGAACTGAGGCGCTGTCGACGGTCGACGAGTCTCAACCGCCCGACGTAGTCCTGTTAGACCGACATATGCCAAACCGATCAGGTGATGATATTCTAACCGAGTTACGCGACTACGGCATGTACACCCGCATCGTAATGGTGACTGCTATCGACCCAGGGTTAGAGATTCTCGAGCTTCCATTCGACGACTATCTGTGTAAGCCAGTCGAACGCGAGGACATCAGGGCCGCAGTCGACCAACAGTGTCAGGTGTTAGCATATGAGCTTCTCGGAGAATACTTCCAGGTCGAGTCGAAGCGCTCGGTCATCGCGGCCGAACTGCCACCTGGGCGGCTTACCGACCACGAAGAGTTCGTAAATCTCGACGAACAGGCCACCACGCTGCGGGATCGGATCTGTCGGCTACTACCAGACGCCGACGACTTGCTGAACACGTTCTCCGGTATTGAACGCGAAACGTATTGATCAGACACTCAGTTCAAACTGAACGCCGCCGGAGTCGGCATCGGTGAGTGTTAGTCCCCAACCGTGCGCATCGACGATCCGTTCGACGATCGCAAGACCAAGCCCGGTTCCACCGTCGTCAGTCGAGTACCCGGCTTCGAAAACAATGTCGCGTTCCGCTCGCGGGATCCCCGACCCGTCATCGGCCACGTAGAAGCCATCCGGAGACGGGTGAACAGAGATCGTGACTGTCTTTGATTCTTCGGCGTCCTCAGTTGTGGACCGGTCTCTGGTGATCTGTGCGTCGTGATTCGTGGATTCCATCTGGTCGGCGGCAACTCCATGTTCAATACTATTCCGGAATAGATTCTCAAACAACCGCTGGAGGCGGTCAGGGTCCGCCATAACAGTAGGAAGTGAATCTGACAGTGTGAGCTCGGCCTGCTCACTGTCAATAGACTGCCAAGCGTCTCTTGCGGCGGTCTCGATGGCGACTTTCTCCGATGGGTCGACGACTGCGCCGTCACGCGTCAGCGTCAGTACATCGCGAATGATCCGTTCCATGCGATCGTGGGCATCCGAGACCGATTCGAAGTGTTCCGGATCACCGGTCTCCTCGGCGGCTCGAAGGTGAGCTTTGGCGACGTCCAAGGGATTTCGCAAGTCATGGCTGATCACGCTGGTGACCTGATCGAAGCCAGGGGAGTCTTTGCGATCCGGACAGTCGCGCAGGTCGGAAAAGACGAGATACCCGGTGTGTTCATCAGACGGTATCACGCGAGCAAAAAACGGCCCCTCGTGACCGTACCCGTCGAGACGTATCCCGACGCAATCGCCTGCCACGAGGTGGGCCAGCGGATCCCTGTCGCCGGTCGTATGCTGTATGTTGAACCGATCAAAAATCGTCGACACTCGTGTGTCAGGTGGCTCGCTGTCGAATCGGTTCTCGAAGGGCTCGTTTGCGGCCGTCACGCGAGCATCCTCACCCTCGATGGTGTATGCGATGACAGGGTCTTGAAATCCGCTTAGCGGAATCGCTGCTCGACGCTCATTGCTCATTGGTCAACCGTCTCTCGCCGGGGGGCCTCGCAGAGATTTATCCACCCGAACTCGCGGCGACGGAAGCCGACTAATCCGAAGTCCGGCGTAGTCCATACCGGCATCATAGTTCGGGGGCGGTTTTAGTATTATCACCTGATTCCGACTCAGAAACACGGCACATCATGGGATCATCCCGTTTGTTGAGTCCGATGATGGCGTCGAGATTACTGTTTGAGAGCCCGTTCGAGGTTGTAGACGGATTCTCCCGTTAAAGAGAAATAAGCAAGGAACGTCTGGTTGAAACGTGGTGGCTCTGTTGAAATCCTCTGAAAGTGATATAGTTGAGTTGGCTCTAGTTCGTACAAGTGAAGCGCTGGTTGAATGAGATAATAGAGTCTCTGTAGTCCTGTGTAACGTGTCTCAACTCTCTCAACCATATCGTTATAGTTGAAACACCCTCCAATGGGACACTCTTCGGTCACGAACAGACAGCCGCTGGGGATCGCACCTGCGGGCGGGAATCCCGGTAGGATTCGAAGCTGTTGTACCGAAGCTCAACCCAGTAGAGCCGCCCGTTGTATCGGGCGATCCACGACCCGGATGCGGTGTTCGCTGAAACTGCCGTGTGGCTGTGGAACGTCTCAAGTAGCGACCGAAACGCCGTGTCACTGGTGTTCTCCGCGCGATATGTTCCGTCGGTCGCCTCGTTCACAATCTCTCGTGTGTTCCGATCGAGCCCCGACAGCTCGAATACATACTCATCCTGCAGACATGCAGCGTACGCGTCAGCGGTCGTCGCAACGGGTTTTGGTCGATATCGATAGAGGGTTAGAGAGCGTGGTTCGCTCGACGTGACGTCGACTTCGACCAACGTTCCATCGTATCTAATCGCATCGTACCGCTGGCCGGCGATGACCGACTGGTTGAGTTCGGCTGGACTGTACGTTCGCCTCTCCTTGATGCTTGACCGACTGCTTTCCTCCGCCGTTATCACTGACAGGGGAGTACGAAGCATCACTCTGTCAACCGGTGGCAAGTCGTCGTACGCGATTGTCGCCCACCCCTTCCCGTTGGCCTCGCCCGTAGTCGCGTTTCCGTCGAATCTGTATGTCACGTCCCGCCCGCTTGCCGTCCCTTCAGCCGTGTACGAAAGCGTGTAGAACCGGTCACCTGTCCGGTATACCGTTGAATTGTTCTTATATGGCGGGTCCGTCACAGCGACCGTCGCGGATTCGTTCTGGACGGCCCGACTGAGAACTCGTGGTTGTGGGCCACGTTCGTGTTCCTGCGTTAGTTCATCTTCGGGGACGGTCGTGCTAGCGCGGTCGGCCAGTTCTGTGTCGTTGACTGGGTCCATCGAGAGCGAACCGGCGGACTGTGAACAACCAGCGAGTGCAATGAGACAAACCACTATGGCTGTGGCAACGAGCAGTCTGGTTTGCATATAGATCCGACTTATTCACAGTCTATTGAATTTGCAAACCGTGTTTCGCGGTCAGCAACGGGCGGACTGTAGACACTTCGAATGTATCCTCATCCAACACTATCGGGGCGGCAGGACAAACCCGTCTCAGGCGAGCAAACGCGTCGCGGACGCCGGTCAGCCGCGCGGTTGCACGGGGGAATCGGCAATAACGCCGTATATCAAAATAACGAACACTGAATTGAGGACGAGCGAGACGAATTGCCCGACCGGCGGTGAGACGGGATGACGGGGGCGAATAGTCGCCAGCGGTTCCCGCTCGCCAGTTCCCAACTCCGACGGAACGCCTCGAGCGGCCCAGTGTCCTCGACGGTAACGACGAATACGAGAACTGAGAGCTCACGGCGAGGAACAGATCGGGAATCATGAAGAACGCGAACCCGACCGTGATCACCACTCCAAGGACGACGCTGACGACAGGCGCGGACAAGAACGCACGGCCGAGACGCCGGCTAGTCCATGGCGGCTCACCTCACAAGTGACCGATACACTGCTTGTCACGACTACGAGGCCTTCTTGCACCGTGACTAGCGGCCCCCACGAATGTTACTGCGTCTGCAACAGTGACTGCCGTTTGAATACGTTCGGGTTCACCCGTACAGATGCAATGAGACGTTCGATACGACACGTGGCCGTTCTGATCGCCGTGATGGCGGCTCTTTTCGGTGTTGTCCAGTGGCGTTGTACCGCTGTAACGACCGCGGAACCGACTACCGCGAGCAGTCCCCAGCCGACTAAACACGGGTGAGATATCGATGGAGTACGAGTTCACACATCGTCCGTCGTACACCCATCTCGTCGTCACGCTCGACCATGGGGAGTCGATCGTCGCCGAACCAGGCGCGATGGTCGGCCACTCGCCGAGTGTAACAGTCGAAACGAGTACGAGCCGAGATGGACTCCTCAGTTCGGCGAAGTCGATGCTGGGTGGGGAGTCTATCTTCACCAACACGTTCGTCGCCGAGGATGGACCTGGACAGGTCACCCTCGCTCCGCCCACTCCGGGAGACCTCATGCCCCACGAGCTTCACGACGAAACCCTGTACTCAACAGATGGGTCGTTCATCGCGGCCACTGCTGGTGTCGACATCGACTCTGAAGTTGGCGGACTCAACTCTGTACTGGGTGAGGCAAGTCTGGTCCCACTTGCGTTAAAAGGAACTGGAACCGTGTTTATCGACGCGTACGGTGGCCTCGAACGTCTCCGGCTGGAACCAGGAGAGTCGTACGTTCTCGATAACGAACACCTGATCGCTTGGGACGACACCATCGAGTATTCGACCCGTCGGGTGGGCGATCTGAAATCAACACTGCTGAGTGGCGAAGGTCTTGTCTTCGAATTTACCGGTCCTGGAACTGCCTGGTATCAGACGCGCGACATGGACTCGTTCGTTGAGGCGGTAGCACCGCGACTACCTAGCGGGTGAGGGTCACACGTGGGCTGAGGAAGCCAACGACTTCAGCAGTGTTGAGTCGGAGTGGCCCGCTTCAACAAGCCTCCGGCCTTCGATTGGTCGGAGAGCTAAGCGAGTGGGCCGCAAAGAAACTAACGCAGGCAGAACAGCTACTGGTGTGTGTATATCGCCCCGCTTGACATCCTCCCCGCGCTGAAGGGTGAGGCTTTCTCCTCGGTTCTCCGTAATCTTCCCCGATTCACCTGCCAATTGCATCCAACACGCACAGACACACATACACAGCCGAGGAGAAAACGTAACGCTGCAGCGCTGCGGGCTGTGAGCGAGTATGGTCTTGTCGTCTGCTGAAGAACCCATCACTAATACCTCTCTTTGCGTCGCTTCAAGGCTTGAGATACACATAGTACGACTATACAGCAAGCGCAGAATGGTGGAAGCATGCTTCGACGAACCCTGCTTGCGAGTAGCATAGTGGTGGCGTGTAGCGGGAGTGGGTGTTTGAGCGACTCTTCGCTACGACCCACGAGAGAATCCACCGTCGTCGTGACTAATGTGATCGATGACGCAGTTGAAGCAACCATTCGATTCACTACCGGTGCAGAGACGATCGGTGAAGTAAGGCTTGACCTCGCTGCCAACGAACAGCAGCAGTTCACCGAGCAGTTCCCAGACGACGATCGAGATATCACTATTGAGGTCAGCGTGTTGGCTCCACAAGCGGCTACCCACAAAACATCCGTTCCTAGCGGTGTTCCCGAGTACCATGTGCGTATTCAGCCCTCTGGCATCGAGGTTGTTTGGGCGGAGACGTGAAGTCTCTCCTCGATATCGAGCATGGAACGGACAGGTCGCGACGTTCTCTGTGGGTTGTTCGCAGCCAACTTACCGTCCCTTGGCTTTCTTGAAATCCTCAGAACTTGATAGTTTCACACCCGCCAATCGCTCAGTACAGGTGAGCGATGTAACACAGAGGGATACGACTTATCCCCCTAACTGGTAGGATATCCGTGCAAGATATAGAGTATACAGTCAGCAGCTGAACGTTATAATTTTCACCGTCCGTATTCTCACCCAGCCGGTAGAATTCGCTTGCGCGTCGAGTTTTAATGAGAAACAGAGTAAATATCGAGGTATATTACATACTGACCTGAAATATGACTGGGGAGTGCCTCTGACACTGGAACGGCTCAGGTTCCGGGCTATCCCCTCGTTCTCATTGTATGCCAAAGGTTCTGTAAGTCGATCAGTCCTTATCATCCTCAAGATCACCCACAGAAGGGAGTCCGGTAGCCATCAGTCGACGGGTAATCGCGACCAGCCCATTGTTAAACCCTCGTCCAAACACGCCTTTTTCTTGTTCACGCCTACTGTCTCCCGTTTCAGTGAATGAGCTTACCAAAATTGTCTCACGGTCAACGAGTAATAGCCGGCTGATTTCAGTGTCATCGCCTGCAAACGGAGACTGACGCAACCAATCTAATCCTGACACGAACACCGTAGCCTCCGGGAGAGCGTCCTGAACCCTACGCTTAAGATCCTCATTAACTGTACCAATGAGTAACGTCACATCGCGTGTCTCAGCCGACTTCAGCTGAGTTATCAGCTGGTCAGTGTAGATATTCTCGTGACCGATCACGAGAATCAGCTCATCTGTTGCTCCCTCAATCAGCTGCTTGGTGCGGCTCGTAATGCCTTGATTTCCAGAAATCGCCCATACTTCATGAGTGGCCTCTGTCGTATCTGTATTGTCGGCTGGTTCCAAGCTACCCAGCG
>Ga0209945_1000356_pt1 | contig 16124 bp, 16 predicted proteins | sample SalPonR2_A_D2_MG_FD_185703 | JGI IMG/M metagenome (GOLD analysis project Ga0209945, IMG submission 185703) | Salt pond soil microbial communities from South San Francisco under conditions of wetland restoration - Salt Pond MetaG R2_A_D2_MG... ...
GTCGCCGGATCGTTCGACGCCCGCCTGCACGCGCTGTTCGTCATGAACAGCCAACTCGCCCGCTCCTCGCGGTGGATGGAGGAGTACGAGGAGACCGGGGACGACGTGCTGGCGGAAATCAGCCGGGTCGCGGAGGAACGGTCGATACCGACGGAAACCGCACTCAGACGGGGGCGACTCGCCGGGACGGCCGTCGAGTACGCCGAGGAACGGCCCGTCGACCTGATCGTGGTGGGCGAGCGCGAACAGACCCCGATCGAGCAGTGGCTCATCAGGACCCCCTCGCAGAAACTGGTGCGAAACTCCCCCGTGTCGGTGTTGACCGTATGCGGGACGGACGACCCGGTCGATCCGGAGGGCCATCGCGACTCCGGCGAACCCCTCGGTCGTCCCGAAACGGACCGGTGAACGGGGTCCAGTGGAGGGGAAACCGATGGGCGGGTAGCCGGAGACGGTGCCGGGCGGATACGCGCGGTGGACCGTCGTGTCCCGGAGCGACCGATCCACAGCGATGGATCGGTGTGGCGGACGTGCCGGCAATATATAAATAAAATATACGTATATATTAAGATATATAAATGCTTGGAGACGATCTGACGCGTCCCGGGGCGTACTGCAGGAAGGCGACCGTCTACTCCGAGACGAGACGAATTATCGCGGTCGAACGTGGACTACGGACAGGTGTGCCAGACGCCTCGGTCGTGGACGTGACGCCTCACGTTTGCGTGTCCAAGCCCCCGATATAAGTCCCTGAGAGCCCGTTTTACTCCATCGGACGCTGCTCGACCGATCGACGGTCGCCTCGCGTCGGAGTGGTGGCTTACTCATAGGTTATCCGTTAGGTTAGTGCTTATATAAATGTATAGACATACAAAGGTGCGAATCGGAGCGGCCCGATACGAGCGCTCGGTCGAACGTATTCCTTCCGCCGCCGATCACGTCTCGACGCGGCTCCCCCGGCCCCGCCGCGGAAACGCGTGGAGTCCGTGGTCAGTGCAGGGTGGGAGTCACTGGATGTAGCTCGGCCCCTCGGCGTCGCAGTTCTCCTCGTGTTGGGCCGCGTCCTCGCGGTTGTCGAACAACAGACCGCACTTTTCGCACTCGTACCACGTGTCCCCGTCTCGCTCTGTGGTCGCGACCATACTCTGACGTGGGATATCGGACCGTATAACGGTTACCCCGGCGCCGGTCGGTCGCTTCCCGCACGCTCGCCACCCGGTAGGCCATCCGCGGTCGGAACGGTAAAGCGGCGCGCGACCCGAACGGAGGTATGGCCCGGCAGGTCACGCTGACGGTGAAGGGTGCGGAAAAACGGGACGCGGGCCGCGGCGTCGCCCGCCTGCCGGAGTCCGCGCGGCGCGCCCTCGGCGTGTTGAGCGGCGACACGGTGGTCATCGAGGGCGAACGTCCGACGGTGGCGAAAGTCTGGCCCGCGGGCGGGAGCGACGGGATCGTCCGCATCGACGCCGAGACCCGCGCCAACGCGGGCGTCAACGTCGGCGAGACCGTCACCGTGGGGCCGGTGTCGATCGCCGAGGCCGACCGGGTCGTCGTCGAGATACCCGTGAGCGCCGACGACGACGTGCTCGAATCGATCGCGAGCGACCTCCGGGACCGGCCGCTTCACTCCGGCGAGACGGTGCGGCTGGAACGGCCGGGCGTCCGTGCCACGGTCGCGGAGACCACCCCGGATGGAACCGTCCGCGTCACCGGACACACGACCGTACGGGTGCGGGAACGCCCCGGCGCCGCCGACGACCGGGCGGACGGGGCGGCGTCGGGGTCGACGCCGGACCGGGATCGGACTGCGCCGGAGCCGACCGCCGAGGCCACCTACGAGGACATCGGCGGGCTGGACGAGGAGCTCGAACAGGTCAGAGAGATGATCGAGTTGCCCCTCTCGGAGCCGGAGCTCTTCCGGAAACTCGGCATCGACCCGCCCTCCGGCGTCCTCCTGTACGGGCCGCCCGGGACCGGCAAGACGCTCATCGCGAAGGCGGTCGCCAACGAGGTCGACGCCCACTTCGAGGTGATCGACGGCCCCGAGATCGTCTCGAAGTACAAAGGCGAAAGCGAGGAACGGCTCCGGGAGACGTTCGAGCGGGCGATCGAGAACCAGCCGTCGGTCGTCTTCGTCGACGAGATCGACTCCATCGCGGGCACCCGCGACGAGGACGCCGACATGGAAAACCGGGTCGTCGCGCAGCTTCTGACGCTCATGGACGGCCTCGAGGACCGCGGGCAGGTCATCGTCGTCGGCGCGACGAACCGCGTCGACGCGATCGATCCCGCCCTGCGGCGCGGCGGTCGCTTCGACCGGGAGATCGAGATCGGCGCGCCCGACGAGTCGGGCCGCCGGGAGATCCTCGACGTCCACACCCGCGGGATGCCGCTGGCCGACGACGTCGACCTCGACGCCCTCGCCGCCAGAACCCACGGCTTCGTCGGCGCGGACGTCCACGCCCTCGTCACGGAGGCCGCCATGCGCGCGTTGCGGGACCGCGAGGACCGCGAGGACCTCGTGGTCACCCAAGCCGACGTCGAGACCGCCCTCACAGCCGTCGACCCCTCGACGATGCGCGAGTACGTCGCCGAGACGCCCGAGACGACCTTCGACGACGTCGGCGGCCTCGGGGAGGCCAAGCGGGTGCTCACCGAGGCCGTCGAGTGGCCCCTCGCCTACGGCGCGCTCTTCGAGGCGACGAACACCGATCCGCCCTCGGGCATCCTCCTGTACGGGCCGCCCGGGACCGGCAAGACGCTCCTCGCTCGGGCGCTCGCGGGCGAGAGCGAGGTGAACTTCGTCTCCGTCGCCGGGCCGGAACTGCTCGACAAGTACGTCGGCGAGTCGGAGAAGGCCGTCCGGGAGGTGTTCGACCGCGCCCGGCAGGCGGCCCCCTCGATCGTCTTCTTCGACGAGATCGACGCGCTGGCGGGCGTCCGCGGCGACGCGAGCGAGGCCACGGAGCGCGTCGTCTCGCAACTGCTCGCCGAACTCGACGGGCTGGCGGCGACCCCGAACGTCGTCGTCCTCGCGGCGACGAACCGCATCGACGCGATCGACCCCGCGCTGCTCCGCCCCGGTCGGCTCGAATCCCACGTCGAGGTGCCGATCCCGGACCGGGCGGCCAGACGCGAGATCCTGGCGGTCCACGCCGCCGGCAAACCGCTCGGCGGGGACGTCGACCTCGACGCCGTCGCCGACCGGACCGAGGGTCTCTCCGGGGCGGACCTCGAGTCGGTGGTTCGGAACGCCTCGATGCGTGCGATCCGGGAGGCCGCCGACGAACTCGGCCCCGAGGCGGCCACCGAGCGCGCCGACGAGATCGAGATCGAAGCGGCGCACTTCGAGGCGGCGCTGGCGGGGATCGGTGGGCGCGAAGGCGGGGCGGACCGAAAAAAAGCGAGCGATCAGACGAGCAACTGAATGTCCGCGTCGACCATCTCCTGAAACGCGGAAGCGGCACCGACGCCGGTCGTGACGCCGTCGTAGAAGTCGTTCTCGTCGTAGTCGAGCAGGTCGATCGTCATCTGGCACGCCTGAAGGTCGACGCCGCTGTCGAGGCAGACGTCGATTAGCTCCTCGACCGAGGCGACGTCGTTGTCGGCGATCCGGTTGCGCATCAGTCGGGTCGTCATCCGGTCCATCCCGGGGAGCGCGGCGATGGCGTTCGGGACGGGCATGTTGGGGTTGCCGACCGAACTCAACTGGAGGTCCTTCGAGTTCTCCTCGTGGAGGATCTCGAGCCCCCAGAACGTGTGAAAGACGGTGACGTCGTAGCCGAACGCGGCGGCCGTACTCGCCAGGATGAGCGGCGGGTACGCCATGTCGAGGGTGCCCTTCGTGGCGAGGATCACCATCTTCTGCGCGTTGCCGCCGTCGTCCTCGCGGACGTCGGCGAGTTCCGCCTCCAGCTCGTCGATGCGGGCGCGGAGTTCCGCGAGTTCCTCGGGGGTGGGTGTGCCGTCGGTCCCGGCCGGTGAATCGGTGCTCATCCCGATCTCACTCGACCTTCCGGACGTAGTGTTTGTACACCGATTCGCCGCTTTCGGTCGCCTCCGTCTGCTCGAGCAACTCGGCGCCGTCGGTCGACTCGGCCCAGCCGGCGATGTCGCTCGTGCTCCCGGGATCGGTGGCGACGACCTCGAGGGTGTCGCCGGCCGCGAGCCCCTCGAAGGCACCCTTCGTCTTGATGACCGGCATCGGGCAGTTCTGTCCCTTCACGTCGAGCGTCTCGGATGCGGATTCCGTGCTCATGATTTGCTCACTCGTATTGAGAGTAATACGCAATATTGACCCAGAGGTTATAATTATGTCGGTGGTCGGTGCCGGACGGCCGATCCGGACCGTGGGCATTTTCGAGCCGTATACGACACTTTTAGAGCTCACTGTGTGACGAATCGGTGATACGCTTCCGGAAACCGACCACGAGACGTTCGGGCCGATTGTATTGTATAATATGTGAACTTCCAAACAAACTCTTAAGTCGGTTTGGCGAGTACAGCCGTACACGCATGGATCCAGACGAGATCGACTTCCCGACGCCCGACTCCGAGGTCGAGTCGGTCGCCCCGAGGACGCTGAAGCGGCGTATCGACCGGGGCGAGGACGTCGCCGTCCTCGATACGCGGATGAGCGGCGACTACGAGGAGTGGCGCATCGACGGCGAGGCCGTCGAGTCGACGAACGTCCCGTACTTTCAGTTCCTCGACGAGGAGATCGACGAAGACGTACTCGCCCGGGTTCCCGAGGACGAACACGTCACCGTGCTGTGTGCGAAAGGCGGCGCCAGCGAGTACGTCGCCGGCGCGCTCGCCGACCGCGGGTACGACGTCGACCACCTCGAGGACGGCATGAACGGCTGGGCGTCGATCTACGAGTCCCGGGAAGTCACCGAATACGCGGGGAGCGGGACGCTCCTGCAGTACCAACGTCCCTCGAGCGGCTGTCTGGGATATCTACTCCACGACGGCGGCGAAGCCGCGGTGATCGACCCGCTTCGGGCCTTCGCCGACCGCTATCTCGACGACGCCGACGAGTTGGGCGTCGAGTTGGCGTACGCCTTCGATACCCACGTTCACGCCGACCACGTCTCGGGGCTGCGCGAACTCGCCGACGAGGGCGTCGAGGCCGTCCTCCCCGCGGCCGCCGCCGACCGCGGCGTCACCTACACCGACGGCGTGACGCTGACCGAGGACGGCGAGTCGGTCGCCGTCGGCGACGCGACGATCGAGACGGTGTCCACCCCCGGCCACACCACCGGGATGACGTCGTATCTCGTAGACGAGTCGTTCCTGGCGACCGGCGACGGGCTGTTCGTCGAGAGCGTCGCCCGCCCCGACCTCGAGGCGGGCGACGAAGGCGCGCCCGACGCCGCCCGACAGCTGTACGATTCCCTTCACGAGCGGGTCCTCACGCTCGACGACGACACGCTGGTCGGCGGCGCACACGCCAGCGAATCAGCCGAACCGGCCGAGGACGGGACGTACACCGCCACGATCGGGGCGTTGCGATCGCGGATGGACGCCCTCTCGATGGACGAGGAGTCGTTCGTCGAGTTGGTGCTCTCGGATATGCCCCCGCGGCCAGCGAACTACGAGGAGATCATCGCGACGAACCTCGGCAGGGAGTCCGTCGACGACGAGGAGGCGTTCAGACTCGAGTTGGGACCGAACAACTGCGCCACGAGTCAGAATGCACTCACGAGCGATTGACACCGGCCGTCGGGGGTCGCGCGACGCTCCGGCCGGAGGGATACGGCGATGATTGCCGGGGTGCTCGGCTCCGGCGCGGCCGAGGCGCTGTTCCCGAACGGGATCTACCGGTACGCCGTCGGCGGGATCCTCGTCGGCGCGGCGACCGCGTTGATCTACGCGGGAACTGGAATCCCGGCCGGCGCGAGCACGTTCCTCGAGTCGACGCTGTCGTACGTTTCGGGCCGGGAGCGCTTCCGGCAGTATCGCCCCTCCCGGGACTGGCGGCTCGTGTTTACGCTCGGCATCGTGGCCGGCGCGGCCGTCTACGCGGTCGTCTACCAGGGCGAGGCGTGGGCGCTCGCGGGCAGTGCCTGGACGACCGGGGTGGCACCGTGGCGGCTGTTCGTCGGCGGGATCCTCGTCGGCGTCGGCACGCGGATCGGGAAGGGCTGTACCTCCGGGCACGGGATCTGCGGCGTCGGGTCGGTTTCGCGGACCTCCCTCGTCGGCGTCGTCACCTTTCTGATAGTCGCGATCGTCACGGCGAATCTCGTCGCGGCGGCGGGGGTGACGCCGTGAGCCCGGACCGCCACCGGCTGTTCGTGCCGCTGATCCTCGTCGGCGGGGTGGTCTTCGGGTTCGGACTCGGGTTCAGCCACATGGCGCGTCCGGAGGTCGTCATCGACTTCCTGACGTTCGAGGACTTCGGGCTCGTCTTCGTGCTGTTCGGCGGGTCGATCGTCGCCGGACTCACCTTCTGGGGGCTCTCCGCGCTGGGGGCGAGCGCGCCGCTGACCGGCAGACCCTACGCGCGTCGACTGAAGTCATTCGACCGGAACGTCTTGGTGGGCGGGGCGATCTTCGGCGTCGGCTGGGGGCTCTCGGGCGTCTGTCCCGGCGCCGGCTACGCCAGCCTGGGCGTCGGCAACTGGCCGATCCTCTATGCGATCGGCGGGATGTTCCTCGGCGCGTACGCCCAGGGCGTCTGGCGGAGCCGGCGATCGGACGCCGTGGACGCCGTGGCGGGCGACGATTGAAGACGGCCGCGCCCCGAGTTCGATCCATGTCCGACGATCCCACGGGGCCGCCGGCCGACGGCGGGGCGAGTGCATCGCCCCCGACGCCGTCGACCGAGCGCGTCCTCGATCTCGCGACCGAACTCCTCTCCGTCGACACGCGGAACCCGCCGGGGGAGACGCGCGACCTCGTCGAGTGGCTCGAGGGACTCCTCTCGGATCTCGGCCTCGAGACCGAACTCGTCGCGACCGATCCGGCGAAGCCGAACGTGCTCGCGACGCTGCCCGGGACGGCCGACCGAACGCTCCTGTACAACGGCCACGTCGATACGGTGCCGTTCGACGCCGACGAGTGGCGCTTCGATCCCCTCGGCGAGCGCGCCGGCGACCGCCTCTACGGGCGCGGCGCGACCGACATGAAGGGTCCCCTGGCGGCGATGCTACACGCGGTGGAGGCGTTTGCCGAGTCCGACTCCGAGCCGCCGGTCGATCTGGCCATCGCGGTCGTGAGCGACGAGGAGACCGGCGGCTCGGCCGGCGTCGGGACCCTCCTCGACCGGGGCGTCGTCGACGCCGACGCCTGCGTCATCGGCGAGACGACGTGCTCGAAGGGCCGCCACTCGGTCACCGTCGCGGACCGCGGGAGCATCTGGTTGACCCTCGAGGCCGAGGGGACGGCGGCCCACGGCTCCCGCCCCGCCCTCGGCGAGAACGCGATCGACCGGCTCTGGGCCGCCATCACCGCGATCAGGACCCGACTCCCCGCCCGCGAACTCGAGCTGCCGGCCGGGTTCGGGCCGATCCTCGAAGAGTCGATCGCCCACTACGAGCCGTCGATGGGCGAGACGGCGGCCCGGGAGCTGTTCGAGCACCCGACGGTCAACCTCGGGACGATCGAGGGCGGCGACAGCGTCAACACCGTGCCGAGCGCCGCGAGCGCCCGGCTCGACGTCCGCCTGACCGCGGGCGTCGAGACGAGCGAGATCCTCGCGGACATCCGCGGGTGCCTCGCCGACTGCCCGGGGGTCGCGATCGCCGACGCGAGCTGGTCGGTCGGGACGTACGAACCCCTCGGGAGCCCGCTCGTCGAGGCGGTCACGGCGACCGCCGGGCGCGTCGTCGACGCCCCGGTCCGTCGCCGGAGCGCGACCGGCGGCGGCGACGCGAAGAAGTTCCGGAACGCCGGAGTCCCGACCGTCGATTTCGCCTTCGGCACCGACACCGCCCACGCCGTCGACGAGTACGTCACGGTCGAGGCGCTCGCGCGGAACGCCGCGGTCTTCACGCAGTTGCCGGTCGTCTGGGCGGCGTCGGGTGCGTGACGCGCGGTTTCGGGACGTATTTATATACGTCGGGTGCGTAGTATTGGGCGTTGTGAGCAATAGTGATTCGGCCGAGCGGACCGAACGCGACCGGCCAGTCGAACTCGCCGACGGGCGGGCGCTCGAGGCGTTCGTCTCCGGGCCCGGCACCGCGTTGGTCGAGTTCTACACCGAGGGCTGTGGCATCTGTCGGAGCATGGAACCGGTGCTCGGGAACCTCGCCCGGGAACTCGACGCCCGCGTCGGATACATAAACCCCCGGGACGACCCGCCGCTCGTCGAGCGCTTCGACGTCCGGAGCGTGCCGCTTTTCGTCTGCTTCGTCGACGGCGACCCGGTCGCCCGCCGCGCGGAGGGGTTTATAAGCGGCGACGACCTCGCGGCCTGGGTCCGGGGACAGGCGGACGGCGGCGAGGGGAGTCCGGACTGACTGGTCGGGGCTCGGCTCAGTACTTCGGCTCCGCGCCCGTGAGTTCGTAGACGTCGTCCATGACGGCGTCGCGGCGCGAGCGCCACGAGTCGAGCCCGCCGCTCGTCGTCGGGTAGTCGTCGTACACCGACTTGAGGTCCGTCGCGAGCTCGTTGAGCTTCTTCAGCTCGAACAGCGTCGACCAGTGGCCGAACGTCTTGACCGCGGTCTTGATCTTCAGCGGCCACCCCATCGAGGTGGTGCCCTCCAGGGCGAGCGCGTCGGCGAGCTGTTGGCCCGGCATCGCGCTCACGATGTCGACGAGTTCGTCGACGTCGTAGGTGCCGCCCCAGATGTTGTACAGGTCCATCGCGGCGAAGCGCTTGCCGAAGTCCGTCTGGACGCGGCGGTTGTACTCCCAGAGGGCGTCCTCGTCGCCGGCGCGGCCGTCGGCGATGGCGTCCATCGCGGCCTCGGCGGCCCACGTACCGGCCTTCGCCGCGCCCGGGATTCCGCCGCCGGTGCAGGGGTTGACGTGGGCGGCGGCGTCGCCGACGGCCATGTAGCCGGGCGCGACCGCCGAGTCGTAGGGCCGTCGGGTCGGCAGCGCCGCCCCGAGTTTGTCCTTCACCGTCGCGCCCTCGAACTCCTCGCGGTTCCGGACGTCGCGTTTGAGGTGTTCGACCAGCTTCATCGGTTCCTTGTTCATCTGGAAGCCCAACCCGACGTTGATCTCCGTCGGCGTCCGCGGGAAGTACCACAGGTAGCCGAGTTCGGCGGCCGGTTTGAACACGATGGCGTCGTGCCACTCGACCGGCTCGTCGAGTTCGATGACCTCCCGGTAGGCCGAACAGAACTGCTGGTAGTTGACGTTCGTGTCGAACGTCGTCCCCTCGAAGTCGGCCTTGTCCTGCAAAAGCGACAGCGACCCCGCGGCGTCGAGGACCACGTCGGCCTCGTACTCGACGACGGAGCCGCGTTTCGTCGCGGTGACGCCCGTCACCGCGCCGTTTTGGACGACGTCCTGGACGACCGTCTCGTAGTGGATCTCGGCACCGGCGCGGGCGGCCTCCTCCAAGAGGACCTCGCCGTAGCGCTTGCGGTCGACGATCGCGCCGCTGCCGCCGCGGAACCCGATGTCGAGGTTCCTGTCGGTCTTGGGGTTCTCGAATCGGGCGAGCGTGATACCTTGGTTCGTGAACGACTCCTCGCGCAGGTAGTCCAGATCGATGACGTCGGGGAACGTGCTCGTTCCTTTTATTGCATCGCCGCAGGCGATCCGGCCGCCGTCCTCCTCGGTCTTCCGCTCGAGGAGGGCCACGTCGAGGCCCTCTCGGGCTGCCGTCGCCGCGGCGAAACATCCCGACGTTCCGCCGCCCACGACGACGATGTCGTACGATTCGGGGGGCATATGCTCGGCCTTATGCGGTCCGACGTAAATAACCCATCAGTTGCGGTTCTTTTAAAACGGCCCCCGCCGAGCTTTTTACGTTACCGCGTGCGAGGTTTTTAAATACGCGTCTCGCACTAATATATAAATCCTCCGTGGTCTACGTTCTCGTTGAGCGTGCCCGCGCCCGCCGCCCGCGAACGGCCAGCGCCGCCGCGAGCAGACACTCGGCCCCCAACAGCGCGACGAGCGCGCCGAAGGCGACGGCCCACCCCGCCACGTCCGAGAGCCCGCCAACGACGACGCTGCCGAGCGCGCCCAACAGCATGTAGACGGTGCGGACGAGCCCGAACCCCGCCGCGCGCTCGTCCGAGGCGAGGCTGTCGATGAACCGCGATTGCACCGGCGCGCCCCACGACATCGCCACGCCGACGAGCGGGATCGCCGCGACGACGGCCGCCCCGGAGCCGGCGACGAGGACCCCGTAGCCGACCGCGCCGGTTCCGAAGGCGACGGCGGCGACGACGTCCCGGCCGATCCGGTCCGACAGCCCGCCCATGAGGGGCTGTGAGACCCCGTGGACCACGAAGTAGACGGAAAACAGTGCGCCCGCCGTCGCCGGCGACCGCCCGTGGTGGCCGATGAGAAACGCCGGGAGGAACGACGCCGTCGCCTGCCAGCAGAACGCGCCGCCGACGGCCATCGCCGTCGAATAACGGATCTCGGGGCGGCCGAGCAACTCGGTCAGCGGCCCGAGTTCGAACCGCGACCGCATCGACACCCCGGGGCGGGCCGGCGGCGTCGGATCGATACGCAGCCAAAACAGCGCGAAGACGGGGAGCGCCACGCCCGCGCCGACGAGCAACGCCGGCCGCCAGCCGTACCGGGACCCGACCGCGGCCGCCGCGACCGGGGCGAGGAGTCCGGCGAGGGGGCCGCCGCTCACGTGGATCCCGATGGCGCGGCCGACGCCCCCCTCGAAGTGGCGGGCGAGAAACGAGGTGGCGACGCTGTAGTGGAGCCCGGCCCCCGCCCCGAGGACGACCGTCGTCGCCGCGAAGACGGGGTAAGAGGGCGCGACCGCCAACAGGAGACTCGAGACGGCGGTCAGCCCCACGGCCGCGAGGATGATCCGCCGTTCGCCGACCCGATCGGCGAGCACGCCGCTCGGGAACTGCGAGAGCGCGTAGGCGGCCCACATCCCCGAGAGCGCGAGGCCGATCGCGCCCGTCGAGACCGAGAAGTCGGCGGTGATCTCGGGCACGACGGGGCTGATCACGAGGCGGGCCGCCATCGTCGCGGCGAACGCGAGGGTACACAGCGCGAGGGCGACGTGTCGATACGCCACGCTCCGGCGGTTCCCGTCGGGGCGGAAACACCTTTTCGGTCCGGCCCCGCGACCCCGCCGACCGTCCGGGGTCGCGGCGTCGCCGATCGTCCACAACCGTTTTCGCGCCGAGGCCACAATCCCGAGCCGATGACACGACAAGCGCTCGTCCCCGATCGGAGCGGCATGCCGGGGTTCGGACTCGGAACGTGGCAGAACGAGGACCCCGACGCCTGCGCCGAGTCCGTCCGGACCGCCCTCGAGGCCGGGTACAGACACGTCGACACGGCCCAGATCTACGGCAACGAGGCGGCGGTCGGTCGCGGCATCGCCGCCGCCGACGTCGACCGCGAGGACGTCTTCCTCGCGACGAAGGTCTGGATCGACAGCCTCGGCCACGACGACGTGCTCGAATCCACCGAGGAGAGCCTCGAGAAACTCGGCACGGAGTACGTCGACCTGCTGTACGTCCACTGGCCGGCGGGCGAGTACGACCCCGAGGCGACGCTGTCGGCCTTCGAGGAACTGCGCGAGGCGGGCACGATCGACCGCATCGGCGTCTCGAACTTCGAGCCGAGCCACGTCGAGACCGCACAGTCGGTCGTCGACGCGCCGATCTTCGCCAACCAGGTCGAGATGCACCCGCTGCTCCCCCAGCGCGAACTCCGGGCGTTCTGTGCGGACGCCGGCGTCGAGCTGGTCGCGTACTCGCCGCTGGCCCGAGGTGACGTCTTCGACGTGGACGTCCTCTCGGAGATCGCCGACGACCGCGGGGTCAGCGAGGCGCAGGTCAGCCTCGCGTGGCTCCGCGCGAAGGGCGTCACCCCGATCCCGAAGGCGACCGGCGCGGACCACATCCGCGACAACTGGGCGTCGCTGGAGCTCGAGTTGACCGACGACGAGATCGGACGCATCGACGACATCGACGCCGAACGCCGAAAGGTCGATCCCGACTTCGCACCGGCGGCGTGGTGAGCAGGTAGGCGCTGGGAGGCGCCGGACGCGTGAGCCGATAGGCGCGGTGGGGGGCGGCGATCGCCCCCGATACGTGGCGGCCGCTCCACCCGCGGGACGCGGAGGCCGGAAGCTATTTTTACGCCCGAGGGGAGGAACGCAGTATGACCGATGGCGGCCTCGTCGAGGGGATCAAAGTCGACGTCGTTCGGCTCCACGAGACGTGGATGGAACTCGTCTTTCCCCGACAGCGGACCGCCGTCCACACGGTCCTCGGGAAGTGGCAACCCAGGACCACCGGCGACCGGATCAAATACCGGCTCTGGGGCGCGGCGGGCGTGCCGCTCGTCGCGCTCCTCTATCCGCTGTTGCTCGTCGGGTTCGGCGTCCGGTTCAACGCCCGCCGCCTCGACAGCGCGACCGCGCGCCTGGGCGTGATCGGCGTCGTCCTCGTCACCGCGTTGATCTGGGGCGGGTTGACGGCGCTGGCCAGGCTCCGTCTCGAGTTCGGCGGCGTCGTCGCCGTCGCCGCGGCCAGCGCCGTCGCGGTCGTCTCGGCCGGGCTGGCGGCGGTGTTCGTCCGTAGCGGCGGCCGCGGGACCACCGTCGCGCTCGCGTACCCGTTCGCGATGAACGCCGTCTTCCTCCCGCCGGTCGTCGCGGCGCTGTACGACCCCTCGCTGAGCGGGATTCTGGAGCGCAGCGAGGCCCTCGCGATCTTCCTGCTCGATAGCTTCCTGTACGTCGGCGGGATCAACGAGTACCTCCGGGCGAACTTCAGCCTCGAAGGCGTCGGCGTCGTGTTGATGTGGGTCGGGATCGCGACCCCCCTCGGGTGGCTCTTCGGCCTCGTGGTCTCGCTCGCGGACCTGATCCGCCCGCAGTCGGACGGCGACGCCGCCGAGGACTTTTGAGACGGCCGATCAGAGCGTGTAGTCGTTTGTCCCGTCCTCCGTCCGCAGCGCCGCGACGAGCAACTCGATCGCCGCGTCGAGGTCGCCGCCGTGGACGCATTCGGTCGGCGTGTGCAGGTACCGCGTCGGGATCGAGATCGCGCCCGCGGGGCGGGCGCCGCCGGCCCGCTGGAGGCCGCCCGTGTCGGTCCCGCCGGCCGGCAACACCTCCAGTTGGTGGTCGATCCCGCGATCCTCGGCCAGCCCCCGGAGCCGCCGGTGGAGCTTGTGGTTCGTGATGACGCTCGAGTCCTTCAGCTTGATCGCCGCCCCCTCGCCGAGTCGGGTCACCTGCTCGCCGGCCTCGAAGCCGGGGACGTCGTTCGCGACCGTCGTATCGAGGTTGTACACCAGATCGGGATCGAGGTCGACCCCGAGCGCCGAGGCACCCCGGAGGCCGACCTCCTCCTGGGTCGTCGCGGCGAAGTGGACCGTCACGTCCGGTTGTTGTATCCGGCGGGCCGCCTCGATCGCCGCGAGCACCGACACCCGGTTGTCGAGGGACTTGCCGGTGACGAACTCGCCGACGCGCTCGGTACGGCCGTCCATCGTGACGAGGTCGCCGACGGAGACCCGCTCCCCGACCGCCTCGGCGTCGAGGCCGAGATCGACCCGGGCGTCCCCGACCTCGCGTTCGGCCTCCCGCTGCTCGTCGGTCAGCGTGTGCGGCGGCACCGCGCCGATCACGCCCGGGTGGTCGCCGGCCTCCGTGTGGACCGTGACCCGCTGGGCCCGGAGAATGCGCGGGTCCCACCCGCCGAGGGCGTCGAGTTCGAGAAAGCCGTCGTCGTCGACGTGCTTCACCATGAACCCGATCTCGTCGACGTGGGTCGCCACGACGACCTCGTAGGCGGGATCGGCTCCCTCGATGGTGCCGACGAGGTTGCCCATCGAATCCGACCGGAGCCGGTCGACGTGACCGTCGAGTTCCGCCCGGACCCGGTCTCGGATTCGGTCCTCGTAGCCCGGCACGCCGGGCGTCTCGACGAGGTCCGCGAGCAGTTCGTCGTCGAACGCGAAGTCGGCAGACATACCCGAACGTGTGGCCCGACGATTTATAAACCGTCGCGCTCGGAGTCGCCTCTTCGAGGGGACGCTCGCCGCCGGGGTTTTAAAAAGGTGCGGAGGACTCCGGGAGGCGGTACGTCTCGAGCGCGCCGACCCGCGACAGCGTCACCGGGCCGCCGGCATCGACGGTCGTCTCACGGCGGCCGTCGACGAGCAACTCGACCGGCGTCTCGTCGCGTTCGACGGAGAGCCGGACGGACGCGAGCGGGAGCACCCAGTGATCGATCGAGGTCGCGAAGGGGGCGATCGGCACCACGCTCGCGACCCCGGTGCCGGACGCGACGACGGGGCCGCCGGCGTTGCGGTTGTAGCCGGCGCTCCCGGCCGGCGTGGAGGCGACGACGCCGTCGGCCCGGAACCGCGCCACCCGATCGCCGCCGCTGTGGACGGCGAACTCGGAGATCCGGGCCGGTTCGGCGGCCGCGAGCGCGACGTCGAACACCGCTCGAACGGGCGCGACCGAGCCGGCCGCCTCGACGACCGGGTGTCGCACCGTCGGCGGATCGCCACCGAGGATCCGCTCGATCGCGGGGTCGAGCCGATCGAACGGGACCGCCCGAAGGCTGGGGTCGTTCCCGACCGCCAACACCGGTACCTCGGGTGCCGACCGGGCGAGATCGACGATCGCGTCCTCGCCGGCGGCCGCGACGAACCTGACCGATCCGAACGCCGCCGGCTCCCCGATCGGCTCCCCTCCGGCGGCCTCGACGGCCGGGGCCAACCGCCCATCGCCGACGACGCCGACGCGCTGTCCGGTCATCTACCGGCACAAGGAACGGGGGGATGAAAAGTCCCGCCGTCGGCGGCGGCGTTCGGGTGACGCTCGCGGCGGTCGTCGTCGGTCACGAGATCCGATCGGGGCACCCCGGAGACCGGATCGTCGCCGGCCGGCATCTCATACTGGTGGACGAAATCGAATGAAACCGACCCACGAGCGATCCGCCGGTCGCGCCGTCGAACGGCGTGCGCCTCGTGCGTCGTGTGTATATTCGTTCGTCCGTCTTCGTTCGTCCGTCTTCGTCCGTGCGTCAGTATCAGTCGGCTGTCGGGAGTTCCACGACGAAGACCGACCCCTCGGGGTCGTTGTCCTCGATCCACACCTCGCCGCCGTAGCCGGTGACGAGCGTCTCCACGAGGTACAGCCCCATCCCGGTCCCGGCGCTGTCGAGGCCGGTCTGTCCCTTCCCGAAGACGGTCTCCTTCCGCCCGTCGGGAACCCCCGGACCGTTGTCAGCGATCCGGACGGTCACCGTACCGTCCCGTTCGGTCGCCGTGACCGTCACCTCGGCCACGTCCTTGTCGTTGTGCTGGATCGCGTTCTTGAGGAGGTTCTCGAAGACCGACTGGAGCATCCCGTCCGCGTCGACGCGAACCGAGGGGAGTCGGGGGTCGCACTCGATCACCGACTCGGGATACGAGGACTGCACCTCGCTGGCTTTGCTCTCGAGCGTCGGTTCGAGGGCGACTCGTCGGGTTTCCTTCGAGTCCGAGAGCAGAACGTCGGCGATATCCCGCGCCGTCTGTGTGAGCTCGACGGCGTGTCGAGCGCTCTCCAGGATCGTCGTCGCGTGTCGGCTCGCCTCGTCGTCCTCACACGAATCCTCCAGCATCTCCGCGTACGAGGTGACGAGTTGGAGGTCGTTGCGCACGTCGTGTCGGAGCACCTGGTTCAGCACTTCGAGCGTGTCGCGCTGCTCTTCGAGCGTTCGCTCGTATCGCTTTTGTTCCGTGATGTCCCGCACGAGTTCGTGCAAGACCGGTTCGCCGTCCAGATGGAACCGGCTGAGTTTCACTTCGGCGGGGAACTCCGTTCCGTCGGTGCGCGTGTGGACCCACTCGAAGGACGCCTCGCCCTCCTCGAGGGCCGTCTCGATGTGGCCCTTCGCGGCCGCCTTCGAGTCCGCTCCGTCGGGCTGTGTCTCCGGCGACAGCTCCCACGGGGTCCGCTCGGTGAACGCCTCGACGGAGTCGACCCCGAACAGCTCCAG
>Ga0209945_1000360_pt1 | contig 16005 bp, 8 predicted proteins | sample SalPonR2_A_D2_MG_FD_185703 | JGI IMG/M metagenome (GOLD analysis project Ga0209945, IMG submission 185703) | Salt pond soil microbial communities from South San Francisco under conditions of wetland restoration - Salt Pond MetaG R2_A_D2_MG... ...
AATATCCATCTGTTGGTCATACCATCCAATCTTGGTAGTTGCATCGATTAACCCGTGTTTTGCCGAAAGTATGACTAGATGAATGTCCGAGCGAAACGCTCGCTCTCGTATAGCTTTCTTGATAATTTTGAAGAAGTATCCAGAGTACAATTCAAGCGCTGGAATGGCTGAATCAGGAGTATTCTTAGATTTAGAACAGGACTGTACTAGCAATATGGTCATAGCCCCTTGTTGAGACCACTCCGGTTTGAACTTTTCCCTATACCTAGCCGAATCAACCGAAAGGTTCGTTCAAATGGATTGCAAAGAAATCCAAAACAAGAGCACAGCTCAATCAATACGGGCACTCTCTCAGTCGATTTAGAATCTGGCTGAGCCACCTCAAACCGAACGAAAGATTGAGGACTACTTCGTTTCTGTGACTGGCTCATAGCTTAGCTCAACATTTAAAATATCAACTATTTTACCACCGTGGGCTTCTTTTGTTGGTTGACTCGTGGTGTGTTGTCTTATCATCTCACGAGTTGCGTGCATCTTTTTGTCGTTGGCGATCTTCTGTGTCGTAGCCATCCACGTTTCCAGTCTCACGCAGATCATTGACCTGCTTGGAAGTCGAGTCGTACGCGGCTTTTGTGCCGTCACCGCTGTGAGCCATAGTTAGCGATCGGTCTTGATTCATCCCCATATCGCCCGCCGTCAGCGTAGCATCTTGATTCGCTCCGATAAACAGGAACTTCCAGTCCTCTTGTTCACGCCTGTACTGCACCTGTTCGCGGACCCGCGCCTGAGATGTTTCAGACGCGTTTTCCTTCCCATCCGTTAGAACGACCACTACCACGTTATCGGGTCTCTCGGTTGGCTCTATCGCCCCGAACCGGTCACTCGTCTCCGTGATAGCGGTATAGATGGCATCGTGTAGGGCTGTACTTCCCCCTGGCGTGTAGCTCTCGTCAGATAACTTCGGAGCTTCCATGACTGGCCGCGCTTGGTAGACACGATTAACTGTCGTGTTAAATTCATACAGGGTAACCCTCGCTGTCCCCGGTCCGTCCTGCTGATCGGTGAGAAATGCGTTAAAACCGCCGATAGTGTCGTTTTCAATCGCCGACATCGACCCGGATGAATCAAGCACGAATGCTATCTCTGTCTTCATGACTCACTCTGCGAGGAACTCCATCATATATAAATTGTAACTGAGGACTGCCGTTTACCGATCGGTTGACATAATGAGCCAGTAAATTCAGAACCAAACTCTAGTAGTTAACAATTTATATGTGCCCATGTACCAGTGTGGTGTGCAGTGGAATCGGTAAGGGCAGGGGAGCTTAAATGTCAAAAGATCCATTCAAAAAAGTCCTCCAACAAGAGCAACAAGCACTCAAACAGGATTTGCTGCATGACCTGCCGGTTGAGCGAATTCCAGAGCGTATCGACTGGCTTGCCAGGTATATCGCGCTCAATGGTGGGTACATGCTTCGTCAGCCGTCAGGTAAACAGACACATCTTGATCGCGATAATTTCGATAAGGCTGTCCGCCAACCGTATCTCGCTGGGTTGTCTAATGCGACTGGTGCAACCGGATACCTGAACGCGCTTGACAATCAGTATCCGCTCGGATCGTTGATTATCCAGTATGCGGGACTTATCGAGGGATTAAGCCGTATAAACGAATCCGGTGTTGACCCTGGTGAAGCACTCGGACGACTCATTGCACGTGAAATTCGCCGCAATAGCGAGGGGAAAGCGGCGAACATCGCGAGCGAGTTTCAAGTAGAGACATACACACCGCGTGGGCTAGTTGAGCAGGTCGTCACCCACCCCGAGCTGGCCGAAACCGTCGAATCAGTCATGCCTTCGGGAGACGCGACTGTGGAACTAGTCGATCAGCTTGGTGAAATTAAGATTGCCACCCAGTTGTGGGATCACCAGTTGATGGCGCTGTGCGAGTGGATCCACCAAGGAGCAAACGGATACGTGAATATGGCAACCGCGACGGGTAAAACGGTTCTCGGATTAGCAGCTGTGGCCTACTGTACAGACAGTGGCGCTTTACATCCTTCAGATGCAGCCGAACTAACCGAGTGGTTCGAACCAAAGGCGCCACTGCAGCCGGATTCAACCCGCCCCAGCGATGTACTCATTGTAACGACTGACGAGCTGCTCGGTGTCCAGTGGGCTCGACTGTTTGAAGACCATTGTAATACCCCCTCGGAATTCACCGAGATTGTCGATCAGACCATTTCGCTTCCATGGGGTGATATCCACATTCGATCGGCGAACGCTGTTGGGAATACCGATCCATCTGATTATCGTGTCGCAATCTTCGATGAGGTACACAACTACACGAGCGGTGGTGGCTGGGGTGAAGACTTGGCGATGTATATTGACTCTGATTGTCCAGTCCTTGCTCTCACGGGGAGTGTAACTGACGAAATTAAACGCCATTTTCAACAGGTGGAATCGGCTTTCCCATGTGTCTACACCTACACCCATGAATACGCGCTCAAGGATGGCGTTATTCCCGAATTCAATTGGACGCTTCAGTACACGCCAATCGACAAAACCCAGTCATCGACTGCTAAAACACTCAGGGAGACAGCACAGCTAATCGAAGAGAACGTCATGTGGGACGGTTCATCGTATCGACTCAAGGAGTCTGAAATCGATATCCAGTCACTTCCGTCTGAACAGAGAGCTGAGGTAACTGAACCCCACGAATCACCAGTTTCATTCGGCCGGACACTCTCCAACGGTGAGGAGTCCAGTGCTGTTCCCGACGAGTTACTACGGTTGGCGAACGGGATGAGCAACCGCCTCACTTACTGGTGGAACCTTCGACTCGAAACGCAATCAATTATCAATTTAGTTCGTGGTGCAATGGCGAACGGCCAGCCAACGCTGGTGTTGAGCCGGTCGTACAAAGAGGGAGATCGCCTCTACAAGCAGCTCCAACAGGCCTGCGATGATATTCGGATTCAGAAACTCGAGGGAGATGAAGACGCGGATAGCCAAGACAAACGGATCACCACGTTTGACGACTGGGAAACGAACCAAAAGGTGCTGATCGGCCCGGGAGACAGGGTCGGCACTGGAAACGATATCCAGTCCGTTGAGGTTGGTATAAATCTAGCCCGTCCAGGAACAGGAATGTCGAATTCACTTATTCAACGGCTCGGTCGACTCCTGAGACAGCCAAATAAGAAAGAGTGTGTTGATTTTTATCATCTGCTTGGAATACCACCTGTGGAATCGATTGCACCGATGGACGGCGAGCACTTCGTCCGCGATTCGGCAGGGTTCTTTGCGCAAACCAAGACAACGGGAAATAGTGGTCAGATGGTGAAAGTTCCGCAAATTAGGATACTACCGGAGGTGAAAGAGAGTATTCAGCAGCTTGAACGGTACGGCTGCAAGGCGCTGACGTCGTCAGATGCCCCACTCAATCAGTACGAACAGGCTTACTTTGAATCCATAATGGCTGCTTCAGGTGACCAGACGGTCGTTGATACAGATTGGTATCAAGATCTTTTCGATGAGACAGCTGTAGCTACTTCCTCATCTTCACTAACTGAGCAAGAAGGGGAATTGAATGATTATGACGAGAGTGATGGTAATCTTGATAATCAAGATATAACGTTACTGGATGAGAAGCTTGGACATAAGGGCAGTGCGTCCATCGTTGCAAGAAATAAGAGCGTCAGCAGTGAAGAAGGAAGCGCTCAGACGGGAAATTCAGATAGCATAGATGAAAACAAGACGAGTGGATCAAACAGTAAATCCCAGCCGAAAGCAGCCGATTCAATTAAGCGATCTGAACGAGCTGTTGAGGAGCAGTTCAGAGCGGCTACCGAATCAACAGCTAAGGCGGTGGCGGCTGATACTACATCTGCAGTAGTTCTCCGGCTCCAACGTTGCTTTTGTAACACTGATAAAAAGGTCGTATATAATGCAGTTGACCCGTCGGATGATCAAATATGGCTGGTGATAAGAGGCCACCCTGAGAAGAAGTTCGATAGCAAGCAGTGCTATCGGTTCACAGATGTCGATGTTTCACCTGCTTTCGGCGAAGAGTCCTATGAAGTACATGTTTCTGCCGATTCAACTATCAAGCAGCTAACGGGGGATATAGATGGTGAGCCATCAACACAAGCGATGAGAATTGAAAAAGCCGCTGATCAGCTACTTATTAACGATCGGGACAACCTCCCAACAGAGATACAAAAACTGGCCAAAGAGACGGGAAAAAAGATACACAAATTCGATCTTCAACACGTCGATATTCAAACTGGACTGGATCAACTCCACGCGATACGAAGCAATCTTAACGTTATTCCTGCCGACCGCGCTGGTGTTGATTCAGCACGCCTGGATAATATTAAAACACGTGTTGGGGGACAGGCGATGAAGCTTGATAAGCTCAAACAGGTCTTAATTACAGTGCAACGGAACATCACGTTAGCCAATGAAAATAGCACGATTCCTGTCCAAAGCCTGCAGGAGGCAGACGAGGATCTCCAAGCTGCTATTTCTACCACACAGGAATTAGGCCGTGATGCGACCCAGCTCAAAAACCTACGGGAAGACATTAGCGAGCTCCTCAAGGACACTTCGGAACCGGAGCCGACCCCTGTCTCTGATCCGGATCCCAACGCGCCGATAGATCATGGCTCCGGTATTCAGGCCAACGAAATTTCGGAATATTATGAGGCGCTCTGGAATCTCAAGCAACTGACGGCAACCGTACAGACCGTTGTTGATGATATTGACGAGCCGATGAAGCAGTGGTGTAGCTTTGTCAAAGCGTTCCTAGTTGGTAAAATAGATGAGTATCCTAATTACGGGAAGCTCCAGCTGGATTTTAATGAGTTTGCTATTTCGACGTACCGGGATGTCTACGGGGATGGAGAGCGGACGACGGAATACCATGTCATCAATGTTGAGCCGCCCACAGCGACGGTCCAGCAATTAATTACAAACAGCTCACAGCTGCCCGCAACGGATTTAGACATTCCTATCGCTCCGGAATCGGAGGTACGGTTACCAGTCATTGTTGAAACAGAAGCTGAGCTTGACCGTGCAACCGCGTTATTGAAAGAAATCCCCAAATCTCCCTCAAAAGCGGTTCTACTGCAAAAAAATGAGGAGAACGAAGATGGTAACGATATCGAAAAAAACGACGATAAGGAAGAAAACAGTGGGCATAAAACAGGTGATGGGGAGCCCTCAGGCGTTGATTCTGTTGGTGAACCACCGAGTGAAAAACCGGACGACGAAGCCCCGTTAACTGATATCGGCGGCGTAACGGAGGATGTTGCCAATGCGCTCCGAGACGCGGATATCACGACACGTGAGCAGCTCACCAAAATTGATCTGAATTCGTTGGCCGAGATTAATGGAATCAGTAACGCGATTGCCCAACGAATCAAGATGCAGGTCGGGTAAAGAGTCTTAACTAGCGACCAGCCATACGTATATCAGAGTCATAAACCTTCATACAAATCACAATGCATACACCGCAACAAACACTTAATACGGCCGTTGATCGTGCCGCTGAAATTACTTGGTGGAACCGTGCGTTGACGCGGCTAAACGATGTAGTCTCCGACGAGGATGCGGCTGAGTTCGTCCTTAATGACCTCATTGAACAGAAGGGTCCGTACGTAGAATTCGTTGAGGCGCCAAGGTTCTCGGATCAGACGGCCACATCTTTCCTCCAAAATCTTGGATACAGTGATGCTGTGCTTGGTGCGCTTACAACCGAGTTGTTTGGTGGCGATACAAACGGAGCATTGTACCAACATCAGGCTGAGACTATCGAAGCAATCGAGCACGATACGAACGATAACATCCTCGCAGTTCCAACCGCGACTGGGAAGACAGAAGCGTTCTTCATTCCGATACTGGAACACTGTCTACGGACTGACGAGCCTGGACTCAAATCGATCATCGTGTATCCGATGAAGACGCTGGGTGTAGATCAGCTCAACCGATTTATTACGTATTTAGATCAAATCAACCGCTCACGACAGCCGGAAAATCGTATCACGGTTGGAGTGTGGGATTCCGATACACCGACCCGTGTGGGGACGCGGAGCTACGAAATTGAAAAAGGATCCTACGTTCGTGGACTCGAGTGCCCACGCGCTGACAATAAAAAACTCAAGATCCTCGATGATATGACCGTCGGCACTGACGATCATCAGTATTCGTGGATCCGAGTGACTCGGGATGCGATCCGTAGCGGTGTGGACATTCTGTTGACAAATCCTGAGGCGCTCGATCATATGTTTGTCAGCGATAGCGACGAAACGCGAGAGATTTTAGGCGCGGCCCCGGGTGAACACCCTGTCGAACATATCGTTTTTGATGAAGCCCACGTCTGGAGCGGGATTTCGGGTGCATCGATTCGGCTGTTATCGGAACGTCTCAAATCGTTCTACGCCGAACGCGACCCACAGATTACGATGGTCTCCGCGACAGTTGACAATCCTGCAGAGTTGGCTGGGCAGCTTACCGGGGCATCGAAACAACAAATAAACTCAATTGGGTTTACTCCTCGGGAGTTTCCTATTAACGGGGCCCCAATTTTCAGCAGGCTGTCGCCGACTAACATCGAGGAATTAGTGCGAGTGATGACTGCGGCCTATCTGACGGAGATGTCGACCGCAACGCTGCGGGAGGAGATGGGCTTAGAGAACGCGGTTGAGACGGCGCTCGAGGTGGGGCTTGTCGTGGAGACTGATGACTCGTTAGTGCTCGATGACGAACTCGGTGAATGGCTCAGGACACCGCTCAAAACGACCGTTGAAAATCTGTGTGCTGGAACTAATGACACGGCAGCAGATCTGATTCAGTCCTCTACTGAAAGTGCAAAAATCACTGAAGCCGTTCTCGATTCGAGCGGACTTTATAGCGGCTGGTTTGATTACGTTATCGAAGCTGCACCAGAGGTTGCCGAGTTCGCTCGATGGTTCTCCGAAGAAACGACTGGTGAAGTCGGATTCAAACATTACGATTCGCTGCTCGAACAGCTGGCTGCTACTGACGTGACCGATCCCGAAGGGACGCTTAGAACTGTCATGGCGTTCGGTCGATTAGCGGGTATCGTCACCGAAAAGTACCACGTCTTTCTGAAACCACCACACAAAGCATATCTCTGTCCATCCTGCAGAGCAGTCACCCGAAACAAAAGCTGTCCCGACTGTGGTACGGAAACGGATGAACTCCAATTTTGCAAACGAAACGGCTGCCATCATCCGTATATTGAATCCGATGCGGACAGCGAAGAAACCGAATTCAGACCATACGACGGTGCTTCGCCCGTCGATAACTGTCCGGGATGTGGAAAGTGGCCCAACCTGACCGATGTTGGTGTGCCAACATCGAGCCTGCTATCGTATATGTTGACGGAGATTTGTCGAGTGTCACCGTCGAAAAAGACGCTGGTGTTTTCGGATTCACATAGCTCCGCAGAATCGGTGGGTGATCGAATCATCGATACGGAATATGGCCTCATGGCTGAAGCGTTGTACATCCAGGAGTTGATTGACGCCGGCGGTAGTGCTGACAATTACACACTGTTTCGGGCAGTCTCCGATCAGCTTCGAGAGGAGTACTGGGAACCCCTGATCCAAAACTCGATGGATGAAGACGGTACTGCGTACGATTTCCTCAATACACTGCTTGAGGATATCGAGGGCCACGCAATGATTCACAACGCGACCGATCTACTCGATAGTGCGCTCGTGACTGCGAGCCCGGTATTAGAGTTCGACACAGCCCGAAGTCGTGTGTTGGCCCACGAGGCGTACAAGTTATTTGTTAAGAACCCAGGTAACGGGTTTGCTACGAACAGCATCGATATTGAGGGATATACGTTCGGCAAGCTTATTGACCGACTTGAAGCGCGAACGCGATACGAGCCGGATGAAATCAGTTCTGAACTTCCCGACATTTTGGCCGCGTTAGTCGATCACAATATCGTGGCTGACAAAGAGTGGGATGAGATTCAACAGACGGTTCTCGACTCACGGGTTGGCGACGAAAAAAAGGAGGCCGCGTTTGAGTTTCTTGAATCCGCCCGCGAAGAGTATCAGTCAGTCAATGTTACTGACGAGAGCGTCAACAGTGGGGTGTTTTCGCGAACAACTCGGCAAGATAACTCTGAGATTCACTTACTCGAAGAGGTCGCGTTCTGTACAGAGTGTTATAGCTCATTCCCCGTCGTCGGTGAGGATCCTTTGACAGCGTGTGGGCACTGTAGCGCACCGCTACAGACGTACCAGCGGTTTCATAGAACCGATGACGGAAATCTTGTTGTTGATCAGGGATACGCCCAGGCAGATTCCGGCTGGCCGTTTGCCATCGATCATTGGGCGCACGATATAACGACGCCAATCCGCGATGGCGCCGATCCGGAGTTCATTACTGTTGGGATTCACAAGGGCAATATTCCCCACACGCTCCGAGGAGCTATCGAAGAAGGATTTCGTAAAGATGACCCCGACGTGAACATCGTCAGTGCAACGCCGACAATGGAACTCGGCGTCGATATCGGGACACTGGATACGGTCTGTCAGGTTGGAATCCCACCGACGCTAACGAACTACGTCCAGCGGAGTGGACGGACCGGCCGTACCCGAGGGAGTTCCTCACTGGTCATGACTGCGATCCGGGGGGAGCACCCTGTCGATGGGCATTATTACAGCGATCTCGAAACGTTCCTTGACGAATTTGAGCCAGTTCGTGTTCCCGACCCCTACGAGTTCGATGAGTTGTTGGCTAGTCACGTTGTCACTGAGGTGTTCGCGTACCTCGCCCGTAACCCCCATCACACTAATGTGTTCGAGCGGATGTATAAATTAAACGAAGACAACCAGAATCTCAGCAAGTTTATCAACGACGTTGAGGAGAATCTCGGCATCCTCATCGAGTTCATGCTTGATGAACAGCGGGAACCGCTCGAACGACATCTTCGGGGTCTGTTTGGCGACCGCGGTGTCGACCTATTCGACAAAGTGTTCCTTGGTGATGGACCCCTCTCGATGGAGAACAGAATCGAGAAGACGTTCTCTCGAATCACCGCGATGTCGGGGTCAGCCGAGACGAACAAAGCGTTTACCGAAAACAACAACCGACTCGACCAGTGGCTCTCACGGCTCGGCTATCTCGCCAACTACCGAAGCTTCGGTCAGCAGTTCCCAGTCAAACTCACGGGCTATAGTGAAGATATCGAGTTCGAAGTATCTGGTCGTCTCTATGACATGTATCCTGGCCAAGAGAACGACCTTGGAGCACTCATTACGCTGCATGGCAGCGAATACATCGTCAACGACGTGCGGGGAACATCAACACCACTCACCACCGTTGCAGTGTGTGCGAACGAGGATTGCGACCGGCCGTTCGAAAGTTATGACTTGGATACGGGCGTGTGCCCCCACTGTGGGACGGAACTAGAGGAGACAGATATCCATGGTATTAGCTCCGTAGAGTGCAAAACAGCGCGTGGAGGACAGAAGCTGTACCGGACGCATGGGCTAATGACGACATCAATCTCGACGGATGATTCGATGGCGCCAGTCGAAACACGAGAGACAGAATTGTTCGATGTGCCGTGTGAGGTGGAGTACGACGAACTCGAAGTAACTGACTTCATGTACGCGTTCGAACGGGGGCACTCCTCGAGTCCAGACACAGAGACGCTACGGTCGGAGGCACTCATCGAGCGTGACAGTGAGACGGATACGACCGGACAGTCTTGGCAAGAGCGGCTTGACGATGCGGACACCGAAGAGTACGCACCGGTCGGCCAGCAGTATCACACCCAAGGTCTGACAATCAGCTTTGAGATAGACGAATTAGCGGCCCGATTCAACGAGATTGACCACAAAACGGCGTCGTGGCCACAGGCACTGATCAGTCTCGAACAGGCATTCAGTAAGGCAATCGCCGTTAGTGCCCAGTGTGACCGATCCGACTTCCGGGTGAAAGCTAACAAAACGGACGACGATATCCGGATCCAAATCGTCGATACTCGACAGGGCGGCAACGGTATCACGTGGCAGGTATGGCAGAGTCTGTCTGATGTCGAATCCCACGTGATAAACGTCGCCGACTGCGACCGTTGTCGCAACTACTGTGATGAGTGCTTGCTTTTGTCCCGGACGCCGGCGTATTATTTGGAAAACGACCTTCTGAACCACGAGACGCTCGAGACACTTCTGGGCGCTCAACAAGTCCCGTCGGTGGCAGACTAATATGGAGGGTTCACCGACGCTACAGCGGCTGCAGGACGCGGATATTGGATTCATCCATGATGAAACCGGGCAGCAATTCTGGTGGTTACTGCGATGTCTCCCGGCACTCAATTATATCGGATTCGAGACATTCACCTTCCCAACGTCATGGCGGACGCTCAACACAGGCGGACAGAATCAGACGTATACGAACCAGCTGGACTACCTTGATTACGACTACAAGGTGCTGGGCGAGATAGAGGATGACCCGGAAGCGATCGGTGACTTAGTGGTCATCACGAACGATTACTACGAGACGGAGACCCAGTATTCGGTTGGTGACTTGGTCCACCGCTACTCGGCGCGTCCGGAAACACTCATTATAATCGCGGATGCAAAACGATTCACACCGATTGGGGGACAGCGCCCTTTGTATATGGAGCAGTCTGTCGAACACGTCGGACCCTATCAGCGTGTACTAGATGGGTTCGAAGAGCTATACAGTGCTGCTGGCTGGAACCTCCCCCTCGTGGATAGCAAAAACCTATACCTACAAGATAATGCGAATCTATACGAGCTCGTAACCGGTGAGCCGATTGCGGAAATCAAAGACTTATTCGAGAAAGTAATAGATTCGCCATATCTGCCGTTATACGAGGTGTTTGGCGATATCTTCGCTAGAGAAGACGAATTCGGTACAGTGCCACTCGATGAAGATGATATGACCGGGTTACAACGGTGGCTTCGTCGTCGCGCTGAACTGGAGCGCCCCGATGCTGCTGAGGTTGCCCAAACATTAAACAACGCCGTTATCGACGATGGGAATACGTTCGATCCTTCGTACGCGGCACGAAGCCCAGAAATGAAACGGGGACGCGAAGCTGCGAGAGAGCTTGATCAAAATGACTCATCAATTCATAAGCGATACTGCAGCTGGTTACAGTGGGTTCACAAATGAGTGACAGCGAAGGATACATTCTGAACGCCGTTCAGACTCCTGGACCGTTGATTCCCGTGTACCAGTCTATCGACCGCGGGAATACGACGAAGGAGAAAATTAGGCAGGATACGGGTATCGATAGCAACCTCGATGCGACGGTGGAGGGGCTCCGTCTTCTACGTCTAGTTGGACGTGAGGATGAAGAATACTACGCCGAGCCGTTTCACTGGGACGTGTCGGATACACTGACGGGGTTCCGATTGACAGCATTACATAACCTCGCTCAGGAGTGTGTGCCGGGAGATTGGGGTAAGCAAGCCGTAGTTCTTCTCAACTACCAGTATCTACTTGACGAGAATATTCAATACTTCGAGAACAACGACGAGGCCCTATTCAATGAAAAGTATGATGATTCGATAGATAGCCGGTTTGAGAAGGTTGGGTATGAACCGCGTTCACAACAGGGAAGGATCACACATAACGAGCAGAAGTTCGGTAACTGGACACGGTTAATAAAGTACCTGGGCCTTGTGCATAAGGTCTCCGGGCGTGAGCATACAGTGTATCCAGACTCCCGGCTTGTCCTCAAATCAGTTGAACTAGCTGCTAATGAACGTGGAGAGGTTATCGATGGAACGCCAACAATTGAGATTGGTGTATATCTCCGGTGGCTACGTGAGAACCTTCTCTATGTCAACACGACATCGGACGGTGATATTCCCGCTCCGCTTGCTCGAGTGTTATTCGAATTGATGCGTGATGGCCACATCGAAGCACGTGAGTACGGAGACGCTGGGAGCATCGGCTTCAGTGGCGTTCCACCACACGACCGAATTGACCGAAATGCGAACACGCTACGGGTTCACTAATATGAGCACGGAACAAGACCAGACGAGCAAAACCGCCCCGCCCTGTCCACACTTTGAAGAAGTCGAAAGTAAGACTCTTCGACAACTATTCTCCAAGGTGGCTGCCGTCCGATCAGAGAACCGAGAGCTGTTTGATTTCACACACCGTCCAATCAAGGTTCATCAAGAACCACAGGCGAACAACGCAGAGGAACAGGTCGTCTCCGAGGAACACGTTTATGAACAGTTTTCCCTCGACCGGGGACCGAACTTCACAGTCGTCATTGAAGGAGAAGTCGGTACCGGGAAATCAGAGCTATGTGCGTATCTGGCCCACCGGCTATCTGACGAGGGGCGGCCACTCCTCCACGTTGACAAAAACGACGATCTCATGTCGCTTCTGTCAGAGGGACTGCCGGAGTTCTATCAAGAGCACTTTGATGAGGAACTGCCGGGGGCGTCAAACTTCCAGCAACTTCGGGATGACCTCAAGACGAACGAACGCTCTGTCGCAGCATACGCGTCTTCAAGTGCGATTTTGAATCTTCGACAGCGGGGCTTCGACGTACAAGTTGGTGGTAATGAAGAACAGATTCAACAGTTTATTCGCGATCGCCTCTCGCTGCTTGTCGAGAAAGGGGAATATGCCAGAGAGATCAAATTCATCAGCAAGCAAGCATTCAAACAAAATGATTTTCTACAGATTTTCGAGGGGGACCGTGGTGTTACCGAATCGGTCACTGAATTTAACCGAGAAATATGGCGCGCGATCCGTGAGAAATACGAGACTGCCTCACTTGACGACGTCCTAGAACGAATCGGTGAAAAATTCACCGATACTCGGCCAGTAATTGTTTTTGAAGATTTCGGAATCACCGCAATGGAAGCCGAAAAGCTGCGAGATTACATGGAACTGGATAGTTCCAGTGGCTGGGATTTCGTCGTAGCCGGCACCCGAGATTCGACACAAGTACTCCATACGCGGACAGCCGAAGATCGATTCGAGTTTTATCGGACGAACAAACGAGATTCAAATAGTGTTCTGTTTCTCGACGAAGATTCCGCGGTTGATTTCATTCGGCCGTATCTGGGTTATTTCAAATCCTTTGACGATAGTGTCAGGTACGACCGGGAGGGCGAAGGGCTTGAATTGACCCTGAGTTCGGCTCCGAGAGGCAGTATCTGTGGTCAATGCGGATTCTGTGACGAGTCGTTTCGGGATCTGTTTCCGTTCAATGAACCGTTCCTCCGACGAGTCTATACCGGCTTAGACGACAGCGAGCAATCGCCTCGTGAGTACGTCATGGCGGTGTTCGATATCCTCCGAAGTTACTACGAGGGGTACGCTGTCGCTCCATCGAGCGCTGACCGGCTTGATTCGATTCGAAGCCGGCTTTCACCGTCTACCGAAGTTTATGAAGACGCCGAACCGCTGGCAAAGTTGGCCCGGTGGTATGGTCGTCCGCAGGGGGATGGAAGTATATCGGTTCCGATACAATTTGCCGAGGCGTTCGATCTTGGTCCAGATATTGCCGAATTTGAGTACATCACCAGACAGTCTGATTCAATAACCATTCCAACTGGCAATGAAGAGGAACCCGGACCAGTTGGTGGTGACGGTGGGGAAGGAGGTGGTGGAGGCGAAGGTGGTGGAGATGACGGAGAGGGAACTCCGTCAAAAGCAGAAAAGAAAATTAGGGAACTCACACCGAACGTCCAACCATGGCAGAATAATCTGACGGAGCTCCCGGAGATCACTCGGTATCTGAAGTCGGCGCTGACCGAATCTATACGTATTCTAACAAACGACTACGAAATATACGATACAGTGTCGCTCCGATACAACCTGAGTAGTCAGAAGTCACCGTTTGTCTTCGATGGTGAAGACAAGGCTCCGGACGATGACCAGATACACATCGATGAAAGCGAATTTCGTCTCTCAGGGCTGCAGAAGCTACTCAAATATGGAATTCGCAAGGAAGAAGAGTTACGTTCAAATGCGGAGCCACCTTTTGAAACGCTCGGGACACAGTTAACGGGGTATGCTAAGCAATGGCGACAAAAGCTCCAGAGAAAAGAAATTCAGTCCAAGAGTCATCTATATAAGAGAGATGGTTTTACAATTGATCAGTTTGCGTTAGCCACCTATGCGCACGTATTCCTTTTTGATTCACCAACGAAGGAACTGACCGCGGAGGCACTTAACGAACGATTTACCGAGAGTAGACCCTATACCATTGATCAAATACTCAAAAACTATCTTCAAGATGAGCTAAGCACCGATGAGTATCAAGACCTCAAGCAGTTCGTAGAGTACGCAGACTACTATGAGGAGCTGGTAGAAGGCCTCTATGGCGTCACATCGAAGCAGCTTGATGTCGCTCGTATCCGTAATGAACTAGAATCTGACCCCCCATACCAGGTACTTGATGCTCTCGGCCGACAGAACATCTCTAGTATTTCCGCTAGGGTACGCTTCGATACGAATAACAAACTGCGGGGAATGGCCGATACCGCTTACGATCTTAAACGAGTCGTTGAGTCTCTTGTCAATGAAGGACATGACGGTGAAGTAATTCAGACATTCACTACAGAGATTGGGTCAATCTCTTTAGATGAGGTTTCCGAGTTGACGGACACACTCCAGACGTACGATACGGTTGATCCAGAGATGCTAGAGACATTAACAACATTTACTCGCACTCCACAGTCGGATATTGGCGAGGCAGTTTCGGCCGCGAAACTGGCTGAAACGCTTTCCGAAAAGACCATCGATCGACAGCTACAGTCGGTGCTAATAAGCCGATATCTCGCCGGAAGCCCTGTATACGAACGATACGATAACATCAGCCTCGTCGGTGGCACCTCAGGTGGGCCGTTTGCTGAACGCTTCAAAACAGTCAGCTCTCACTATGTCGAGTAATACCGAGTCCGAATCACTCACGAACCGGCTTGAGCGAATCCGCGAACAGCATCGGCGGCGCCACCTCTCGGAACAGCTAAACGAGATCGGCGAAACGATGGAAGAAACAATTCTGAAGCGTGAGCTTGCCGAGGCGTTCTTTGAAGATGCTGTTGCAGTCGATGATAACGCTAAGGCTGCGGTGCAAGAAATGCGTGACCTGCTAGCGAGTAACGAGTACGATGCTGTCGAAGCTCATATCGACGAAGTTGAGACCGAAGTAAACCGCGTTGAAACGTCGGTCGATAACCAAATTCAGGAGTTACGCATTAGCCGGAGTGAAACCGTCTCCGCGATGCAGCGACTCAACAGTCGCGTAGAGAGAGTCAACGAAGTGCAGCTTGAGGCGCTCGGTTTGTTGTTGGATGAATGGCAATGGAAGGAGCAAGTGTACTTGAGAGACGATGGGGATTTAGAGGAGCTCAAGAAAAACGCCAGAGAGTACGGACAAGAAATGAGCGACATCTTTGCCACGTTCAGAGACGAACTCTTCGGTCACTATCCATCTGAGATCAAGGATCTTATCCATCAGATGATTGACGACGAACGACTCGCGTATGCCGACCTGACCGACAAGCAGCGACGATTACTCGCCGAGTCCGACGTGGGAGAGTACATCGCGCTTCGACTCTCCTGACATAGCTACGCTAACTTTACCGATATTAGTCTTGAAGACGTCAAGGTTGAGGGCGTGAATCTCCTTGCTTCTGATCTCACGGACACTAATGTCTCAAATACTATACTGCTGGACGGTACAGTCAGAAATTTTCCCTTGGCCTGGGTCTAAACGGATATTGAAGGATCGCTCTTGTGAAGTACACTGTTGGTGAGTCAGAGAACTTCTCGGACAATCTGTTTCAGTGCTTCTCGTCCTGGTTTGCGGAGGATTCGTCGCCGAAGCTGAAGCGGTCTGAGATACGCTGTCAGTTTGTCTTTTGAGACGCCTCGATGCGGCGAGAGCCACCGTCGCGCCAGCGACGCGTGGCTCTCGCACGTGTTCACATGTGCGTCTCCATCAAC
>Ga0209945_1000361_pt1 | contig 15987 bp, 19 predicted proteins | sample SalPonR2_A_D2_MG_FD_185703 | JGI IMG/M metagenome (GOLD analysis project Ga0209945, IMG submission 185703) | Salt pond soil microbial communities from South San Francisco under conditions of wetland restoration - Salt Pond MetaG R2_A_D2_MG... ...
GATCACGACCACGGTGAGGAGACGTCTGCTGACGATGCTCGGGCACACGGCCACCCGCAGGATTGAGTCCGTCGGTGGTTGTGTGACGAACACGACTCCGTGATAGCCGGGTATCAGTTTTGGCCACACTCTCCCGGGTCGATCGTATACGGACGTGGCGGTAACTGTGTGGTCGACACGACCGCACAACGTCCGAGCAGCTATTAGCCATATCCTCCCCGGCCGACCCTATACGTACGTGACAGAGACTACGTGAACGAGAAGGCGTCACGGCAGCCGGGCACACGTGTTATCCACACCCTCCCCAGCCGATTCGCTCGTCGCCTGCGGCGACTCGCTCATCCCTCGCACGCGCTCGCGAGCCCGCCTTCGGCGTGCTCACGAGGCGCGCGCCACCGCAATGAACGGTGGATTGAGGTTGGCGCTGTCGGGTGAGACGGACCAGCGACTCGCGGCCGTGTCGGCGAGGCAGCCGCGGCGAGCCGACACTTTATGAGGGAAGCGGTTCCCACAAGCGGTATGACCGAGGAGGAGGCGATCCACGTCGCCGACGTCAGCGAGGGGATGGGTGGCGACGCGACGGCCGAGCAAGGGTCACCGGTCGAACTCCCGGTCGTCGACGTGCTCACCGGGCGGTCGTTCATCACGGGTAAGTCCGGCTCAGGCAAGAGTAACACCGCGTCGGTCGTTATCGAGAATCTCTTGTCAAATGGGCTGCCCGTCATGATCGTCGACACCGATGGAGAATACTACGGTCTCAAAGAGGCGTACGAGATCCTTCACGCGGGCGCAGACGACGAGTGCGACATCGTCGTCTCCCCGGAGCACGCAGAGAAGCTGGCGACGCTGGCGTTAGAACAGAACGTGCCGATCATCCTCGACGTCTCCGGGTACCTCGAGGAGTCGGTCGCCAACGAACTGCTGTTAGAGGTCACCAAACACCTCTTCGCCAAGGAAAAGCGGCTCAAGAAGCCGTTCTTGCTCGTCGTCGAGGAGTGTCACGAGTACATCCCCGAAGGCGGCGGGATGGACGAGACGGGCAAGATGCTGATCAAGGTGGGCAAACGCGGACGGAAACACGGACTGGGTATCGTCGGGATCAGCCAGCGTCCCGCAGACGTCAAAAAGGACTTCATCACCCAGTGTGACTGGCTCTGCTGGCACCGGCTCACCTGGGACAACGACACGAAGGTCGTCGGTCGGATCCTCGGCTCCACGTACGCGAGCGCGGTCGAAGACCTCCGCGACGGCGAGGCGTTCTTGATGACCGACTGGGACGAGTCCATTCGACGGATCCAGTTCCACCGCAAACAGACGTTCGACGCGGGAGCCACGCCCGGACTCGACGACTTCGAGCGGCCAGAGCTCAAGTCGGTCTCAGACGACCTCGTCGGTGACCTCCGGTCGATCTCAGAGGAGAACGCCCGACGAGAGTCCGAGCTTGCGGACCTCCGACAGGAGCTCGAAAAACGCGACCAACGGATTCGCCAGCTCGAACGCGAACTCGAGGACGCCCGCGACCTCAGCGACATGGCCGACCAGTTTGCACAGGCGCTGCTCGGGAAGGCCGGAGCGTCGTACCGCGGCGGCTCGGGTGGCTCCGTCGCCTCACAGAAGCGCGCCGCCCAGGCGGACCTCGAGGCGTACGAGTCTACTGCCGCCGACGCGAGCGCAGACGCTGGCTCGGAGGCGATCGAGACGGCAGCACAGGAGGCGACTGTGGCCAGGAACGACGACGGAAGTAACGCCGACGAGGATGGACGTGGCGTCAGCGACGACGGGAGCGACGTCGACGAGGACGAACGCGGCACCGGGATCGACGCGAACGAGGGTCCCGTCGAGCCGGTGACGCGAGCCGACGTCGTCGCCGGGGCGCTCCAGTTCGACGACGCAGTCGAACTCGGCACCAGAGAGGCGGTGATCGAAGAGCTCAAACAACGGGTCGCGTCGCTCCCACCACTCTCCCGCGACATGCTCCGCCACTACCGCCGCGAGGGGACGAGCGAACCGGTAACCGCACACATCGACGCGGGCGGCGACGGCGACCGCGGGCACGCCTACAGCCGCCAGCGACCCATCCGGACGGCGGGGCTCATTAGACACACCGGCGAGGGCCGATACGCCTACGCCGTCCCCGATCTCGTCCGCGAGGCGTACGCCGACCGCCTCGACGAACCGGCCGTCGGGGAGATGGTCGAGGCGGTCGAGACCGCGTTCGTCCCTCCCGACGAGCGGTCGACGCCGGGCCACGAACCGGCAGCCCACGAGTCGCCGGCGGGAGCCCACGAGTCGCCGGCGGGAGCCCACGAGTCGCCGACGAGAGCAGACGAGCCCACCGCGACGGCCGACGCATCGCGTACGGCGACGGATGGGTCTCCGGTGACGGGCGACGACGATGCCACGGGCGACGACGCTGCGCTATCGTCCGACGCGGGCGGCCTGAGCGACGCGGCCCGTCGACTCGCGGCGAAGGGGACGCGGTCGGACGACGGATCTGAGTGAGGAGACGGCGGTGCGTGTCGACTACTCCGCGTCGTCGCGTGCTGGTTCGGTAAGCGCGTCGTCGCCGACCGCGTCGGTACTGTCCCGATCGCTGCTGACTGCGTCGCCACCCGCTTCGTCGACCGCGTCGTCACCTGCGTCGTCTGCCGGCTCCGACCGTGCCTCCGTTCGGGCTCGCTCGGCGGCGAGTTCACGGTCGATGTCGTCTTCGACGTACGCCATCGACTCCACGGTGACGACGTTGCCGCCGCCGGGGTCGACGACGATGACCTCTTGGCCTTCGGGGATCGTGCCGTCGACCGACCGCGCCGAGTAGTGTGGGTTGAATCCGCCCCCTTCGAGTTTCACCTGGCCGCCCTGCGGGGTGACCGTCTCTGCGACCGTCCCGGTCGTACCGGTGAGACTCTCTCGGTCCCGCGTCTGTTGTTGACCCTTGCCCCCGTACAGGTCGAACTCGTGGTAGCCGTAGAACGCCGCGGCGCCGAAGACGAGCGTGAGTGCCGCCATCAACAGTGTGAGCACGCCTCCGGCGACCCCGAGCGTCGCAAAGAGCAGCCCGCCGAGTCCGGCGCCGATCAACGCGATCCCGACGACGATGAAGTTCGCTCCCGGCGCGATCGCCTCGGCCATCGCCAACAGCAGTCCGGCCGTCAACAACAACAGTGGCAGCGTGTCCGGCCCCACGAGCCCTCCCTGTGCGAGCACGTCCATACGTGATCTACGACTGCGAGGTGGATAAGTGGTCGTTCGCGTGGCGGGTGGTCGCGTTCAGAACCCGAGCACGAACACGGCAACGGTGAGTGCGACACCGAGGAGCACGAAGAGCGCGTTCTCGAGGTCGATAGACTCGGGCTCGATGGGTGTCGAGGCGGGCGTCGCAGTGTCTTCGGTGACGCCGTCGGGCCCGACTTCGTCGAGGCTGAATCGCCACTCGCTGCCGTCGCCGTCGGTTCGGGTCTCGTTCGCCCGGTGTCGGGCGTCGTCACGGCTCATTGGCCACGGTACGACGGGCGCGAGTAAATGGTTGGTGGACCGTGACTACTGCTGCCGGCCCGGGCTGACGACGTCACCCTCGTAGACCACGCCGCGTTCGCCGTCGACCGTGAGGGTGTCCCCGTCGACGATCGACTCCGGCATCGAGGCGTTCGACACCATCGGCACGGCGAGTTCGCGTGCGACGACGGCCGGGTAGCCGGTCATCCCCGGTCTCGCGTCGACGATCCCGGCGATACAGTCGAGGTCACCGGTGAACTCGCCCGCGAACGTCGTGGGCAACGCGACGATCGACCCGTCGGGGACCGCGGTGAGGTCGCCGTCTTCGGTCCGGTAGACCGGGGCGGCGACGCGGCCGGCGACGGCGGCTTTGCCCGTGGCGACCGTCTCGGCGGCGACGTGCACCTTGAGCGTGTTCGTCGCGTTCGTTCCCTCGAGTTCGGTCAACATACCGGAGAGGACGACGAGGGTGTCACCGGAGTCGGCCGCGCCGGTCTCGAGTGCGGCGTCGACGGCGTTGTCGAGGACGGCCTCGATGTCGCCTGCGTACGTCGTCTGTACGGGCTGGACGCCCCACGAGAGCGCGAGCTGTCTCCGCACGCGGTCGTTCGGCGTGGTCGCGACGACCGGGACGCCCGGCCGGAACATCGCCGTCTTCCGGGCAGTGTACCCCGACTCTGAGACCGCGACGACGGTCGAGGCGCCGAGGTCACGCGCGAGATACCGCGCAGAGCGCGCAAGTCCTTCGGTCCGCGAGTCGTCCGTGGCGGCTGGAACCCGTTGTTCGCGTGTCTCGGCGTACTCCGCGCTGTGTTCGACCTCTCTGACGATTCGGTCCATCGTCTCGACGACTGCTGCCGGGTGCTCACCGATCGCCGTCTCACCCGAGAGCATCACCGCGTCGGTCCCGTCGAGGACCGCGTTGGCGACGTCTGAGGCCTCTGCGCGGGTGGGTCGTGGCGAGTGGACCATCGAGTCGAGCATCTCCGTCGCCGTGATGACCGGGACGCCCGCCTCGACGCAGGTTCGAATGATGCGCTTTTGAATGATCGGAACGTTCTCTAGTGGACACTCCACCCCGAGGTCGCCGCGGGCGACCATCACGCCGTCTGCGGCGTCGACGATCCCGGTGAGGTTCTCGACGGCACCGGCGCGCTCGATCTTCGCTATCACCGGGATGTCGTCGCCGCCGTACGCTTCGAGCGTGTCGGCGATGCGGTACACGTCTGCACCGTCCCGGACGAACGAGGCCGCGACGAAGTCGGCGTTCGCGCGCGCAGCGAGCCGCAGTTCGGCCTCGTCTTCGTCGGTGATGAGGTCGACGTCGATGTCGACGCCCGGGAGGTTGACGCCCTTTCGAGAACCGAGTTCGCCGCCGGAGACGACCGTCGCGACGACCGACGCGTCCTCGACCGATTCGACGCGGCACTCGATCCGTCCGTCGTCGAGCAACACCGTGTCGCCGGGGCCGGCGTCGGCGATCGAGTGGGTGAGCCCGACGCGCTCTGGGGTCGCGTCGTCGTCCGCCGCCAGCGTCACCGTCGATCCGTCAGAGAGGTAGATCGGCTCGTCGATCTCGGCGGTGCGTACCTCCGGGCCTTTGAGGTCGACCATGACCGCGAGTGGGTCGTCGATGGCGTCGTCGACGGCACGGACGCGTTCGATGACGTCCTCGCGGTGGGCCGTCGTTCCGTGACTGGCGTTGAGTCGGGCGACGGACATCCCCGCTTCGGCGAGATCTTCGATGACCGCGCGGTCGTCCGACGCTGGACCCAGCGTACAGACGATCTTGGCGTTTCGCATACCCGACGTTCGGCGGAGGGGTGGAAAAAGCTACACGGTCCGCCTCGGAGACGACGATCAGAGAGAAACCCTATGTGAGCCCCGCTACGGCCCGATACTGGCCGATGCGCCGGAGTCGATCGTGGACGATACGGACAGATTCACACTGCCGCGTGCGTGACTCCCCGAGGGCGCAAATAGTGTCAGCATTGACTACATATATACCCGCGCACTATTCAATGTAACTGACAGATGGATGGTTCGCCCGCCCGGTCACACGACGCGCTGGTGTTCTCCGTGCTCGACAGCGAGATTCGGTTAGCGATCCTCGACGCGCTGTACGACCGGACGGTCGTACCGGGGCCGTTCTCGGGAGAGACCAGCTACTCGTCGATCAAGGAGGCGGTCGGGGTCGACGACAGCGGGCGTTTTAATTACCACCTCGATCGGCTCACCGACGAGTTCGTCATCAAATTCGGTGACGCGTACCGACTCACGGAGCGCGGCCGCGAGATCGTTCGGCTGCGGCGGACGGGGACGCTCACCGAGGATCCACGCGTCGCGCCCGAACAGATCGACTCGTCGTGTTACCGCTGTGGCGAACAAATAGAGGTGTTCTACGCGAACGGGTTCGTCGTGACCCGGTGTACGAGTTGTTCGGGGGTCGTCGACACCGAGATATTTCCGACGGGAACGCTCTCTGCGCTGCCGCACCCTCCCTCGGGCGTGGACGGCATCGACATCGAGACCGTGTTCGAGCGCGTCCACCAGCGGTTCATGTGCGTGTACCGGGCGATGGCGCGCGGCTTCTGTCCGACGTGTGGCCACGACGTGCACGTGACGCTTCCCCGTCGGGAGGACGCCCACGGCGAACGAGACCTGTTACGGCACGTGACACACGACGGGCTCGTCATGCTCTCGTGTACCCACTGCGGCCAGCATCGGGTGACGAACCCGCTCAGTGCGACCGACGACCGTGATCCGATGGCCGACTACTTCATCGGCCGCGGGGTCGACCCGGGGTGGGATCGGCTGGCGACGGCGCTGAGTTGGGACGTCGACCGCCGGGCGGACGGACTGGTCTTCGAGACGGACGACGGGGTCCGATTCGTCGTCGACGAGGAGCTCGACGTCACCCGTGAGTCGTGAGGCGGGTGCCGGGTGAGCGTCGCCGCGGCGTGCGACCGCCGTCGGGGGGCGTGCGCCCCGACTCGTAGCCTTTTTACCCGCGCTGGCGGTACGTGAGGCCACTATGGCTGAGGACAAGGCTCGAAGCACCGGCAGTGCGGGCCGATTCGGCGCCCGCTACGGCCGCGTCGCCAGGAAGCGGGTCAAAGACATCGAAGCGGAGATGCGGGAGGCGACCGTCGACGGCGACGACGTCACGCGCGTCGGCACGGGCATCTGGGTGAACGAAGAGACCGGCGAGACGTTCACCGGTGGGGCGTACCGCCCAGAGACGCCCGGCGGACGGACCGTTCGCCGCTCCATCCGCGCCGCACTCGCCGACGACGAATGAGCTACCGGTGTTCCCGCTGTAAACGCGACGTCACCCTCGACGAGTACGGAGGGGTTCGCTGCCCGTACTGTGGCCACCGCGTGCTGTTGAAAGAACGCGGCGGCGGCATCAAAGAAGTCGACGTCGAGTGAGGCGGCCGGTGCCGCGATGAGCCGCGGAGTCAACGCGGACTCGTTCGCCCACGAGACGACGCTCACCGCCGAGTACGCCGACGAGCCGCGCGCACGCCTCGTCGCGGCTGCGGTCTCACCGGAGGTCGGCGAACTCGACGCGTCTCGCGCCCGTGCGACCGTCTCTCAGACGGACGCGACCGTTCAGATCCACGTCGGTGCCGACGACCTCGCCGCGCTTCGTGCGGGCGTCACGAGTTGGTCGCGACTGCTCGCGGTCGCAGAGCGCGTCGGATCCCGGTCGAGGTGACGGTGGTCGCCGGCTGGTGTGCGGGTCGTCAGCTGGTGTGCGGGTCGTCGCAGGGTCAGCCCACAGATCGTCGATACAGCGGTTATATCGGTTGTTCACGTCGGTGGCGCTCGCCAACGGAGAAGTCGGGGGTTTTTCCCTTCGGACGGCCTCCTCACATGCATGCAAGGGAACATGCCGCCCGAGGCACAGGAGAAGATCGAGGAGCTGCAGGACCTCCAAGAGACCGCCCAGCAGGTGGCCCAGCAGAAAGAGCAGGCGAAGACGGCGCTCACCGAGTCGAAGACGGCCCTCAACACGCTCGACGACGTCGACGAGGACGCCGAGATGTACCGTGAGATCGGCGAGGTACTCGTCGAGACCGACTACGCGTCCGCACACGAGGACCTCGAGAACAAAGTCGACTCCCTCGAGGTTCGCGTCGAGCAGCTCGAAAAACAAGAAGAGCGCGTCCAAGACCAGTTCGAGAGTCTCCAGAGCGAGCTTCAGCAGATGCTCCAGGGCGGCGCGGGCGGCAGTCCGATGGGCCCCGGTGGCCCAGGTGCCGGCGGCGCGTAAGCCGATGAGTGAGGAGCCGACGGGTGCGGAGCCGACCGACGAGGAGGTCGTTCAGACTGCGGCGTCTGCGGCCGAGCGGGTCGTCTTCGAGCACTACGACCAGTCGGCGGTTCGCGACCTCGACGTGACGGTCACGTTCGAGGCCGGAGTTCTCGACGTCGACGTCTACGTGAACGCCCCGGACGATCCGGACCCCGAGACCGTCGCGACGGCCGCGACCGAGGCCGCTGGCGATGCCGTCGACGAGCTGTTCGACGCGTAGTCGACGGCGAACGCGAGCCTCGTCACGGAGTCGATAGACGGTGTCGAGTACGTCGGCCGAGCCGCTCACAGACTCGGTTGAAGCCGGACGCGTGTGACTCGTCGACGTCCAGTCACGAGTTCCAGCCGCGTCTTCCTCGGCCGGCCCAATACGTATGCAGTCGTAGGTGTATAGCTAAGACGATTCTGCGACGGCCGGGCACCAAGTAGCCACACCCTCTCTGGCCGATTCGCGAGTCGCCCGTGGCGACTCGCTCATCCCTCGCACGCGTTCGCGGGCACGCCATCGGCGGCCCGCGAGGCGCGCGCCACCGCACGAACGGGATGCGACAGTCCACTGGCGGGCGAGAAACGCTTATGTACTATCGTGGTAGAGTGTCTCACGCACAGCATGTTCGAACGGTTCTCGAGCGGGTACTACCTGGGCGAACTGTACGTGGAACCACACGACGGCGACCACGCCGTCATCCAGCGGACCGACCACGAGCGCGTGAACGAACAGCTCTACGCAGACGACGAGGGGATCGCTCGGCTCGACGCACCGCTCGTGATGAAGCTGGGTACCGGCCACCTCCCAGTCGGTGCCGACGACGGCGTGCCGAGCGGGACGCTCGCGATTCCACGACAGCTCGCTCCAGACGACGACTTCCCGTCGAAACGGGGCGTCCTCCTCGCCGACGCCGACCGGGCGGAACGGCTCCTCCGCTGGGAGGGCTGGGAGCCGGCCGTCGACGTGTGAGGAGTCGTCGCGTCGCCTCGTTCGATGGCGACGACGCTTTGCGCCCGGAGGCCGATCGATGCGCATGATCGACCGACTTCTCGGCCGCGCCGAACTCAAAGACCGCATCGACGAGCTCGAAACCGAGAACCATCACCTCGAGCGACGCGTCGAAGCCGAGTCCGAGCGTCGATCCGACGCCGTCGCGGACCGCCAGCGCGCAGAGGCCCGCGTCAACCGCCTCGAAGACCGGATCACGTCGCTCGAAGACCGGGTCGAACGCGCCGAACGCGACGATCCCTCGTTCGCGTTCCGCCACACGACGGCGGCGTCCGGGCCGGACGTCGCCGACGTGCTCGGTCGGCTGCGAGCCGTCGAGAGCGACGACCCGGAGGGCGTCCTCACCGCCTTCGTACCGGGCGACGACGCCGTCCCGGCGTCGGTTCGGGACCACTTCGGCGACCGCAGTCGGCTGGTTCGCCGGGCCGCACCGGCGGTCGTGGTGGCCGACGACACCGGCGCGGTGAGCGCCGCGCTCTCCGTTCCGCTCCCGCCGGAGCCGTTCGACCGCTGGGCCGCGCGTCCACGGCTGCCCGCGCGCTGGTTCCGACCGACCGGGCGATTCGCGTTCGCGGTGGTGCGCGCTGACACCTTCGCCCGTGGCGTGTACGAGGCCGGCGAGCGCGTCGACGTCGAGGGGTTCACGACCGACGTCAAAGCCGCCCACTCGAAGGGTGGGTTCTCACAGGGCCGATTCGAACGCCGGCGGGACGGCCAGATCGCCGACCACCTCGAGGACGTGCGGTCCGTCCTTAGAGAGACGACCGACGTGGACCGGACCATCGTCGTCGGCGAGCGGAGCGTCCTGGGGGAGGTGCGCGAGCTCGCCGACCACACCGACGTGACCGACGCGACGGGACCGCCGGAGGAGGCGCTGACGGACGCCTTCCACGACTTCTGGACGGTGCGTGTACGGGCTGTGTGAGCGGTCACCGAGACGCAGGCGGGCGTCTCAAAACGGCGCGTCCGGTCCCTCCGCTGGCGCGTCCGGAGCAGGCGACGCGACGAGTTCGTGTCCCTGTTGTTCCCAGGCCTCGATGCCGCCGTGGAGGCTCTCGACGCGGGCGTCCGTCGTCCCCTGGTAGCTGGCGACGAGTTGGGCAGCCTGGCGGCTGGAGATCCCGTGTGGGCACACGGTCACGATGCGGTCGGCACCGGTCAGCTCGTCGACCCGGGTCGTCAGCTGCGGGAAGGGGATCGACTCGCTCTCGGGGAGGTGGCCGCGGTCGAACGCGCGCTCGCTGCGGATGTCGACGATTCGGAGTTCCGCGTCGTCGGAGCCGGACTCGAGCAGCGTGGCCAGCTCCGTCGGAGATATCTCGCCGTCCATCAGGGGAGGGGACAGAGGCTCGCGGTGAGCACCGCGCGCTCGTCGGTCTCGTTGCGGGCACCGTGGACCACGCCGCGAGCGTTGTACACGACGGCGGGGGCGGCGAGCCGTTCTTCGTCGCCGTCGCGGACGACCGTCGGCTCGCCTTCGAGCACGTGGAACACGTTCGTCGCGTCGGCGTGCTCGTGCGGGTCGATTTCGCCGCCAGGCCCGAGGACGAAGGCCTTCACGAGGACGTCGTCTGAGACGGCAACCTCTGCTGTGGCGACCTCACCACGCCCCGGGTCGCAGTCGTCGATGGCGTCTGCGTATCGGTCGAGCGTCATGTCGAGACGCTCGTGGCGTGAGTGCTAAAACGCGTCGGCCGCGGCCGACCGCCTCGACCGGGCTCACGACGGTATCGGGTCGACGTGGTCGGCGATCGCGTCGGCGACGCGGTGTGGATACTCGTGGACCACCCAGTGGGTCGCCTCGTCGATCGTGTGCAAGCGGCCGTCCACGCAGTGGTCGACGCTCTCACCGGCGAGTCGTTTTTCGAGGAACTGGTCGCGTGCACCCCAGATCACGAGCGTCGGCACCTCGACGCGAGTGGTGGCTGGACGCGGGCGGTCGCGAACGATCGCCCGGTACCAGTTCACCATGGCCTCGAACGCGCCCGGCCGATCCCACGCCCGACGGTACCGGCGAAGGTCGTCGTCGGAGAACGTCCCCGGTGCACTCGTTTCTTGAAGACTCCGCGTCGCGAGCCGCCAGTTACCGGCTCGGGCGACGGCCTCGGGGAGCCGCGGGAGCTGGAAGGCGAGGACGTACCAGCTCTTGAGCCGCTGGTCCCACGAGCCGCGAAGCGCGCGCTCGAAGACCGTCGGATGCGGGACGTTGACGGCGACGAACGCCGACAGGCGGTCCGGGTGGTGGATCGCGAGCCACCACCCTACGGCTGCCCCCCAGTCGTGGCCGGCGACGGCGGCCGTCTCGCGGTCGTAGGCGTCGACCAGTCCGACCACGTCGCGGGCGAGTTCGTCGAGGTGGTAGTCGGCGACGTCGGGCGGCTTCGCCGACAGGTTGTAGCCGCGCTGGTCGGGGACGACGACTCGATACCCCGCGTCCGTGAGCGGCGCGATCGTCTCGTGCCAGCCGTACCAGAACTCCGGGAACCCGTGGAGCAGCACCAACAAGGGCCCGTCTTCTGGACCCGCCTCGACGACGTGCAGTTGGACGCCGTTCGTCTCGACCAGTCGTGAACTGGCCGACATCGACGCGGGGATCTCGTCGGCCGGGATGCCCGAGTCCGAGACGGGTGCGCGCGAGGTGTCCATACGAGGATCTGAGCGGCCCGGCGAACAAATACCTACGTCTGCGTGAGCCTGCGGATCGTCGGGGCTGGACGGTGCGTCGACTCGATCGGGAGTGCGATCCGGGAACCAGTCAGCGTTTCCACAGAAACGCCACGGTTCGACGCCCTGGAGGTAGAAAACGTCTTATACGTTGATTTCACACGATGTTCTGAGGAGTGTTATCACGTGAGTATCGCTGACACGTACGGCCGATACCGTCAAACCCTGGCCGGAGATCCGCTCGCCATCGGGGTCGCGCTGGTCGTCCTCTGGATGGTTCTCTCTCTCGTGAGTGGACTACTGAGCGGGGGGATCCAAGTGAGCAGCCTCGCGTCTCTCGTCTGGGACGGGCTGCTTCGAGGACTCATCATCGGGCTGGCGGGTATCGGACTGTCGATGACGTACAGTATTCTCAACTTCGCGAACTTCGCACACGGCGACTACCTCACGAGCGGCGCGTTCGCCGGCATGGCGACGAGCTACCTCGTCGCCGGGATCAGCGAGAACAGCGTCGGACCGCTGTTGCTCGTCGGTGCCGGCGGCTCGGTGTTCGGCGGTGCACTTGGGATCGGCGTCACCACCGCCCCGCTCGCCGTGGTTTTAGGCGCAGTCGTCGCTGGAGCATTCGCGGTCCTGCTCGCACTCGCGATCGACCGTATCGCCTACCGGCCGATCCGCGACGAGAGCGGGATCGCGCTGCTCATCACCAGCATCGGGGTCGCGTTCGCGCTCCGGTACCTGATCCAGTTCGTCTTCGGCGCCGGGGTTCGAGGGACGACCGCCGCGGGGTCGGTTCCGCGGGTGAACGTTCCGATGCTCGACGGCACCGTGCGAATCACGGCCCACGACATCGCCCTCGTGGTCGTCGCGATCGGGCTCATGCTCGGGGTCCACCTGTTGTTACAGCGGACCAAACTCGGCAAGGCGATGCGGGCGATGTCCGACAACGAAGACCTCGCACAGATCACCGGCATCCCGACCGAACAGGTCATCCGCACCACGTGGATCGTCGGGGGCGGACTGACCGGGGTCGCCGGGTACATGTTCGTCCTCTGGAAGGGAACGCTCGGGTTCAACGACGGCTGGCTGTTGTTGTTGCTCGTGTTCGCCGCCGTGATCCTCGGCGGTATCGGTTCCATCTACGGCGCGATCGGCGGCGGTATCATCATCGGCCTCACCGCCTCGGTCTCCGTAATCTGGATACCGTCCGAGTTCGGTCGTGCCGCGGCGTTCGTCGTCATGATCGTCATCTTGTTGTTCAAGCCTGAAGGGATCTTCAGCGGGAGGACGACAGCATGAGCGGCACCGACGCCGGCGGCTGGTTCGACGCGTTGTTCGACCGGGACCTGTCGCTCGTGCTCGTGGTGCTCGCCGTGATCTACGTCGCGTACGTGCTCGCGGGGGTTGCGTTCGGCTACGGACTCCGCGGCCAGTTGAACTCCATCGCGAACCTCACCTTCTACGTCGGCGTGTTCGGGATGCTCGCGCTGGCGTTGAACCTCCACTGGGGGTACACCGGGCTGTTCAACATCGGCATCGTCGGGTTCATGGGCATCGGCATCTACGTGACCGCGCTCGTCTCGAAGCCGCCGGTCGCCGAGGGCGGTGCCGCACAGGTCGGCGGGTTCGGGCTCCCGCTCGGCGTCGGCATCCTCGCTGGCGTGCTCGTCGCGGGGCTGTTCGGGCTGCTCGTCGCGCTTCCCGCGCTGCGACTCCGCGCCGACTACCTCGCTATCGTCACGGTCGCGTTCTCCGAGATCATCCGGTTCACGATGATGTCGCGGACGTTCCAGTCGGTCGAGGTGCCGACAGCGCTCGGGCTGCGTGCCGACACGGTCGGGCTCGGCGGCGGGGGCGGGCTCATCTTGAACTACACCGACCCGCTCGAGGCGCTGCTTCGCACCGTCTTCTTGTGGGATCCGTATCTCGCGTTCCTCGACCTCGTCCAGCAGACGCTCATCCCGAACAACCCGAAGCCGGTCGTCGATGGGCTCTTGTACGGCGTCATGCTGCTCGTCGGCGTGTTCGCGTTCTACGTGTTGCTCACGCGGCTCGGGCGCTCGCCGTTCGGGCGGGTGTTGAAGGCCATCCGCGAGGACGAAGACGTCGCGAACGCCCTCGGGAAGGACACGGATCGGTTCAAGCTCACCGCGTTCGTGCTCGGGGCGGCGCTCATGGGATTCGGCGGGATCCTGTGGTACTCGAGCCGCGGGAGCATCACCCCGCCGTCGTTCCGGCCGAACATCACCTTCTTCATCTGGATCGCGCTCATCATCGGCGGTGCGGGCTCGAACACCGGCAGCTTCCTCGGGGGCGCGATCTTCGCCGGGCTCCTGTACGAGGGGCCGCGGTACGTGAAGAACCTGGTCGAGGCCGCCTTCGAGCTCGGCGACGCACCGCGGAACTTCGGGGAGGCGATGGCGGGGTTCGCCTCGCTCGACCCGATGCCGTTCGTCCTCTACACGCTCGACAGCGTCAGTCAGCTCCGGCTCGTGATCATGGGCGTGGTGTTGGTGTGGCTCATGCACAACCGGCCGGAAGGACTGCTCGGCCACCGCAAGGAGATCGCCTCGAGCGTGGATCTCTCCCGGCCGAGCGGAGACGGGACGACCGACGCGCCGGCCGCCACAGACGGAGGTGAGACGCGATGAGCGACACCGACGAGGAGGTAGTGTCGCCGACGGCTGCGAGCGAGAGCGAGTCGGTCGCAGACGAGGGCGAATCGGTCGCGGGCGAGGGCGAATCGGTCGCAGACGAGGGCGAGTCGGTTGCGGACGCGGACGTCGACGTCACCACGGACGACGCGGTCGACGCCGTGGCTACCGACGTCGACGTCGACGGTGAGACGCCACTCGAGGTCGAAGGACTACGCAAGACCTTCGGCGGCATCGTCGCGGTCGACGAGGTCAGCTTCGACGTCGAAGCCGGCACGCTGACCGGCCTCATCGGGCCGAACGGGGCCGGCAAGTCGACGACGTTCAACCTCATCACCGGGATGCTCGAGCCCGACGCGGGGACGGTCCGGTTCAACGGCGAGGACATCACGGGCGCACAGCCACACGAGATCGCGAACCGCGGGCTCGCACGCACCTTCCAGATCGCGAGAGAGCTCGAGGAGATGACGGTGCTCGAGAACATGATGCTCGCGCCGAAAGGGCAGTCCGGCGAGACGCTGTGGCGGTCGGTGTTGCCGTTCACGCGCGAGGCAGTCGAGCGCGAGGAGGCCGCACAGCTCGAGCGGGTGTGGGAGGTCCTCGACTTCTTCGAGATCGACCACTTAGCCGAGGAGTACGCCGGCAACCTCTCCGGCGGCCAGCGGAAGCTGCTCGAGATGGCGCGCGCGCTGTTGACCGACCCCGACATGCTGCTTCTCGACGAGCCGTTCGCGGGGGTAAACCCCTCTCTCGAAAAGCGGCTCCTCGAACACATCCACGAGCTGCGCGAGGAAGGGTACACCTTCCTCATCGTCGAACACGACATGGACCTCATCATGAACAACTGCGAGCGCGTCATCGTGTTACACCAGGGGCGCGTGTTACAGGACGGGACGCCGGCGACGATTCGAGAAAGCGAGGACGTCATCGAGGCCTACCTCGGGGGTGAGGTGTGAGTCTCCTCGCGGTCCGCGGACTCGACGCGGGCTACGGCGACCTCCAGATCCTCACCGACGTCGACCTCGACGTCGACGACGAGGAGTACGTCACGATCGTCGGGCCGAACGGGGCCGGCAAGTCGACCGTGATGAAGTCCGTCTTCGGGCTGACCACGTACATGGGCGGGACGGTGCGCTTCGACGGCGAGGACATAAGCGGTGCCAAACCCGAGTCGATCATCCACAAGGGGCTCGGGTACGTCCCCCAGACCGAGAACGTCTTCGCGGAACTCGACGTCGAAGAGAACCTCGAGATGGGCGCGTACATCCTCGATTCGATGCCAGAGGACGCGCTCCGTGCGGTGTACGACCGGTTCCCTATCCTCGAACAACGGCGCGACCAGAAGGCGGGGACGATGAGTGGCGGCCAGCGACAGATGCTCGCGATGGGGCGTGCGCTGATGCTCGACCCAGACCTGTTGTTGCTCGACGAGCCGTCGGCCGGGCTCGCACCGGACCTCGTCGACGAGATGTTCGACAAGATCGACGAGATCAACGAGAGCGGGACGGCAGTCCTCATGGTCGAACAGAACGCAAAGGAGGCGCTCAGACGCTGTGACCGCGGGTACGTGCTCGCGAACGGACAGAACCGCTACGAAGACGACGGGATCGCGTTGTTGAACGACGACGAGGTCCGGCGGGAGTTCCTCGGCGGCTGAGCGCTCTGGCGGTGTCTTCGGCCCGTCGCTCACTCAATGCGCGTATGGCGTGGGCCATGTGAACGAGCCGATCCGTGACGGCCGGGCGCCATTCGGCCACACCCTCCCGGGCCGATTCTATGCGCGTGTGAGAGTAGTCGCGTAGCGGAAGCGACGCTGCGACAGCCGGGCGCCATTCGGCCACATCCTCCCCAGCCGA
>Ga0209945_1000363_pt1 | contig 15936 bp, 17 predicted proteins | sample SalPonR2_A_D2_MG_FD_185703 | JGI IMG/M metagenome (GOLD analysis project Ga0209945, IMG submission 185703) | Salt pond soil microbial communities from South San Francisco under conditions of wetland restoration - Salt Pond MetaG R2_A_D2_MG... ...
GTACATCACGAGGGTCGCTGATGGATTGGACCTCTTTCCATCACACGTTGAACTTGAGGACGTCCAATCCGGTTTGAAAGAGGCGACGATGGGAACTACGCGTCTAAAACAGGAGCTGGTCGACGAGCTTCTCGGTGAAGCATACGACTACATCGTCATTGACTGCCCGGCGAATCGGGGGAAACTCAATGACAACGCAATGTATGCTACCGGGAATATCATCATCCCACTACGACCCGAGAATGGCTATGAGACGGGGCTGACGAATACTGTCCAACGATTAGTAATGGACGCCCGTGAGTACTTTGATCTCAATATTCTCAGCGTCGTTCCGACCGATCTGTCTACCCGAATCGACCAGGATACACGAGACCGGGCCCTTCTCAGAGAGATGACCACCCGAGAGGCTGTAGCCAAGCACGTCCCGAACTTCGCATACCTTTCCGAATCTGACTGGGAGAAGATCGATAATGGTGGATACGATGGCCCATTACCAGGTATCCGTCATCGAGCCGCTATCGACAATGCGAACGATGAGGGAGTTCCGCTCAGGGATTATGATTCTGAGTGTGACCAACTCGCGTGTTATGATGAGCTCGCCCAAATTGTCGAGACCGGTGAGGTGGCTCGCTGATGGGCTTCGATGATTTGGACGAAGCGATGAGTGAGCAGGACGCAGAGGAGACAGGTACTACCGATACGTCCGAAGGTGAACGACAGAATCCGGCACCAGAACCCACTTCGAATCTAGAACATTCCACGGACTCAACCACGGACACTACTGAAGATGACTCCTCAATGAGTTCTCTTGATCACCCTGCGTTTCCATTTGAGGACAGTAAGCAGGAGGCAATTTATCCAACTGTAGAGACCCTGACTGAGTTCGATGATACGCTTGACTTTGAGGTTAAGCGCCGTCTCCGGGATGAAGGACTCCGAGATATCCCCAAGCGCGAATATCATGAGGCACTCTTACAACTGGCCATCGAACAACCGGAGCGCCTTGCAGAACTGATTATTGAAAACCGAATGTAACGTTGAACAATTTAGTGTCGCTCCAAGTCGAGACTCTCAGACGAGTTCACTAGCTATCCGCCATTTCATTAGACTATCATGGTTCCTAACGACGAAGACAACCTAGACTGCAGATAATCGCTAACTACAGATAGTGCTTTTATTATTATACGCTTCATTAATACTAGTATGAAAAGCAAGTGGAAAGCCGCGCTGAATCAGATTTGGCTTGCTTGGACGCCTGTTATTGCCCTTTGGGGAGGCGTCCTCGGAGGATGGCAACCACTCCCTCCATTTTCAGCGTATATTTTTGTACCCGTTGTTCTCATCACTGCTACGGCGGGTCAACTCGTTCTATATACGTACGAACACGAGATGGTTGATTGGACTGATGTAATTGGGACAATTGAACAGCTTGTTATTATTGGTGCCATAACTGGAGCCTTTGCAGTTGGATTCTATGCTAATGCGATCCTGACTACAAAAATATTTTTATGCTGCCATACTTGGCCAGGCTCTAGGCGTAACGATTTACCGAGTTGTCTCCGGGACCCTTTCGATCAATACCGGAGTCGATTCAACAGTGTAGTGCTTAGCCGTGGTCTGCAGATGTATTCACCGCTCCAGTTATGCGCCGATCAGTAGATATAGTGGTCAGTAAGCAGGCCTACTTAGCGGCTAGTTCAGCGAATCTAACTTTCTCTAGGAAATTATTCTTTCGTCAGGAACTCATCGATGTCACGATCATCATCGTCGTTGGCCAACTCTGTCACATCGTTGCCGAACGGGTCAACGTACGGGTCGCTATCGCTCTGTCTGGCCAATTCTTCTTTCGTCTCATCACGCTGCACCCACTCCAGTAACTCGGTTTTTCCCTCCTCGATTTGTGCCTGCATATCCAGCATCGTCCGGTACGCGTGGACGATGTTCATCCGCTCCATCTTCGTGATTATGTACTGCCCACGCTCGGTGAGTCGGTACCGATTATTCACAGAGGTTTCCTGATCGTCGATTTCGGGTGTTATAAGTCCGTAGTCTTTCGCTTCGCCAATCCGTTTCGTCAGCGTTGAAGAACTAATGTGTAGCCGGTCCGTCAAGTCCTTGAATTGCTTTGCATCGCCTTTCAATACGACGAGTAATCCAATCCCACCGCGCAACTCGAAGTACTCCCTAAGCGTGTCTACCATGCCCGATACTGTTGAATTCAACTCCCCGTCATAGTCAAACTTCCTCCTCTTTCCGAATTGCACTTCATTCGGAATTATACTTTGATTCAAAGCCTCCCGAAAACTGGATTCTACTGCCTGAGATGCGCGTTTATCCGCTCCGTACGCAGCTCTATCCGGAAATATGGAAACAACACCCTTGAATCTAATACTTCGAATCAAAGTATTTGGAGTACGCGATACATGACGGCCACCCCCGCTACTGAACAAGCGGTGCTCGATGCGCTAAGCGCGTCGCACCGAGAGTGGCCGTACGCTGACAACCACGATACAGTAAATGACCCGTGGCCGCTTGCGTGGGATGCTGCTGCATTCATCGAGGAGTGGTTTGCTCATTCAGAGCACAATAACCTCGAAGAGGCAATCTGCTATCTGCCGCTCAACCCGTGGAAGTTCGGATATGACATCACTACCTGGCACGACAAGAAAGAACCCCAAGCGTTGCTAAGAGCTCATCTCCTTCGGATTGTCAAAGGCTGGAGCGGCGAGACAAATCTAGTTGAGTATCTTGATGATGAGCCTGAAATAGTCAAGTCTCTTGGGTTCGATGATGGATGTGCCTCGAAATCGACGTTGTGGCGTGTCTGGAACGACAGCCGACTTGAAGCCGATCACAAGCGAGTCATCCGGACTATCGGGCAGGTACTCGTAAACGTCGCGCGGGAGCACGATGTTCCCGCGCCGGAGGAGGTGTTTCGCCCTGACCCGAGTGTGGATGATCCGGGTAACGTTGAGCAAGACGATTCAACGGTTCGGGACCGGACGATAGCCAACACACGAGATGTGTGGGAGCACGCGAAGCCGATGCTGACGGAGAACTACTCACTCTCCCGAGGAGACAACGCAGAGGTTCACGAGAACGCGTTTTGGGAGAGTCACGCGTACATGGGGTCTCGTGCGGAGATGTACGCCGAGAACGGGACGTGGAACTTCGCAGCCGAAACCACACGCGATCGTGTTCAGACGGGGAGCACTCACCGTCACCACTTACAGAAGATAGATCCGGAAGAAGCCCGGCAGATGCACCGGGACACGACGGAAGCGCTCATTGAGCGAGCACGACGAGATTCCGAACTCGTAGGAGGAGTCCTGGCGAGCATCGATATCACGAAATCGAACCCGTACCGGGAAAGTACGGAGTTAGAATTCGACGAGGGCGGCTTAGCGAATACGTGGCTGCTCGGGTACAAGGAGCAAGGCAGTGATGAGGATGACCTGCCGGACCTGCACTTTCAGTGGGCGAGCATCCAGATTGTCGGGTTAGATGTTCCCTTGGTTCTTGACGCGATTCCCGTCTCCCGTGGGCTGTCTCGTGCAGCCATCGTCGATGGATTGCTGTCGAAGGCAACAGACATGATCGACATTGAGATGGTGATGATGGACCGGGAATTCGCCCACGACCCCGTGAAGGACGTGTGTGAAGACCGCGGGGTCTACTACTTGAATCCTGGAATGATGCATACGAGTGAACGAGCAACGTGTACTCGGCTTCGCCGGCAGGGCAAGCTCGTTCACATAGAGGAGGACGGCAGTAGTGACGACGACCTCAAACGGACAACTCTCACGGACTTCACGGAGGAGTCTCCCGAAACCGACGTAGAAGACGGTCAGGAAGCGCCCTCACGCAAGTCCGTGTATGTGCCCGCGATGAAAGCGAAGCGGACTGGAGACGATGCTGATGACGATGAGGAACCACAGCAGGACGATGAGTCGAAGGCCAGTGACGAGTACCGTGATGGATTGCTTTCAGACTTCGCAGAAGCTACCGAAGAAGATCAAGAGGATGTCGGTCGCATGTTCGGTGATCTGATTGAGGAAATTCGTGAGGAGGAAGCAGAGCGAGCGCTTCCGGGGAATGATGAAGACACGCGGCTGTACCTGCTGTTCGAGACGAATCACCCTGATCTCCAGCCACCGGATGACAGTGACAGCCTCTCCGAGAGCCTGTCATAGAAAGCGTCACGTGCGAAGCAGCAGGGTTTGGAAACTGTGTCCAGCAGCTCCAAAGCCCTGCAAAACGAAGCTTCGGTCAACGAGTTCTTGAATGCAGCGGCTACCGAGACGGTTCCGCTGTTTGAGCATCTCGACTTCGAGTTTCTGCTAGAGTACGACGTGTTCGCCCCCGCTTCGAGGGGGCGAACACGAGTTCACGAGCCATCAGACCTCTTTCGGGGCTTTCTGCACTGTTACTACGAGAACGTCTACGGCACACGACCGGTCACACGAGAACTCCAACACAGCCTCGTTTGGTACTATTGCGGACTCGACAAACCGCCATCCAGAGACACCGTTGACCGATTTCTCACTGATCTCGAACACGTCGTTGACGATGTCTTCGACAGACTCGTCGAGCAGGCCGCCGCCCGCGGCCTGCTCGACTTGACGTACTCCATCGATTCGACTCATATCGAAGCGATCCAGCACAACGACGCCGCCTCGTGGAACTACGATCCAACAGCCGAGGAGTACTACTACGGCTTCGGCTGTACACTCGTCTCAACCGGGGCAAAGATTCCGATAGCAGCGGAGTTCACACAAGCTAAACAAGCAGGTCAGGAGACGGCGATGCGCGTCACGCGTGACGCGCTCGCCGTCGATACACCGATCTGGATGCTTGGAGACAGCGCTTACGACATCCTCGACTGGCACGACCACCTGCTGGCCGCAGGGGTCGTGCCAGTCGCCCCGTACAATCCGCGAAACACTGACAACCCGAAGGACATCGAGTACAGAGTCGAAGACCGTATCGAAGAACACAGCGAGGACGTTCAGCTGAAGCAATCCATCTTAGACGAGACGTACAATCACCGGACAGGAGTCGAACGAACCAACGACGCGGTCAAGGACTGCGGCCTCGGGCACGTCCGCGCCCGAGGCCGCGTCCACGCACGAACAGAAGTGTTCCTTGCACTGTGTCTCCGTCTCGTCGTTGCAATCAGCAACTTCGAGCGGGGAAACGATCCTGGCCGCGAGAAGCTCAAGCTATGAGATGGATTCTATGACAGGCTCTATCGGTAGGAAACAACCGATATAGTGGACTGTCCCTCATGTGACGTGATGAGAAATTACCCCGGATGGCTGTAAAATATATCACCAGAAATACTTGCTGCTGGGGATCTTTTCGTCCTCGTTCCTCACGGTCGTTCCTTGTCGAAGGAAGCTTACACCCAGACTGGCTAAGTACGCCGGCCGTGCGGCGGAATACAGGGTCACCGGCCGACTGCGGACCAGCGGATAGAGCTGGATGTGGAGACGGTCGTTGGAGAAGCGGCTCTGACCTTCGACTGATCGCAGTGGAAGCGGTGTTCCATACGCTGTCGGGTAGTGTGCGCCGCCTGACTGGGTGCATTAGCGGTCGAGAGCGGATTTTGTGAGTAGAGGCGTTCGTCTCCTGCCTGCACGGAACGTGCAGTTCTGGACTGAACGTGAATTCTAGGAAGGAACGTTCCGTGAGATCGTACGTTGAACTGCCGACAAACACCCCCCTGGTCGGTGCTACTTTTATACACCCGCGCATATCCTCAGTTGGCGCGGCCCCAGAAGACCTCCGGTGGTATCACACCGGAAGTGCCGTGCTGTCGACCTATGACAGCAGAAGACAATAACCGGTCCACGAGTGATAACTCTATCCCAGAGTCGAATGGGAGAGAGTTAGACGTTCGTGATGACCCACGACTCATTCGCATAGTACAGTACGTTTACTCCCAAGACAGCCAAGTCACGACTCACAACATAGCCCAGCAATTCACTCTCGACACCGATGATGCACAGCACCTACTCAACCGACTCATCGACGACGGCTTCGCTCTCTGTATCGGTGATGCTGACAAATCCTTCGCATTAACAGTAAAAGGAAAGCGATTGGCCAAACGGGGGATGGATGAGTGACGAAGCGACGGGGCAGGCCACCCCGATCTGCCTCGGTGATGCGTTCGCGGATCAGATCACCCTCCACGTCGGCGGCGAGATGGAGTTGTTAGAGCGGGCGTGTCATGCCACAGTGCCAACCGAAATCCTCCTCGCCCCAGTCGAACTGCATCAGCGAAACATCCAACGTCGACTCAGAGAGGCCCAGCTGCCGAAAGAAGTATTCGAATTTGAGGATGCCGCCAGTGTGAGTCGGACGCTGCTTGATCAACGTGGAATATCGGCACGAACTCTCGACCGTATTGATCGACTTGGAATGATTGAACAGCTCCTCGATGAGTCGGCTAGTGACTCACCGACAGTAACACTCCCAGTCGGGGTTCAGGCACATGACCCTCAGTCTCTCGAACAGATCAGGACAGAGATGGAGACAGTCTCTAACTTCCACCCACAACGTCTCACTGCCTGGGAGACGACAGCTGGGACTCTTCCTAACCCAATCGATCTGGACACGATGGAACTGCTAGAGACAGCTCTTGACATCGAACGAGGACTCCGAGCTCAGACAGACAAAATTATCTCAGAGATCGGCCTCATCCGCCGAGCGACACGCCAGCTAACGACGACAAACGGGGATGTCTGGACAGCGGCTTTCGACAGCATTGACCGCCTCTCCGTCATGGGCCTGAGCAGTCTCTCGGCTCCGTATGCGGACTTCATCAACGCTGTCGTGATGGCCACATCTGTCGACGTGCACATTCACTTCCGCTCAGCGACAGGCGAATATCTCACTGAGCGCGTTCCAGCGCTGTTCGAGACTGGCTCTCCTGGCGAGGTGGTGTTTGAATGATCCCACCAAATCGACTTGCGCTCTCGCAGCAGGTTGAATCGCCTGCTGTGCCAGTCGTTGAAATCGCTGCACCAACGCAGCGCGACGAGGCCCGAAGCGCGATGGCGCTCGTCGCCGGCCTGCGTGAACACGATGTCCCAGTCCGTGACATCGCCGTCGTCGTGCGAGATCTGGACTCCTACGAGGAACCACTCGCTCGGGCTGCACGTCAACATGGTGTAGTGCCCGATTTCTGGACACAACTTCGAGTGACACAGACTCGCCCGTTCGCCCTCATCAACGCCGTGTGTGAGGCACTCGCCGGCGACGTAGTCGACAAACAGACGCTGCTGCGACCACTCGCGTATCGGTGGACACCACCTGCATCAGCTGACGGTCACTGGCAAATCAGTCCAAAGACAATCCAACGCACAAAAACGGCTCTTCCCGAGGTATCCATGACTCGTGCTGAGTGGGTTGACTTGGTAGAAGACGCCGACGAGATTGATGACCGTGTCTGTCTGTATCTTCAGTGGCTTGCAAATGTACCCGAAGCTGATCCAGAGACTGCAGCTACGGTTCTCGGCGAGGTCGTTGAGGCCTACGCGGAATCTGGACTCCCAGAAACAAAGGCGAGCGACTCGCCGGCGTTACTGGAGACGGAGACAGATGCCAGTGCCGTCCGCCGCGTCAGAAAGCTGATCGAGCGGCTGGAGAACAAGCTTACCGACCACTTTGCACGCCCGTCCGTCGAGCAATCGTGGGCGACGGTCGGCGAACTAGCCACGGTCATGGCCACACAACGCCCCGGGCGGCGGGCACACTCCCACGCCCAAGGACTGGATATTTTCGAGGCCAACGACATTTGGGGCTTAGATATTCCGTATGTCATTGCTGCCGGTCTCGTTGACAGCGAATGGCCCGCTACGGGTGACTCAACGCTGCAACCCGAGTTCGAGGAGCGGATCCTTCGGGGCAGTGGTGAGGCGTCGGCACTTGCTCCAAACACGTCGTGGACAACCGCGCATGACCGGGATCACTTCGCCGATACGCTGCGGGCAGCCAGCACTGGGGTGATTGCCACTCGCCATACTGACACGACGGATGACGAACCCGTGCATCCCTCACCGTTCCTCAGTAGCATTGACACGACCCAACTCTCTGACGAGGAGAGGCAGCAACTCAGAAGTACAGACCGAAAACTCCCAGCGAGCATCAAGACGATGCTCAGCTCCGACCCGGAGGCCGAGACTGATGAGTAACAACACCACCCAAGACACCGACCAGCCGATCCGCTTGCAAAATGCACAGCGCACTCTTCGTGATACGTATTTCTCCCACAACAGCGGGCTCTTCACACTCCCGTGCGTCGCCGGCGCCGGCAAATCGACAACCGATTTCCGCATCGTGGCAGAAGACCTGCTCCGGCGCTACGTTGACGGCGACCTAACGCCTGAGCAGCATATCGCCGTCATCTCGTTCAACACCGATGAAGCTGCGAAAATCATCCCGGAAATCTCCGAGCATCTCCGAGCGATTGTCGAACACGATCTTCGGCCGGTTGGGGCAGAGGTATCGAAAGAGGAAGTCGAATACCTCATCCAACGGATTCAAGAGGTCCCGTTCATCGGCACTATCGACAGTCTCCTCCGTGACGTATTGCAACAGTTTGCGGGAGATATCGGGTTTGACGAGATGCCGTCAGTTGGCAACGACGCGCTGTTAGCGCGCATCCACGCGGACTGTTACGAAGCTCTCGAAACCAACCCATCGTACAGCGACGAGGTGGCTGCGCTGGAGGCGGCCTATCCTGATGGGGAGTACGATGACTCTCCGGCTGAGATGCTGGAGAGCGCGCTGACATACTGTCGAAATCAACGACTCTCGACGGCGGAATTCCGGAATGAGCTTGCACAGACCCGACAGGCCGTGTACGAAGAGCCACCAGGTGAGTTTGACTCGGTCGTGGCTGCTGTCGAGCGCGCCGTCGACGACGACAGTATCGGAACGGTTGTCCGAGACTGTGTCGACAAAACGGCCGACCGCGACCGGCTTGCAACGGCCGACGAGCGCCTCTATGAGGCGTGGGGTGACCGTATCGACGACTTCTGCAGCGTTCTCTCCGCCTATCGATCCGCGTATCGAGAACGAACCCGTGAATACAGCGCCGTCTCACATACCGATGTTGCCTTCGTCGTTGCATCATATCTCGATGAGACGCTGAGCTCGTTCACCGGCATTGAGGGGAGTGCAGATCTTCGACAGCGGATTCTGCAACGCTACCAGGGCCGACTCCAGAGCCTGATTATCGACGAAGCCCAAGATATCTCCGAGATTCAACACACAGCCCTCTCACAACTTGTCCATCCAAAGATGCGAGTATGTGTTTCAGGGGACATTTTACAGTCAATCTACCAGTGGCGCCATGCCAACCCAGCACTGTTCGAATCGGCGACAGATAACGGTGAATATCTCGGTATAAATTGGACAACCCACAAAAACGAACCGGCGACGACGACGTACCGCTGCGTCCCAGATATCGCGCAAGCCATCAACTCCATTACAGAGCCGATGTTCGCGGACGCGGCACGTGGGGATATTGGGGCTCTTGATGCGCAACAGGCGTACAACACGCTCACTGCAGCACGGGATGCAGATGACCAGACTGCAGTCCACATCTCTGGATTTGGCGCCAGATCCAATCCAGGATCCGAGCAATGGGTCAACCCTGAGAACGGAAGTGGGGAGCCTGACCAACTGGCAACACACGTGTCGAAGGGGCTTGCAGATGGAACGTTCACTGACGCCGACGGCGACCCACTCAGCATCACCGTCCTGTTCCGGCGCAAGAAGCGGATGAATAAGTATGAAGACGCATTCGAAGACGCAGGCCTTCGTGTCCGAAATGCAAATTCCAACCTGTTCAGTAGTCCCGCAGTGAAACTCGTGCTGCGAGTGTGTGACTGGCTCGTTGCCCCCGAAGCACCTGACCGAACGAAGCAGCTTGTGACCGATGGCGGTCTTGGGTTGTCTTCGCTGGCCGATGAGTCCGAGACACCTGACTGGCACATCGAAGCCCTGCTAGCAAGTGATGACTCCTCAGCAGCCCAAGAGGGTGTACTAGCCGACTTACAGAAACTCCGTGATCAGCGCGACGCTTGTCAGCGGCTTCCCGCATCAACCTACATCGAAGACATCATCAACCAGTTGGGGCTTCGCGCGGACGCACACAATCTGTGTCTTGAGACTGATGCACGCCAACGCGTTGCTAACCTCGACGGCCTCGTTGACGTGGTGACACAGTGGGAAGATGGTGACCAATATACGCCGGCGGAACTCACCGACCTGGTTGCGCCCTTCCGTGAGAAACCAAAAGCTGGTCCGGCACAGCCCAGTACAACTACGTCGGCGCATGATGTGGAATTCCGGACAGTCCATCGCGCAAAGGGTGATGAAGACGACATCGTCGCCATCGCCGATCTCGGATACACTGCAAGTACATCTGGGGTACAGCAGACACGACTCATTACTCAAGGCCCTATTGCTGGACTTGCACCGCCGACCAATGTCGACATCCCGACCGACATTGACATCCCACCACTCAAGCACGGGTTGTACGACCCCAGTGCTGCGTTCAGCCGAGATATCGGGCTGCGGTGGGGCACCACCCGATGGGCTGACTCGGTGACAGCCGCTGCCCCACGTAATGACCTTCTCAGCCCTGCCCCGCTCCAACACGTGATCAAGCGCAAACGTGCCGAACTATGGCGGCTACTCTATGTTGTACTCACACGAGCTCGTGATCATCTCGTAATGCCCCTGCCGGATAACTTACAGTATGATTTGTCTCGTGACCGATGGATAGAGACACTCAGACGTGGTCTTGAATACAACGGTGGCACAGAGTCATATCCGCTTTCGACATCACAAGGCGAGATTACGATTGGGGTGAACGACGCGAATATCCACGCATCACGGCCCACACGGCAGGTTAATGCACCCGAGCCACTCGTCACCATTACGTCGCCAGAGCCGGGCGCGCTCGCCCCATGGGCGCCGCGGTTTTGGAATCCGAGTACGTTGTCACAACTGACAGAAAAACCGTCAGAACACGCCGTGGCCCATCTCCTCAGTGAGAGTATCCACACGGAAGCCAACGATGCTGCTCAACAGCTCGGACTCCCGTTTGATACGATGGGACCAGACGAAATCGGCTCAGTGATCCATGACACGCTCACAGAACTCATCAGCCAAGGTGTCTCTGAAGCCGAACTCACGGATAGAGACGATATTGTCACACAGGCGTTTGACGACATCGTCTCCGGTGCTGCTCCCGCTCTTGATGACGACGGCCGGGACAAACTGTGGGAGTTCTTTACCGACATCCTCGATGACTTCATCGACTCAGAGTTGTGGAGTCTCATCCAAGCAGCTGAGTCTGTCCGCGTCGAGAAGGCCATTGATGGCCTTGTCACTACGGATGCCGTTGAGGTGGAACTCCACGGCCAAGTGGACATCGTGATTGATCTCCCGTCTGGGAAGCAGGTTGTCAGCGACCTCAAAATCGCTCTGGCCGACCCAACACAAGCGACGCAGCGTCGGTACAATCTACAAGTTGCATCGTACGCCTTCCTGTTCGGACAGCAACGACAGACCAGCGCATCAGTCCAGCCGATGATAGCAACGTTCGGCGTCAACACGAAGACAATGACTATCTCAGGAGGGGCACGACTCGTCGAACGAGCAATTCGTAACCTCGTTGATTAGCTGGTCGAGAATATCAGTTCGGCTCTTGCCGAAGATAATAGAACGATCTTGTCTGGACTCAGATAGGATTTGCCGTGCAAGATACAACGCGCAAATCCAGCACAGTGGAAGTCGCTCGAATTAAGCTGTTTACTCAATCATACGAATTAAGCATTGCTTCCTCCCCACTCAGCTAGTGTTGCGGTAGTACCAGACCCGTCATCATACACTACCCGAAGGCTAGATTCATTCAGGAAATTAACATTGCTCCGAGTCTGTACGTCCTTACCCTGATAGGAAGGGCCATTAGTACTCCCATAGACAACTGCTATTCGAACACTGTCGCCAGCGGCAACAGTCCCGGACTCGTCTAACTCGTCAACCCTGGCCTCCGAGGCATACCCTGTACCGACTTCTCCAAGCTGGTTATTGTCCTTGATGTATTTTATATCTGTATCGCTTGGCACAACCAGCAGATTAGCGCTCTCAATTCCGTCACCGGCAACATGAGTTACAGTCACCACTTGCGTTATATATCGATATCCGAATGTATAGTCCGTGATAAACCGAGAATCGAACTCAAATTCGAACTGTGCCTGTGGAGCCGTATCTGAGATATTTTCAGTGAGCCCAAATACAGATACGGTAATCACTGCGGCCAGAATTACAGTTATGGCGACCATTAGAATCACACTAATAACTGGACTTACACCTCTATTCCGCAACGACTCCCACCACTCAGCAACCATTATTTTGTACCATTGTTGGTCGGTAGCATTAATATTGAGGCTTGGGGTACCTCAAAGCGCGTGATTGATGTGGCAGACAGGAAGCAAATACGGCGTCGCGAGTTCGTGAGCACGCTAGCCGGAGCAGCGCTTATTGGAACCACGGCCGTTTCGGGGTGTGTATCTCATACTAATGGCGAGCGGGGTACGGCTGCCAGAGACGTTACGCCCGCAGGTAGCCGAGAGGTCGTTTGGTCGCTGGATGAGTATGAGTGGAGTCTGACAGCAGAGGATACGTTCGATACAATCGATAGCTCGATATGGAGTTACGAAGTCGGCAATGGGCATGACGAGGGGATTCCCGGATGGGGCAACTCTGAGTTACAATATTATACGGCGGGAGACAACGCGCGAATCGAGGAAAGCAATCTGGTGATTGAGGCACGTGAAGAGGAGCGCTCCGACGAGCATGGCGATTATGAGTACACCTCCACGCGGATGACGACACAGCACAGTCTGACGGTTGAATCTGGGCGTGTTGAAATCGATGCCAAATTACCGACGGGTCAAGGCATCTGGCCAGCGCTGTGGATGCTGGGGTCGGATATTGATGAAGTTGGATGGCCTGCCTGCGGTGAAATCGATATTACGGAGTTAGTCGGCCACGAGCCAAGCACAGTCCACGGATCCCTTCATGGCCCACAGTACTCTGGTGGGGCTGGCCTCAGTGGTTCCTATGAGCTCAGCGAAGCAACGTTCGCGGATGAGTTTCACACATTCTCAATTGCATGGACAACAGATGGCATCTCTTGGTTCATCGATGACAACCGCTACTACACTGTAACACGCACAGAAATTGAGAGCACCCACGGCGAGTGGGTGTTCGACGGTCACTTCTATTTGATATTCAATATCGCCATCGGCGGCGTCTGGCCAGGGGCTCCGGACGAGACCACAGAATTTCCGAAACAGATGGAGGTTGAGCGGCTTAGTTTATACGAACGGGCTTGAATGTTGACTTCCTGTGGTCATCGAGATGTGACAACACATACAAAAACCTGATATTTACCTATTTCATACGCTATAATTATGCTGGAGTGTTTTAAGTTGGACAATCGTGGTGTGAGCAAAGTTGTCGGTGTGGTCTTGTTGGTCGGGATTACGGTATTATTGGTCGCTGCTGTCTTGGTTATAACCACTAACATGGCTAACCAGACGCCGACAAAAGCTGAAGTCGAGGTACAGCAGTCAGCATTTTCGTTTGAGTATACCGACGACACGATGTGGGATCCTGCGTCAGATACACCCGGAGAGGGAAAATTGAGTACGTTCAATGGAGAAACGCTCGACACGTGCGATTACTCGAATTGTGAAGCGTTCTATTCCGATATTCTGACTATGACATATAGCGGCGGGCAGTCGATTGATAGTGACAATATTGACATTCAAATGACCGGGTCGGGGACTGGATTCAAATGCACCGATGACAGTAACGAGCTGGACCCAGCCTGTGATGACGCCGGTGGCACGCATGCCTCCTCCGCGACATTCGCAGATGTCTGTGACTGTTCGGAACTAGGGGCCGGCGACAGCGTTAGGATAATTACAATCCTCGACGATGTCTACACTGCTAGACCAGTGTCGGCAGAGATGGATATCGCTACCGTCCAACTCGTGTGGGAATCCGACTCGGGTGAAAGCAGTACCGTGCTCGCAGAATGGGAAGGACCAGATGACTAAGCTTCGATAACAGACTCGTATTCAATGGTTTCACAACACTGTTTGTAATCCTCTGCATTGCTGTATCGATCCTCTATATCTTGCACGACAACCAGTGGCAATGTCGGTAATCCGATGGCTGTTTCACTGAATTCGATAAGAGCTATAAAAAATAGGCCACAGGATATCAAGCGGAATTGTCTACCTGCGCCTCGAGCCACTTTCTGTCGATAATTTGGTTATCTATGAGGATATGCAAGAGGGCAATCCGTGCCGCCTGCTCGCCCTTGATGATCTCAAGATACTCAATCGTCTCAGTAGTGTGGCGGACTGAGCGGTGGCCAAAACCCAACCACGCTGCCGACTGATCGATAAATGCATGGACACCTTCGTCTGTGTATCCCAGCAGGAATTCATCAACCGCCATGTGTTCAGCTCGGTTCACCGACGGCTACCTCTGGATTCAGGTGAGACTCGTGGGTCCTTCTCGCGGGTCTCTTCGGCTAGTTCGGCCGATCGCCCGATGAGATCGCGTGGGAGCGGTCGCCCCTCTTCCAACAAGTCCCGGTACATATCCAACCACTCATTCATCATCGACTGGACCTGGTCGCGGGATTGGTCGGCCAGTTCTTCATCGTCGATGTTTTTCAGAATATTTTCCGCGGGGTTGGTTCGCAGGACAACATCTAATGCCATGTCGATGTTGCGCTGGATGAGCTGATTTCGATCGAACGAATCTTTCAGTTCTTCTCGTGGCGATGACCCGTTCATCGGAGCGTCTCCTTGATTTGCGTGTCTAACTGCTTCAGATGTTGCTTCACTTTCCGATTCCTCTCGTTCCGAAGGTGGCTGATCTCCCTCCTCCGGATCGCCGTCTGGTGCCATGTTGTTTCGTGATTTCGTGTCTCGGTCTGGCCTTGCTGGTGGTCGCCTTTGGCCAGTTGTGCAGCTATCGATACCAACTCACTCTTGTGGTGAGAGCGCATATGAGGATGGAGACCGCTTGCGCCGAACTCATCACCGCAAATAGGACATTGTGGCATTTTCCCACACTATATTATAGAGGACGCTTCAAAATATGCTTATTGTTAACATACACCGCATTTATTGACTACCGATATCCGCTGCCGATTCTCTCAGATTGATTCGAACTCTCGGAATGCCTCGTCGATGACATCCTGGGTGGGAGCATTCAGGTATGGTTCGATAGCAGCGAAGCTGTCCCAGCCGCCGACGGCCATCACCACTCGTGGATTCATTTGTTCGTCGACGAGGAGTCGCTGGGCAAATCGGCGTCGGAGGTCGTGAGTAGAAACCTTCTGGAAGTCTTCATCATTCGTTGTGTTAGCTGCTCGGGCAGCTGTCCGGCGCACTACTGCTCGAACACCAGGTTGTTTCACATCGATATAGGGGTCTTTGGGCGCAATGTTGTGTTCGTTCTGGAAGCGCTACAAGTCACGCTCGACGCTGTCGGGCAGGTAGGCATCGCGTGGCTTGCCACCGTTACCTGAGGTGTCTTTCCCAGCTGAGACTCGAAGCCGGTATTGGCCGCTCTCGGTTTCCTTGACATCGGTCGGCCGAACCTGCGGGATTTCGAACGCACGGAGACCGACGAATGCCCCAAGTTGGATGATGATGTCGTCGCGCTGGCTGTTAGTAGCCCGACGGAGATCCTCAATCTCGGTACTTCCCAAACGAGTCGAGAGAACGCAGCCTGCACACCACGAAATAGTCACTTTCTGTATGATTTGACGGTCAAGCTCCGCCGCTAGCGCGCAGTTGATCGAGGTAGTCCGAATTCACTGCT
>Ga0209945_1000366_pt1 | contig 15870 bp, 18 predicted proteins | sample SalPonR2_A_D2_MG_FD_185703 | JGI IMG/M metagenome (GOLD analysis project Ga0209945, IMG submission 185703) | Salt pond soil microbial communities from South San Francisco under conditions of wetland restoration - Salt Pond MetaG R2_A_D2_MG... ...
CCTCGCGGACGGCGTCCTGTAGCTGGAGCAGTTCGACCCACGCGGCGTCGGAGTCGGTCGCGGCGACGACCGTCGCCGACTCGGCGTCGAAGTCGGGAACTGCGGCGAGCGACTCGCCGTCGGGGAACCGGTCGTACGTCGGCGTCGCGAGCGGGTCCCCCGTCTCCTCGGCGAGTGCGGCCGCGAGGAGCTGTGAGCTGGATCCGGGTACGATCATGGTCGCCCGTATCCCGGTCACCGGTAAACCAGTTTCTGTACACCGCCGGCGTGACGGCTCCGGTGCGCGCGAACTCCTCCGTCGCGCGGACGACACACGCTACCGGTTCGAACGCGCCAACGGCTCGCACACGCGAACCGTCCGCGCACCGCGGCCACAGGGGCGGATATTTACGCGTTGGACGGGTACGACGGAGCAATGAGCGAATCCGGAGACCCAGTCGGTCTCCCCTGTCCGGCGTGTTCTCCGGGCGAGGAGACCGTCCACGAGGTGTTACGCCCCGGCGGACAGGCGACCGTCCGCTGTACCGACTGCGATCACACGTACAAAACGGAGATCCCCGAAGAAGAGACCGTCGAGTTGACGATCGTCGTCTCACAGGACGGCGAGTCGTTCACGACGCGGATGGACGTGCCCGTGGACACCTACGTCGCGACCGGTGAGGAGTTCGTCGTCGACACCGAAGACGCGCTGATGCAGGTGCGCGTCACCGGAATCGAGGTCGGCCCCGAACAGCGCGTCGAGGAGGCCGACATCGAGGACGTCGAGACGCTGTGGACGCGCGCGGTCGACAACGTCGCCGTCGCGGTGACGCTCCACCCGAAGGACGGCACCGCAGACCAGACGCGGTCGCTGCGGGTGAACGTTCCCGGTGACTACGAGTTCACCGTCGACGAGACGGCGGAGTTCGGCGACGAAGAGTTCACCGTCGAGGGACTCCAGATCCGCGAGGACGCCCCCGAGTACCGCCACGAAAAGCTCGACCACCCCGGAGACTTCGCGTACGCCAAGGACCTCAAGCGCGTGTACGCTCGCGACGAGAGCCTGACGGCGTGGTCGGCGTGGTGATCGCGTCGACAGCGACGTGGTGACAGCGTGCGGCGCGGTACGTAGCGTGCGGCGCGGTACGTAGCGTGTGGTGTCTCAATTCAGCGAAACGGGCGCGGCGAGCGACGCGGCGTGCGCGGATGATGCGCCCGGAATCATGTGACTCGTCCGCACAGAAGGGTGCAAGCGCTGCCAGCAAAGTGTAGTTATTAATCATGCGGATCGTCTGGTCGCGTATGGCAGAGATAGCCATCGAGTACGCCGCCGGCAGTCGCCTCCAGCCGGAGGCCGAGACGGCTCGACGCCTGATCGACTCGTACCTCGGTGATCGGCCCGACGTCGACGCGGTAATACTCTCACCCTCCAGTGATTCCGTGTTCTGTGTCAGCGTCGAAGGCGACCGCATCTGGTGTACGGATCCCCGCGAGTGGATCGACGCGATGGAGGCGGTCACGGCCGCGCGGCGACGCCTCTCCGAGGTCTCGTGAGAGCGGAGTCGCCCCAGTTCACTCCGCCGTCGCGCTGCCCGCGTGCGCGAAGACGAACTCGCGGAGGAGCTTCCCGCCCAGCGCCGCCGCCTGCCCGTCGTCGCGGTCGTTCACCTCGACGACATCGAAGCCGACGGCCCGTGGCGCGACCGTCCGAACCAGGTCGCGGACCGTACGCGGCGTCAGTCCGAACGGCTCCATCGTTCCGGTCCCCGGCGCGAACCCGGGGTCGAGGCCGTCGATGTCGATCGAACAGTACACCGTCTCGTCGGCGAACGGACCGGATCCGTCCGCGCCGAGTGCGTCGACCCACGCGCGCGCGTCCTCGGGAGCAACCACGGTCACGTCGGCTTCTGCGGCGCGGTCCCACTCGACTTCGGAGCCCGTGCGCGCACCGACGATCACGGCGCGGTCGACGCCGAGGTCGTCGAGGGCCCGTCGCGTGACGCAGGCGTGGTTCAGCGGGTTCCCGTCGTAGGCGTCCCGCAGGTCGAGGTGGGCGTCGCAGACGACGAGCACGTCGGGGTCGGCCGCGTCGACGCCCGCGTGCGTGACGGTGTGCTCGCCGCCGACGAGAAGCGGGAGAGCGTCGTCGTAGACGACGCTCCTGAGCTCGGCGGCGAGATGGTCGAGGTACGCCTCGACGTCGTCCCACGGGCGCACATCCCCGGCGTCACAGACGCCGAGCGCTGAGAAGCGGCTCTCCGTTCTGCGGTCGTAGTCGTCGAACGTCTCGGCGAAACGCCGGATCCGATCCGGTCCGAATCGGGTGCCCGGCTGAAAGGTGGTCGTAGCGTCGAGGGGAGCGCCGACGACCACGTAGGAAGCAGCCTCGCGATCGGTCGTCGCTCCCGGAAACATCGGCCCCGATTACCCGACGACCTTCCGCTGGCCCTCGTACTCTAGGTACTCGATGTTGTCGTCAGAGGAGAAGTCCTCGCCCTCGGGGATGCGCATCGTGAACGTCTCGTAGGTGTCGAGATCCATGACCTGGGCGTCGTCGCCCGAGACGGAGACGACCTGTCCCTGTTTCCGCTGGATGATCGGCACCCAGACCTTCGCGTCGACGGGCTGAGAGAGCGAGCGCTTCTTCTCGTCGAAGACGCCTTTCCCCTCAACGCGGGCCTTGGCGCTCCCGTGTTTACCGGGCTTGGCGGTGCTGTAGTGATTGATCTTGCAGGGCGAGTCGTCCATCATGACGTAGCTGCCCTCCTGTAGTTCGCGAACCTGCTTCTGCTCTCGCGGCATGCGCGGACCTTCCTCCGGCGCGGGTATAAACGGTTTGGAACGCCGCCGCGACCGTTCTCGTCGTCAGGGGTCGAGTTCGTCGACGTACGCGCCGTCTTCCTCGTCTTCGTCCTCGACGTTTCCGTCCGGCGGCACGAACGACCCCGTGTACAGGTAGGTCGCGACGAACAGGACGATGAACCCGACGCCGACCGCCGCGGTCGTCCGCACGACGATCGGGAAGTCGACCCAGTAGAAGAAGCGGTCGGCGATCGCCATCGCGATCACGGCGACGAAGAGCAGCTTCTGCTCGTCCGTCGGGTTCCGAACGAATCCGACCACGTCGGCTTTGAGCTCGCTCAACAGCCCCATCAGGCAGCACCCCCGTTCGTCTCGACCGGACCGCCCCCCGCGGCGTCGATCACGCGGTCGACGCGGTGGAGTCCCTCCTCCAGCTCCGCGGTCGGCAGCCCGAACCCGATCCGGAAGCGGTCAGGGAACCCGAACAGGGTCCCCGGCGCGAGCACGACGCTCGCCTCCTCGACGACGGCCAGACAGAACGCTTCGGCGTCGGCGAAGCCGTCCGGGACCGTCACGAAGCCGTTGACACCGACCGGATCGTGCCAGTCGAGGCCGTGGCCCGCGACCCAGTCGGCGACGATGTCTCGGTTCGTCTCGGCGAGGTCGCGGTTCTCGGAGAGGATTCGGTCCTCGCGTCTACCGAGCGCCTGTTCCGCGACGTGTTGGCCGAATATCGACGGGGAGATCGTGGTGTAATCCTTCCACTGCCACGCGCGCTCGACGACCGGCTCCGGTCCAACGAGCCAGCCGAAGCGAAGCCCCGCGAGACCGTACGCCTTCGTGAGGCTCGTCGTGGAGATCCCGTGCCGACCGTAGCTCGCGACCGGCGGCCGTGGGTCCTCGGCGAGCAGCCGGTACACCTCGTCACAGAGCAGGTACGCGCCGTGATCGACGGCGATGTCGTACAGCGCCCGCATCGCGGCCTCGTCGTGGTACCGACCGGTGGGATTGTTGGGGTTGTTCACCACGATAACGGCGGTGTCATCCCGGACCGCATCGGCGACCGCGTCGGGCGAGAGATCCCACGTCGGCGGCTCCAACTCGACGCGTGTCACCTCGCCGAACGCCTCCGGAACCGCGTGGAGCGCCTGATACGTCGGCGTCACGACGACCGCGTGGGTTCCGGTTCCGACCGGGTCGTAGTCGCCGCCTCCGCCATCCCCGATCCCTGCTTCGTCTCCGAGCAGGGACGCGAACGCGAGGAAGTTCGCCTCCTGGGTGCCACACGTGAAGAGGACCTCGTCGGCGCTGCGCCGATATCTGTCACCCACCGAGGCGCGGAGGTCGGGATCGCCGTTCGTCGGGATGACGTAATCGAGCCGACCCGGGTCGAGGTCGAAGCGGCTCGCGTCCAGCGACCGAATCCCGCTCTCGGCCAACATGATGTCGGCCTCGTGTTCGTGTTCCGCGAACCAGCGTTCGAGACCGAACGGGTCGATGCGCATACGACCGCTCGGAGCGGCGCGAGGATATGTGCTACGGTCTCTCGCGGGTGCGAGCACCGTTCGGCCGGTCGATAGAAGGCGGCGGCCCGCGCCGGCGTCTGGTGTCGAGGTCGGTGCGCCCCGTCGTCCGTCACACGACCGTCTCAGGGCCGGTCGCTCCGGCTCGACCAGTTCGCCGCGTCGGCCGCGAGGTCCCGGACTTCGCGCCGGATCTGCCCGTAGTTGTCGGTGATGTCCTGCGTGGTCACTATCCCGACCGGTCGCATCTCCTCTGTGACGACGAGCTTTTTTACACTCTCCGAACGCATGCGGTCGGTCGCGGTCCGGAGCGTCGCCGACGGCCGGATCGTCACGACCGGGCTGGTCATCGCCTTCCGTAGCGGAATTGCGGAAAGCGGCTCGTCGGCGGCGTATCCCGCGTAGAGCACGTCGGCCTCGGTCGCGATCCCCGCCGGCGTCCGCCCGTCGGTGACGATCACGCTCCCGACTCGGTTCCGGAGCATCCGCTCCGTCGCCTCCCTGACGGACGCGCCGACGTCGCAGGTGACCAACTCCGTCGACATCACCTCCTCGACGATCATACGCGCCCGTACTCGCGGCGCGCACTTGGTCGTACGGGTCGCGTCGGGCGTCGGCCCTCGGCTCGGCTTCACCGACCGACCCCACGACGCGCCCTTTAACCGGCTCCCTCGCGCAGGGAGGCACATGTTTGAAGACCGGCCGGACCGCGACGCCGAGGTCGTCCTCGTGGGACGCTCGAACGTCGGCAAGTCCACGCTGATGCGCGAACTGACGGGTCACGACTTCTCGACCGGCGGCAAGCCGGGCGTGACCCGCCAGCCGAACCACTTCGACTGGGCCAGCGAGGGCTTCATGTTCACTGACCTGCCCGGATTCGGGTTCATGTCGGGCGTCGAAGACGAGCGCCGCGAGCAGATCAAGACGGACATCGTCCAGTACCTAGAGGAGAACGCGGAGCACATCCTCGCGGGCGTCGTCGTGATGGACGGGAAAGCCGCAGTCGACATCATCGATCGCCACGCGGAGCGCGGGAACGTCCCGCACGACGTGGAGATGTACGGATTCTTAGAGGATGTCGGCGTGGAACCGATCGTAGCGGTGAACAAGACCGACAAGATCGACGACCTCGACGAGCGGCTCGACGACATCTGCGACCGGCTCGGACTGTTCCCGCCGTGGCAGCAGTGGTCCGACCGGATCGCCCCGATCTGCGCGAAACGCGGCGACATCGAGGCGCTGGAGGAGTGCCTCCGAACGCGCTTTCACGAGCACAACCGGGACGACCTGTTGAAGTTCGTCTCCTAGGGGCTCGGGGATCGGATCCATCGAGCCTCTCGCGTTCAGCCACTCACAGACAGAGAACAGACGGTTCGTGTCGGGACCGACGCCACACAGCCTATCGCTCGCCCGCTACCGTGATCCGTCCTCGACCCCCACAAGCTTATGCCCGGTCTCGCCGTGGCCCCGGACATGACTACGCCACTCGCTGACTTCGCGGCGTCGACACTCCTTCAGGCCGGGATCCTCGCCAGCCCGACCGGACAGTTGCTCGCCGCGCTCGTCGCCGCGGCGATCGTGATCGTCCTCGGGAAGTTCGTGTTGAAGCTCGCGTGGCGACTCGTTACGATCGGCATCGTCGTCGTCGCCGCGGTCTACCTGTTGACGGTCCTCGGCGTCATCTGAAAAATCTGAACGTCGCGTGAGCCGTCGCGGGCGTTCGCTTACTGGAAGGCCGCGCCGGGCTCGGCTTCCGTGCGGTCGACGTCCGACCGCTTGAACTGCTTTTCTATCTCCTCGTAGCGCTCCCGCGTCTCGGGAGTGACGCTCGGATTCACCTCCTGTAAGGCGTCCTCGAAGTGCTGCATCGTCACGCGGACGTTGCCGACGGACTCGCCGACCTCCTCGCGCGAGACGCTCCCGATGAACTCCCGCGAGGCGTTCATCGACGCCTCCCGAGCGACGGCCTCGATGTCGGCCCCGACGTACCCGTCCGTCTTGCGGGCGAGCGCGTCGAGGTCGACGTCGTCGGCCAACGGCTTGTTCCGCGTGTGGACCTCCAGGATCTTCCGACGCGCCTCCTCGTCCGGAACGGGGACGTGGACGTGACGGTCCAAGCGTCCGGGCCGGAGCAGCGCGGAGTCGATCAGGTCCGGGCGGTTCGTCGTCGCGATGACGACCACGTCCTCCAGCGATTCGAGGCCGTCGAGCTCCGTCAGCAGCTGGGAGACGACCCGCTCGCCGACGCCGGAGTCGCCCGAGTTCTTCCCACGCTCGGTCGCGATCGAGTCGATCTCGTCGAAGAACACGATCGTCGGCGCGTTCTCGCGGGCCTTGCTGAACACCTCGCGGACGCCCTTCTCGGACTCGCCCACGTACTTGTTCAGCAGCTCGGGTCCCTTGATCGAGATGAAGTTCGACTCGCTCTCGTTGGCGACGGCCTTCGCGAGCAGAGTCTTCCCCGTGCCCGGCGGCCCGTACATCAGGACGCCCTTGGCGGCCTGCATGTCGAGCTCCTCGAACACTTCGGGGTACTCAAGCGGCCACTGGATCGTCTCGCGGAGCCGCTCTTTCGTGTCGTCTAAGCCGCCGACTCGATCCCAGGTGACGTCGGGGACTTCCACGAACACCTCACGCAGCGCGGAGGGTTCGATCCCTTTTATCGCCTCCTTGAAGTCCGACTCGGTGACCTGGATGGAGTTCAGCACGTCCGCGTCGATCTCGTCGCTCTCTAAGTCGAGTTCGGGGCGGATGCGCCGCAGCGCGTGCATCGCAGACTCCTTCGCCAGCGACTCGAGGTCGGCTCCGACGAAGCCGTGGGTGTTCTCGGCGTACTCGTCGAGATCGATCCCGTCGACAAGCGGCATGTTCCGCGTGTGGACCTGCAGGATCTCCTTGCGGCCGTCGCGGTCGGGGACGCCGACCTCGATCTCGCGGTCGAAGCGACCGCCCCGGCGGAGCGCCTGATCGATGGCGTCGACGCGGTTCGTCGCCCCGATGACGACGACCTCGCCGCGCTCTTCGAGCCCGTCCATGAGCGAGAGCAGCTGGGCCACGACGCGCCGTTCCACGTCGCCGCCGGCCTCCTCGCGCTTGGGCGCGATGGAGTCGAGTTCGTCCATGAAGATGATCGAGGGGGCTTCCTCCGAGGCCTCCTCGAACACGTCACGGAGCTGCTCTTCCGACTCTCCGTAGTACTTCGACATGATCTCCGGGCCGGAGATCGTGTGGAAGTTCGCGTCGATCTCGTTGGCGACGGCCTTCGCGATCAGGGTCTTTCCCGTGCCCGGCGGGCCGTGTAGCAGGACGCCCTTCGGCGGGTCGATGCCAAGCCGCTTGAACAGCTCCGGGTGCCGCATGGGCAGCTCGATCATCTCGCGGACCTGCTCTAGCTCGTCGTCGAGCCCGCCGATGTCCTCGTAGGTCACGTCGGGGCCCTCGCCGGTCCCCTCGGGACCGTCGCCGCGTTCCGCTATCTCCTCGGCGGCGACCTCGGAGATCGAGATCTCGGTCTCGTCGGTGATGACGACCGTGCCGCCGGGGTGGGTCTCGGCGACCTTCATCGGCACCGCCTGCGACTGTCCGCCCATCAGCCCGAATCCCATCGAGGTGCGGATCGTCTGTCCCTCGGTCACCGGCTGACCGGAGAGCTTGTCGCGGATGAACGGCGCGATCTGACCGCGCACCCGAAGCTGGCTCGGGAACGCGATGGTTACGGACTCCGCGCGGGAGACGTCGACGGACTCGACCGTCACGCGGTCGTCGATCCCGACGTTCGCCTCCTGACGGAGCCGACCGTCGATACGGACGACACCCGTGCCGTCGTCTTCGGGGTAGCCGGGCCAGACGCGAGCGATCGCGGCTCCGTCTTGCCCCTCGACGCGGACGATGTCGCCGCCGGAGAGTCCGAGCTCGTCGGCCGCGACGCGGTCGATCGCCGCGAGGCGACGCCCGGCGTCCTTCTGTTTCAGCGGTCTGACGGTGAGTTTCATCGGTCACCCTCCACCGTGATCACGCCGTTCGCGACCGAGACGGACTCGGCCGTCCCGGGCAGGTCGAACTCGGATTCGACCGGGTCGCCGGATCCCTCGATCACGACGATCGCCGTCTCACCGACGGTGTCGACGGAGACGTTCTCGGCGTCGGCACCCAGATCGGCGGCGACGACCCATCCGTCCTCGTACTCGTACCGACGAAGCAGCGCGCCGTCGCCGGTCGATTGGGTCTGTTGGTGATTCATCCTAACAACAAGTTAGGCGCGAGAGTATTTAAATCTATCGCGTAAAATCGCAAGACGTGAACGAACGAGAGTAGTACCGGTAGTGTTGCGGTTCGACGGCAACCGAGATGGCGCGGAGCCCCGATCGGCACGGGCGGGTCTCCCGCGTCCGGGGCCGGACGCTTATTGTCCGACGCGTAGGAGGAGGTCCATGGAGCGTGTCACACATCACGCCCGCGAGACGGCCTACCGGGCCTCGGACCGCGGCGGGGGCGGCCCGACGGTCTGTTTCGTTCACGGCAGCGGCGGAACGAAAGACGTGTGGAAGGCACAAGCGCGAGCGAGCGGGCGGTTTCGAACCGTCGCGCTCGATCTGTCGGGACACGGCGACAGCGAGGACGTCGACACGGCGGCGGGGGCCGAGACCCTCGCTGCGTACGCGGACGACGTCGTCGCCGTCGCAGCGGAGACGGGGGCGACTGTGCTCTGTGGCAACTCGCTCGGCGGGGCCGTAGCGCTGCGGGTCGCACTCGACCGCGACTACGCGCTCGACGGACTGATTCTCGCGGGCACGGGCGCGACACTCGGCGTGACTCCCGAGATTCTGGACGCGCTGGCGACCGACTTCGACCGGGCGATTGACCACCTGCACGAACCCGACCGCCTCTTTCACGACGTGCCGCCGGAGCACCTCGAACGATCTCGCGCGGGCATGCGAGAGTGCGGTCGAGAGGTCACGGAGCGCGATTTCCGGACCTGCCACGCCTTCGATGTCCGCGAGCGCCTCGGCGAGATCGCCGTCCCGTCGCTCGCGGTCGTCGGCGAGCACGACGCGCTCACGCCGCCCGCGTCCCACGAGTACCTCGCCGACCGTATCGACGACTGCGAATACGCGGTGATCGACGACGCCGCTCACCTGGCGATGCTCGAACGCCCCGCGGCGTTCAACGCGACGCTGTCGACGTTTCTGACGCGTGTACGCTCCTCGCCGTAGCCGTCGGCCCGGAATCGGACAGCGCGTAATACAGGGGGCTACGCGACACGGAGAACGCGGGCGAAGAACGCCCGGCAGAGCGCGGATCGTCGACGGAGACCCGTGCGCTCTGCGCCTCGAAGACGGTTCACACTGGACTCGTTGCGATACCGCTCGACAATCGAACGCCGTTGATATCGGTCTCCGATGTTCTCGATACTCACCCCGTGGTATGTGGTACCAACTCACTATATATAAATTGCTCGACGACGAGCGTGGGGTCCCGGGCGGTCCGAGTCGATCGGGGGCCGACCGCCGACTGCTGACCGCCGTCACACCTCGCGAGCCCGCGACCGATCCGCCGAGGACGCGGGATCGCCGCGGTACCCGGTACGCTTTCGGTGGTCGCCGTCGAGCGGTGACTCATGGGCACCGACGGGGACGACACGAGGCGCTCCGCCGATGTGGCTGGATCCGACGACGGTTCCGCGACCTCCGTCGAGGAAGACTCTGCGGGGGCTGACGGCGGACCGACGCACGCCGGCGATCGATCGACCGACTCGCCCCATTCACCGAGCGATCCCGACATCAACGACCTGCTCGCGAAACTCGACGCGCTCCGCGACACCGTCGACGACCCCCACGAGCGCGAGAAGGTGAGACAGACCATCTCCCTCGTCGAACAGATGCCCGGAAGCGCGGCGTTCACCACTCGGATTACCAAATACACCTCGCGGGACATGGCGGAGGCGTTCGTGGGTTCGGTCCTCTTCGCGCTCCCGCTGCTCGTCGAGGGGGGCGTCTTCGAGATCGCGGCGTGGTTCGCAGCAGCCACCGTCGCCGGCGTCCCCGTGCTGCTCGCGGTCCACATCGGATTCGTCTTCCTCGTCACCGCCGGTCTGCTCTACTTCGCGGACTTCCGGCATATCGAGGTTCGGCATCCGATCCTCGGCGTCATTCCGCGGCGGTACGCCGGCGTCTTGCTCGTCTCGCTGCTTACATCGGTCGTCATGTTAGTGCTGTGGGGACGGCTCCACGAGGGCGACCCGACCGCGGTCGAGCGGGTGGGACGCGTCGCGATCGTCTGGGCGGCCGCCGCCTTCGGTGCCGGGCTGGGCGACATCCTCCCGGGCGAATCACAGGGCGAGGACATCTACGACATCGACCTGGACCTCGACTTCGACCGCGGCGGTCGCAGGCGGGAGGACTGACCGCGCCGGTCGGTCCGTCAGCCCCGCCTGATCGCGTCGGTCGGCCGCGCGATCGATCCCCAGTTTCCACACCTTTTTCGCCGCGGCGACCGTACGAGTGTGTATGTCAGCGTTACGCGACGCGCTCCGGGACCTCCCGGACGCGGTGTTTGCGGATCTGCTCGAATCCGACGACGGATACGTTCTCGTCGTTGACCTCCCGGGTGCAACCGCCGAGACGACCGAGGTCCTCGCAGAGGACGGGCGGCTCGTCGTGGAAGGTCGACGAGAGAAGAGCGTTCCGGACGGCTTCCGCTACGTGCGAGAGGACCGTCCCCTGTTCCTCGACGCCGAGTTACCGCTCCCTGCAGACGCCGACGAAAGCGGGGCGGACGCGGAGATGGACCGCGGGGTCCTCGAAGTCACCATCCCTAAGCGGAGCGACGACGCCGCGCGCACTATCCCGATCGACGAGGGAGACGGAGACGGCTCCGACCGTGACGCCTGACGGGTGGTGACGCTGGTCAACCTTCGCGCCTACTGGCGATTCGTCGTGGTCATGCGGCAGTTCTCGCCGCTGATCATCGCCTACTGGCGGGACCGGAAGCGGTACCTCCTGTTCGGCGGCGGTCGCGATGTCGACGCGGAGACACAGCGGGAGCGGGCGGCGATCCTCCTCGACACCCTGCTTACTCTCGGCCCGACGTTCATCAAACTCGGTCAGCTGCTCTCGACGCGACCGGACATCCTCCCGCCCGCGTACATCGAGGTCTTGGAGGACCTCCAAGACGACGTGCCGCCCGCCCCGTGGGAGGAGTCACGGACCGTGCTCGAAGACGAACTCGGGCCCGTCGACGACGTCTTCGACGACTTCGATCGGGAGTCGATAAGCGGTGCGAGCCTCGGACAGGTGTACACGGCCCGGTACGACGGCGACCCGGTCGCGGTGAAAGTCCGCCGCCCGGGGATCGAGTCGCTCGTCGAGGCGGACCTCCGGACCATTCGCTGGTCGATCCCGCTCGTCAAGCAGTTCACCGGCAGCGGACGGGCGTTCTCGCTCGAGAACCTCGCCGACGAGTTCGCGAAGACGATCCGCGAGGAGATGGACTACGAGCGAGAGCGGACCATCCTCGAAGAGATCCGCGGCAACTTCGCGGACGAAGATCGGATCCGGATTCCGGCCACCTACGAGCCCGTCTCGGGGCCGCGCGTGCTCACCATGGAGTACGTTCCCGGAACGAAGATCAGCGACATCGACACGCTCGACGATGCGGGGTTCGACCGAAACGCCATCGCGGAGACGCTCCAAGAAGTGTACCTCCAGATGATAATCGAAGACGGGGTGTTCCACGCCGACCCCCACCCCGGCAACCTCGCGGTCGACGACGACGGCACGGTGATATTCTACGACTTCGGAATGGCGGGTCGCGTCGAGCCGTTCATTCAAGAGAAGATCATCGACTTCTACGTCGCGGTCGCCCGACAGGACATCGACGCGATACTGGACACGCTGATCGCGATGGGGACGCTGTCGCCGGACGCCGACCGCGAGGTGATGGGGAACGTGATGGAACTCGCCATCGCGGACGCCAGCGGCGAGGACATAGAGCAGTACCAGGTGAATCAGATAATCGAGCAGGTGGAGTCGACGATATACGAGTTCCCGCTGCGGCTCCCCCCGAACCTCGCGCTCGTGTTGCGGGTCGCGACGGTCGTTGAAGGGGTCTGCGTCACGCTCGACCCCGAGTTCGATTTCATCTCGACGGCGACGGAGTACCTCAGAGACGAGGGGTATTACGAGGAGACGGCACGGAACCTCGCCCAACAGGCAGGACAGCAGGCCCAACGGACCGCCGAGGCGCTTTTCACCGTGCCGCCGAAGGCGGACGACTTCTTCGACCGCGCGAACCGCGGCGACCTCCACGTCGACGTCACAATCGAAGACGACTCGAAGGTCCTCGACAAGCTCGCGATGCGGATCGCGTACTCCGTACTGCTCGCGGTCGGCGTGCTCTCGGCGACCATCCTCTACTCCTTTGCCGAGGAGTGGCGGCTCGCGGCGCTCGTCCTCGTGTTGGCCGCGCCGCTCGCGGTCGCCCTCTACCGGTCGTTCCGAAAGAAGCGCGGGATCCGCGCGCGTCCGCAGTTCACCCGACAGGGAATGAAGAAGCGTCGAGAGGAGTGAGCGGGATACCGAGTCTGAGACGCGGAACCGAGAGACCGTCTCCTCAGATGGGTGACCGTCGCCTCAGGTCGTCACGACCTGTATCGGAACGAGGAGGAAACAGAGCGACCCGAGCGCGAACGTCGCGATTCCGACGGCGAGCCGCGGCCACCCGAGCCGCGTTTCGTCCGCCGGGTTCGCCGGGCCGTTATACGCGATTGCGAGCGAGAACACGCCCCAGAACGCCCACAGACCGACCGACTGGTCGATCCCGAAGCCGCGCCAGAAGTAGAGGTACGCGGCGACGGTGAACAGCGCGGCGGGCACGAGCGACGCGATGGTCTCCTGTCGCGGGCCGACCATCGCGCGGACCATGTGGCCGCCGTCGAGTTGCCCGACGGGAAGGAGGTTGAGAAGCGTGAAGAACATCCCGACCCAGCCGCCGATCACCACCGGGTGCGCCGTCAGACCCGGATCCTCGTACGAGGTCGGCTGCCCGAGAATATCGGCGATGATCGACAAAAGCGGCGGGTTGTTGAACTGGATGACGGTGCCCGAGGCGTCGGCGAGCGTCGCGGGGACCCGGATCGGATCGAGCGAGAGGCCGATCGCCGTCACGACGACCGTCGCGACGAGTCCCGCGATCGGACCGGCGACGCCGATGTCGAAGAGCGCCTTCCGCGAGGGCATCCGCCCCCGCATTCGGATGACAGCTCCCAGCGTGCCGAACGGGAACACGAACGGAATGACGTACGGTAGCGAGACATCGACGCCGTGGTACCGCCCGGCGACGTAGTGGCCCAGCTCGTGTGTCATCAGGACGCCGAGCACCGCGGCCGTGAACGGCCACCCTCGCAACACGGAGAGCGGGTTCGCCGTGATCTCGCCCCATCCGACGTAGAACCACCCGTACGCCCCGACGAAAAGCGTCGACAGGACGGTCGCGACGAACATCGCGAGGTTGATCCACGGGATGCCGTCTCTGCCGTGGCCGAACGGCGTCGCGACGACGACGTGCCGGCCGTCCACGACGTCGACGTCGACATCGTATCCGGCCTCACGGAACGGCGGGACCAGCTTCCGCACCAGCGTCCGTTCCGGTATGTACGACTCGCCCACGTACCGGACGCGACCGTCGTCCCGGTGGACCTCGTCGACCCGGAAGAACGTCCGCAGCGGCTCCGGACGCGGTGCGTCGGTCGTCGCCGACGCCCTCCCGTCGTGTTCTGGCATCGTCCGTCGTAACTGGTCGTCCAGTATAAACCCCGCGTCGGACGGCAGTCGCCTGACGGGCGGAAGCCGACGCGCGCTCGCGCTCGGCGGATATCCGACTGGACGTGTCGATGCATCCGAGTGGCGTGTCTCGACTACCGGGAACCGCGACACCGACCGTCTTCGCGCTATCGGGAGGAGAGGAGAATGAGAGACTGGTAGGAGGAGATACGACGCGGGGACGCGCGCGAGCGCGCTGTCGTCGGCGGTGGTCCGCCGGCTCACTCGACCGCGACCGGTGACGTTACGCCGGCTCGATACGCCACGTCGTCGCACCCGTGTACGACCACTTCTCGACGGTGAGTTCGGTGGCCGAGTCGCGGAGTTTCACCATCAGCGCGCCGATCTCTTTCGGGGAGAGGTCGACGTCGTCGGCGATGAACTTCCCTTTGAAGTACATCTCGCCTTCTTCGGCGCGATCGAGCAGGTACTGTTTCAGCCGCTCTTCTTTGCTGCGGTCGTCGGCCGTCGCGTTCGTGGAGGGGTTTGCAGTCGCGCTCATGATACACTCTCCTCTTGCTCCCGGAAGGGGTTATAAAGCGGCGACCGTTGAACGGTGTTCAGTAGCTTTCAGGGCGTTTTATTCAGAGCGACCGATCTAAAACGTGTCTGACGAACCGTTCATGAAGGTCTCAAAAAGAGTTAGACATTTTATAACGCTATTAGGATGTGTTTCAATCGCGCGCTCCGGGTGGCACTTAACATAGTTTATTTGTCACCATCGCCGTGCGTTGTCGGAGAATGTTGCTCCTATATGCCCGGTTGCTTCTCGCTCGCGCGCGGCCACACTGTTCGTTTCTCTCTTCAACGGCTGAAACGAACCGCCCCCACCGATCAAATCGAGGGAGCGGTCACTCGCGCTGGTGGACCCAGAACGCCTCGGCTTCGGTGGTCTCTTTTTTGAATATCGGGACCTCGTCTTTGAGCCGATCGATCCCGTCTTCGACCGCGCGGAACGCCTCGCGGCGGTGCCCCGCGAGCACGACGACGAACACGATATCCTCGCCAGACTCTATCACGCCCGTCCGGTGGTGCATGCGGACGTCAAAGACCCCGTCGCGCTCGGTCAGGTCCGCGGCGATAGCGTCCATCCGATCGCCCGCGACGCCCTCGTACTTCTCGAAGGCGAGGTGAGTCGTACGGTCGTCGTCCGCGCCGTCGCGCTCACGCACCCGCCCGGTGAACGTCGCGATCGCCCCAGAGCGGTCGGCATCAGCAGACCTCTCCACCCTTCGAACCAGCGTCTCCCGGGTGATCCACGGTTCCGCGTCGTCGAGGTCGGCAACGAGCCGGTCGAGCGCGACACCGTCCGCCGAGGGGGCGGCGGCGAGGACCTGCCCCGGAACGTCGTCCGGGTCGAAACCGTCGCCGAGGAGGACGGCGGGCACGCGAAGGCGTGATTCTCCGAGCACGATGAGGTAGTCGTGGGCGGGAGCGAGGTCATCGAGCACCTCGTCGAGGCCGTCGACGCGCCCGGAGCCGGACCACGATCCGTCCGCGGCGAGCCCGATTTCGGTGTCGTAGTCGGGGTCTGTGGGCGTCGCCGCCGCGTCCCGAACGCCGGTGACCCCGCCGTCGGTCGCGCCCTCGTTCGTGCTGTCTCCGTCACCGTCGGATCGCGCGCGGCGGTCGACGGCGGCCACTCGTCCGTCGAGTCGATCGGCGAGGGCCGCGGCGAGGGCCGCGGCGTCGGACCCGAGGATCGATATCGGCTGCATACTCGGTAGCGGTGTGCGAGCGGCTTAGGC
>Ga0209945_1000368_pt1 | contig 15802 bp, 16 predicted proteins | sample SalPonR2_A_D2_MG_FD_185703 | JGI IMG/M metagenome (GOLD analysis project Ga0209945, IMG submission 185703) | Salt pond soil microbial communities from South San Francisco under conditions of wetland restoration - Salt Pond MetaG R2_A_D2_MG... ...
CAATTGATGGCGTGACGGGCGTTCGTCCGTGTGAACTCGTTATCTGAAACAGCGTATAGGATTATGGGGCCGAAAAATCCAGTAAACAGTCCAAGCAGGTGGACGAGGATGCCACCGATGGAGCGTTCATCGGGCTGTTTGGGATCAAGTGAAGCTGATGTGGATGTCATGGGTGTCGAAATCTGTGGTCTACAGGTTATTCAGAGTCCCTGCCGTGTGAAAATTTGTTGTCATGAATAAAAGTACCTTTGGTTTGACCTATCCGAAATTTGCCAGATTGTCTTGTAAGATACGCGTCCGCAGTCTTACAATTTCTATTGGACAGATGATGTCGATTCTTTTTGAAAATCAGAGGCCTACTACATCACCATGTCTTCGACGCTCTCCTCAAGACGTGAGGTTTTTCGAGAGATTGCCACGACTTCGTATTATAATTGGCCAGCCTACGATACAACTCCGCTGTACGATTCTACCTCGCTTGGAGCACTTGACGAGGATATCAGAACTGTTGCCTCTGTCTGGTTTAGTCGTGATTCTCACAACTCGGTCGACGAGCTCATTTGCGACTTACCACTACAGTATATGAATTTCACCGATCATGATCGGTACAGCAGCTCAACAACATACAGTATGCGAACGTTGGTACGCTCGTTTCTCCTGAAAGAAGTCCACGGATGGGACCACGAGTCAGCCTTAGTTGCATATCTTGAACGCTCTCCGAATGTCCGGCAGCAGCTTGGCTTTGAGACCGTCCCTGATCAGTCGACACTGTGGCGAACGTGGCATCGACGCTTCCCAACAATCCTCCAAGAGACGATTCAGAAGGGTTCTCGGGCCATCTTAATCAAAGCTGAAGATGAAGGCGTTAGCATTCCTAGAAAGCCTTCACGCCAATTTCGCAATGGCGATAGTGATGACGAAAAGAATCCTACGGATCAATTAGTACTAGATCTGGCTGAAGAGATTACTACCTACGTCAGTCAGATTGCCTATCCTGCGTTTTCACTTGACCGTGGAAAGAGCTGTGAAATACACGAACATGCGTTCTGGGATCTACAGACGTATCTCGGTTTACGCGACAATTTGGCAGCGAATGAAGGGGCTCTCAGTTTCTGTCACGAATCACGGCGTGATCGAACACCACTCGGCCACGCCCATCGAGATCATCTCCGAGCGCTCTCGGTCGACCAGATCAGAGAGATGTACCGGCAGGCAGTCGACCGGCTCTTAGATGAGGTAGCAAGGACGGAGGAGTTCTATCGTGCCGGAATCGTGGCGATCGATATCACCGAGGCCGCTCCCTTCACAGGCGACCGAACTGGCCACGAAGACGAGATCATCGGGACAAAAAAGCCGACTGACGAGTACGCCTACCAGTGGGCGACAGTACAGCTGGTCGGAAACGCTGTCCCACTCGTCCTCGATGCGCGACCAGTCCGACGAGGGGAGTCACGGAAGGAAATCGTCGAGGATCTACTGGACTCTGCTGAGGATCTCGTGCACGTCGATAACGTCTTGATGGATCGTGAGTTCGACAGTCAGCATGTGCTGGAGATGATCAGTCAGCGCAGGCTCTCATATGTCGTCCCGAAACGGATGCAGACCAGCGAGAGAGCCCAAGCAAAGCGACTCCTCCAACGAGGGGATGATCGGTATGAGACCGACCGCAAGCTCCATCTGGGCAAGAACGAGTGGCACGAAACGACGCTGATCTACCGCCGGAAAGAGAACTCCGAGCACGACGACCATCGGCAGTACTCGGTGTTCATGACGAATCGAGGGAGCGGGCACCTCACTGAGTACGGCTACCGCTGGGAGATCGAGAGCGGGTACAAATCTATCAAGCGGTTCATGGCTGCGACGACCTCGAAGAATTTTGGGCTACGGTTCTTCTACTTCGCGTTCGCGTGCTTGTTGTACTCGATCTGGCGAGCGGTCGATCTACTGGTACAGGTCAAGTTGACCGGTGAGTACGAACATTCGCCGCTGATTACAGCGGACAACACGCTGACGCTGCTGAAGAAGGAAACCGGAATCGGGTAGTGAGGTGTTCAGTTCGGGTTAGCGGACCGTCTGAGTGGCTACGCTGCTGGAATTCTCGAAATCTGTCCACATGATTGTCAGTGCAACAAGAATGGACATTCGGGGAGCGATCTGAAGCAGTTCACGCGGACTAAATCAGTCAAATTCACGCATTACAGCCTCGCTAAACCCACTGTAGTCTCAACTTCACGCCGGCTCAGTTTTAGTATAGCGGTATAAAGTTTATAGACACACATTCGAAGCTATTAGCACTGCTACCACCGGAATTCGGCACTTCGAGCGAATACTCACTTGGACGTGATTACACGAATAATCACGACCACTTTGAAGTACCCCCACGCTGTCGGTGAAGCACGAATGCTGGAACCACCTCACGACGACGCTTTCCCCGGGGTAGAGCCACCAAGGTCGGGTTTCCATATTGCTCTTGATCCAGTCACTGTGCGTCGACGGAATGTCTGGAACCTTCACTTCGATATAGAACGAACCACCTCAACCTATATTAAGATGGGGTGCGAACTGTAGCGTATGACCGAAGACGAATCGAACTCGGAGAGCCTGATAGACCGTCAGACCACGGGTGAAGACCGCGTCCGAATGGTCGCCCAGCAGCTGTCGGAGCCGCGGACGGCAAACTGGATCGCATCTGAGGCGGACTGGTCACACGAACCCACCAAGCGCGTCCTCAGACGGCTCGTCGACGACGGCATCCTCCACCGTGACGAAAGCGGCACCCACACCACGTACTACCCCGATTACCGGCGGCAGGCGATGCAGGAGGCGATGCGCCTGCGGGACAGCGGCCACACTGTCGAGCAGCTTACGGACCGGCTCGCGGAGATGAAGGCACAAATCCGCGATTGGGAAGAGGAATTCGGCGTCGAGTCACCGAATCAGCTTCGCGGGACAATTGCCGACGAGACCCTCGACGCCGACGAGGAAGACCGTCGGCGTGAGATTGCTCGTGAGTGGGAGCATCTCCAACGCCGCATCAAAATTGTCGGGTTCGCTATCCGCGAGTGGGACTTCCTCGCTCCGACGACAGAGCCCGCCGAGGCCAGTAGCTAACGGATGTCGGTCCCGCATCCCGGTGGTGACCCGAACGCGAATCTCTACGCCCAACTGAAGCGGGACGTCCTCGATCGTGTGCCACAGATCACAGCCGTTGAGTACGTTCCTGACGATATCGAGGCCAAGCAGCTGCGAGCAATTTTCGATCCGGCTCGTCTTGACCCGCCAACCGGTCCTGACTCACCAGAACTGACCATCAAATGGTACCGACAGGATCCCCACGATTGGTTTCGTATCAACTATACTGACCCGAACACGGGCTTTCACGCCGGCTGGCACCAGGACGAGGATCATCCCGACCTCGGACGGACACATTTCCAGTACTCACTCGACGATGAAGAGGACCGCTGGGGAATCACGTTCGACCACGAGACTCCGTCCCTGATTCTCTGGGAGATCGTCGAAGATCTCCTCGAGGAGGTTCGCCCCAACTACCAATCCGGGGACGAGGGCCTATGACCTCCGAGAAGACGTCTGGAGAACGTACCGGGCGGTCGCTTGCGAGTTCGTTCGAGCGGTATCTTCAGGACAAGGGGAAGGGGCGTGGTGGTGACGGCGGGAACTACCGACGCAATGCAGCCCGCGAGCTCGAGCGATTCGCCGAGTGGGCCGCGGGCGACCGCGGTCGGGACGACTGGACCGGGATCGCCCCCGCCGACGTCGATAGAGGGCCTACCTTCGAAGACCTCGACGAACGTGTCTTCCGCGAGTACGCCCGACATCTCGCCGGCGATCGGGGGCTCAAGCAGAATACTGTCCAAACCTACTACCGCTATATCTCCGCGTGGTGTGGCTGGTGCGTCAACGAGGGCTACCTCGAGGCACACTATGCGCAGCGGGCGAGTGCGATGGCGCCGCTGCCGGAGGACGACGGCCGCAAGCCCGGCGACCAGCAGGCCTGGACGTCCGAACAGCGCCATGCTCTGACCCGCTACGTCGACGAACAGGCCCGTGATGCCGTTGAGGCGTACACGACACTACCGGAGGATACTTACCCCCTCGACAAACAGCGAGCGCGCTACGCAGCGCTGAAGGCGGCTCGTGACCGGGCGCTCGTGTTCGTCCTCGCGTACACAGCTGTCCGCGTTGGGGAACTCCTTCGGGACCCAAACGATCCGCGCCGGCGTGGCGTCCGCTGGGAGGATCTGTCCATTGAGGACGGGAGTATGGACGTCTACCGTAAGAAACAGCAGTGGGACGCCGCGAGTCTCCCTGACCCAGTGATCTCGCCGCTCCGGAGTTACCGCCAGCTGATGGACCCGCCGACAGAGCGGTGGCCCGTGTTTCCGACGTTCGACCAGCGAACACTCGCGGAGCTCCTCCAGGAAGAGCTAGCCGACCGAGGAGAGCAGCCGGCTGCGATTGATGAACGACGTAAGGAGTACGCTCGAGACCTCTTGATGGCACTCGACGATGATGTGCGACCCCCGTCGATTACGACGGACGGTGCCCGGTCGATTCTCCAGCGGCTTTCAGAAGAAGCGGACATCGACATCGCCCATCCGAAGCACGACTATCTCGCACCCCACGGCGGTCGACGTGGAATGGGGGAGGTCCTCGTCCGGGCCTTCGGGTATACGGTTGCAGCACGATATCTCGACAACTCAGAAGAGATGGTCCGAGAGCGGTACTCACATATCGAGGCCGGCGAGCTGGGCGACGTGGCCACGGAGGCTCTCGAAGAAATTGATGATGTCGCGTAGACTTGAAATCATCTTCAGATGAGGTAGACGCCATAGAGTCAGTTCCATGACCTGGACTGATGTCTTCGGCTTTGGAGATGCTCAAACTCGGTCAGCTGGATTGGTTCTCTTCAACTGCTTCACGAACGATCTCGTCCATCTCATCACGGACAATTTGGCGAATATCCTCCTCCGAAAATCCACTATCATGTCGTTCAACAGCGAGCTGGCCACTCAACGTGCGCAGGGCTAATTCAAGAGCTTCGATTTGATCACTGAATTCAGATAACGTTCCGTGGATTGCATCTGACCCGAATTGGGCACTATCGCCAACCTCGATGTCAGCACCACGCTCGTCTAGTATTCGTTTCGCAGGTCTGTCACCAACGACTTCTTCTTCGGGAAGCTCCGGCGTCACAGATACCGGATGCATCATTCCCGTCAACTGGATCTCGGAAACTGAGTCTAGATTATCTACCAGGTGCTGTGCCATCTTCTCTTGTTGCTCCTGTTCACCGTGAATAAGATACACTTGGGACGGTGAGACTTGGCGAGCGAATTGAAGCAACGTATTTCGAGCCGCGTGGGCTGAGAGACCGTGATATCGACTGATCCAACTTACTGGCACCTTCACGCGGGTTCCATCTCCCTCATCTGGTATCCCTCCATTAAGTCCGTTTGAGGGAAGAGTGACACCGACTCTCTCGAGATCTTCCTCAATGGCGTCCTCCAATTGACGACCAGGTGTCCCCTCGGCTTGATACCCACAGAGAATTACGCGTGCATCATCGTACCGCTGGCAGAATTCGAGTAAGTAGGTCGGCGAGAACCCACCCGAGAGCATTCCCGATGGAGCAATGATGATCGGTGTCTCATCAGCTTCGAGCAATTCCTCGCGAGACATCGGCATTCGCCTCGCGGCCGACGCCTGATCGAAGAGGAATGGTTGTTGGTCACCTGAATTTACTATGTAGTTCCGGATCGATTCGGCTGCGAATTCGCTTCTACAATGCTCGTTATACGTGTCAGTAGCGCTTTGCGCCATTCCATCATAGACAACGTTGAGCTGCTTTCGGTCTTCTTCAGGAAGCGTGTGAACTCGGTTTTTGAACATATAGAGCAGCTCTTGGGATCGGCCGACCCCGAAACAGGGAATGAGTATTGGCTTCCCATCAGTAGCTGCGTCGATAGCCTCGTTATAGATGTCCGTTCGGGTGTCAGTCGCACTGGTATGCGAATGGGTGTCCCCATATGTCGATTCAAGGAAGAGGGCGTCTGCTTGCGGAGGCTCATCAATTTCGGGGAGATGGTTTGACCGGCCGCCAATGTCTCCTGAGAAGACAACCCGCGACCCGTCTACTGTTAGTGCTAACCAAGCACTACCCAGTAGGTGGGCTGCATTTCCGAATTCGAAATGGAGCGTTTCGGTATCTTCGATATGCGCGACGTGATCACTCAGGTCTGCTGCTTGGTATCCACAGGGACGGAATCGGTCGATAACTTTCCTTAGGTCTGTTTGGCTCTGTTGAAATCCTCTTCTTTAGATATATCCTCGACTGAAACAGCCGGTCGATGGGAGCTGCGAACTCAACGCCGAAGAAGCCTTACTGCTGGTAGCCGTTTGATGGGTATGGCGAAGTGGTTTCGGCTATACACTAAATTATATCATTATCACTATCCGGTTCTTGGAATCGCTGGCATGGTGGCAACAGTCATCTACGCCAGTCCGGGAGAATACTATATTTCGGTCGACCCACTACGATTGGACATATTCTACATCTCAATCGTTTTGTTCGGACTGCTATTCATCGTGTCAGTAACCGATGAGTATGGTCCGGAAGACTACGGACTTACTTCGTCGGAATCTGAAAAGTAGAAACCTTGTATTGACCAGAATTAGATCAGAACGTGTCACTTGCTGATGATTTCAACAGAGCCTATTCTTCAGATATATTCTCGCCTGAAACACCCGGTCGGTGAGAACTGCAAATATCTCACTTCGACCTTCCGACGAAGGCTACCGCAATCCCGATGGCGATGATGAAAACAGAAGGAAGCACCGCTTCGGAGAACGACTGAGTTGTCGCTACTGAGCCGCCAATACCTCCAATCCCGATGAGAAGAACACCAATAGATTCTAACTTATTCACATCTCTTATTTATTTTGATACGTTAAATAGGTTCTCTACACTGACCAATCAAGAGAGTATCTGAACATCACCCGGATTAAGAATCATAATAGACTAATGAAATGAGCGGAAGCTAGTGAACTCGTCGAGCGAACTACACAAATAGGGCTACAAGAGCAATTACAGCGATTACGACTCCCGCAACTGCTTGTTGATAATTTCGTTGGGATACACTATATACAGATAGTGTGAGAGAACCAAAGACAGCCACGATAAGCGCGATCTGTGCAAGGGAGGGCATATAATGCACATTACAGCCAAATCATTTATATCTTCTTTGCTAATTCAATTTGAGTTCGGCCACGTCTCATCGCCGGTTCTGTTGACGAGTAACCTTCTGAATCACCGATCAGAGTGTTCGATCAAGGTTATGGATGAGACAAGCGATGGTGAGTTCACGGAACTGTTTCCACCACTGCCGTGAGCGGACGAACGCACCGTATTTTCGCTTGAGCGTTGAGTTGACGGTCTCAGATTGACTCCGCTGGCCGTAGAGATCAGTGTCTAAGCGTGCGTTCCATGCCTTGTGGAGTGACGTGAACTCACGATGCTTGATCAGTGGACGAACCTCGTGTTGCCGGGCAAGCTGTCTGATCTTCTGGTCGTCGTAGCCCTTGTCACCGAGCAGAATGTCAATACTCTCGGGATTGCGCTTGATCAACGACGGAGCGATCTGGCTATCGTGTTTCCGAGTCGTTGTCACATGGAGATCGAGAATAGCGTTTACTTTCGTATCGACCAGCAGCGTCACTTTGAGCTGTTGAATGGTGAGTTCAGCTCGTTTCGTATAGTGTTTTGAGGCGTGACTGCGGTCGAACCCTGACGCATCAACTCCAACAACTCCGCTTGTTGGAAGTAACGTCGCTGAGAGAGTCAAAATGATACGCCACACAGCCATATCAAGCCGGTTGAACGCCTTACAGAGCGTTGATGGCGTAGGAAGTTCGCTTAGCCCGAGAACACGACGGATGCGTGGCATCTCGATCAGCTCGTCAAGCAGGCCACGATAGGTCGTGTTCTTCCGAACTTTGAGACACAGAAGAACAACGTGCTGCGGGAGTGTATAGCGGTGTTTGGAGAACTTCGAGGAGTATCGAGAGACAGCTCGACGTGCCAGATGGATCGCCTTCTCAGTAAACCGGAGAATCTGCGACTTTGGGAGGGGCTTCATCTCGTCGAATTACAAGCCGAACATGTAACTCTCTGAGGATTTCAACAGAGCCGTCTGTTTCCGAGTACTGTTGTTCTCTCCCCGGTTTTTGCGTCGCTCGTCGGTGAAGCTTCAGTGAATCGCGGAGTAATGTGTCAGCAAGCGCAGCTGTAGGCCTCGTTGTAATCACTGGTGCCTGATCAGAGAGGAAGCCGTAGCTCTCCAACAGGGGGAGTGATCCGATATGGTCAATATGAGCATGGGTGAGAAAAACCGCGTCTATCTGTCCCTCATCGAGCCCCCTCAGATCAGGGAATAATCCCCCGTCACCTTGATTCAGCCCGACGTCGACGAGATACGTCCCATTACGTGTCTCAACCTGATAGCAACTCCGCCCGATCTCTTTTGCTCCCCCACGAGGGATAACCACGAACGGGGATTCGCTGTCAACCGAAATATCGAGATCAATCTCCCCACTGACTCGAGGGATGTATCCATTTTGCGACTCCTCGTCATCAGATTCTTGGACTGTTTCACTCATCGTGACAGTACTTCATTAGCGTAGAATCGCTCACTCGTCTCAGTGCGTCCCTGTAGCTGAATGAACTCGAGGAGATCAGTCTCTGCGAGTTCTGGGAAAAATCGTTCAACCTCGGAGAGTACCGGATCGAGTGGTCGATGGCTCTCAGATGCCGAAGCAACTTGATCCAGCATCCAGGCGGCTGGAGTTGCATCAAGTTTGTCTACCCGTTCAGCTTCATCCTCTGTGAAGTACTTGTGTCGTCCCGCTGGTTGCTGTGTCTCCCGACTTGACCGAGCCGGTTTAGCCGTTGCTTCAGTAATCTGGATGAGTTGTGGGGGAGACCGCGTTTCTCCCGGCATTGCAGTATCGAGGGAATCCCGAACCTCGGTCGCAGAGAGACTGCCCTCACGACGGAAATACCCGAGGGTGATGTCCCCCTGATCACCGTACAATTCTGGCGTGGCGACGGTGTCACCTGTTTGTGGGTCGCTGGTTGTATACCGGGGGGCTATCTCGGCCACACAAAGATCGGTGAATTGTAACCGATCTGGATCGACATGTGGTGAGTCCTCGATTTCATCTAACAGCTCAGAGAGCAAATCAACGAATTCTCGTGGTCGCCAGGCCGCCGCATTCCGTGGCGGGCGCTCTGCAGGATTATCGAAATAGACTGTCGATTGCGGGATGTATGCTCCCTGTGGAATTCGTACATCTACAGGGTAATCTGGCGTCCTCAGCGACTCATGTGTCCGGTCCCCACTCGTCGATTTCTGGAGAGCAAATCGGATCATAACCGGGAACACAGTATTTGGTAAGCGTTCTACCACCGTTCGCGGATCTGATTCATCCAAAATGACTGCCCCCCGGCTACTTGTTTCTGTAGAACCTGTCTTGGATCCACTGTTGCTCATAAACAGGCCAAGGGCCCAACGGAATCTAAATGTCATCATATCGGGGCGAAAGTAAAACCGGGGGGAGGGGAAGATGTTGAACGCCCCAATAGCGAAGATACCTTTTTCAGGCTTCTGTCCAGAGTTTAGAAGACATGAATGGCGGACTCGACGGATACTGAACCCCAAGAGCTGGGAGAAAGTTCAACAGAAGTTCTCAGCGTCACGGAGTTGAATGAGCAGATTGCAGCCTTTGTCGAGGAGACACCGGCCCTCCACGGTGTCCGCTGTATCGGTGAAGTCACTGACCTCCATCAGAACAGTACGGCGCTCTATTTCACGCTCACCGACGGCAACGCCGAGCTCCCCTGTATGATCTGGGCGAACCGCTATCGGAATATGGATGCCGAACTCGAGGATGGGACCGAGGTCATCCTCGAAGGCGACATCGACTACTGGACTGAAGGTGGGAAAATCGACCTCAAGCCGTGGGAGGTGATTGTCGTCGGCGACGGCGACCAGGCAGCTGCGGTTGAGCGACTGCGGAGTGAACTCGAAGAGCGCGGCTGGTTCGACGACGAGCAGAAACAGCGCCCGCCGGCGTTCCCGGAACGGGTTGGCGTTGTGACCTCACTCCGGGGGGACGCCCGGTACGACATCCAGAACGCGATTCAGGGGCAGGACCCCACCGTCGACATCGTGGTGAAGGACGCAACCGTCCAGGGGTCAAACGCGCCGACGTCCATCGCGAACGGCATCCACCATCTCGACCGCTCGGAGGACGTCGACGCGATCATCGTCGGCCGTGGCGGTGGGAGCGATTCGAACCTCCAAGCGTTCAACACCGAACGGGTCGCAGAGGCGATTTTCACCGCCAATACCCCGGTGGTCACCGCCATCGGACACACCGATGACCGGCTCATCGCGGATCAGGTGGCGGACGTCGCGACGATCACGCCGACCGCCGCCGGCGAGTATATCGTGAATTCTCGCGAGGAGTTCCTCGCGAGCGAAGTCAAGCCGCTGGAGCAACAGCTCGAAGCAGAGTACGAAACGTTCCAGCAGGAGCACGAACACGAGCAGGAACTCGCCGAAGCAGTCGACGAGGCAGCCGCACCAGAGGGTCTTGCCCCGGTTTACTACAAGGCCGCAATCGCTGTGCTACTGTTGCTGTTGTTACTCATAACCGGGCTGTGGCTGGGGGTGATCTAAGCGTGGCAAACGATTCAGAAATCCACGATCGGCTGAGTCGTGTCGAGGAAATCATTGGACAGATCGATGCGAACGAGTGTGATCCCGAAGAAGGCACACAGCTCCACGAGGAGGGACAGGAACTCTTGGCCGAAGTGCGAGAAATCCTTAACGAGGGGAGTGGAGATGTCGTGGAACTCGAATAACAGAGTTTCCGCTTCTCCTTAACCAACAAATGCCGCTACCCTCCGCGAGATGTTGGTTAAGTTCCTTTGCATGTAGTGAACGAGTGATTCCATTATAGTTTTTCGAATATTTTGCGCATTTAGTAGCCAGAAAGCATTTAGGTATCATCCAGCTACCGCGCCAATGTGTACCGGGACTCAACCGGTGCAGACACATACCCGCATGTATGATTACAAGGTCAGTCACCATCGAAGACATCGATGATCTGTACCTGATGTGGAATGACCACATCAACGCTTCCGCCCTCTATCGCCGTGCCCTCCGCGAGGAGATGGACGTCCGCGGCGTCGACCCTGATGAACTCCGTGACCTCCTCGAACGGGCCCGTGAGCAGGGCTACACACTTGAAGAGATCGCTGAAAACACCAACCGCTTCGCTGATCTCCAGTCGCTCGTGGACGACCAGCAAAGCCAGCCAACGGCTGGAGACGCCACGGATGATTAACCCGCTATGTCACAGGACCAGACTTCCTCCGACCTTGAGCGTAGCACTAAAAACAAGTCACTGCTGACCGGGACAATCCCTCGGCAGGCAGCGCTCACCGTCGTCCTCCTGAGCCTGTTCGCTGTCCAGCCGGTCGCCGCCCAGAGTAACGCCGTCTGTAGCGCAGACAACCTCCCGAGCATGATTGAGGGGTTCTTCCAGCTGACCACCGCGCTGGGGATCGTCGGCCTCGCCATCGTTTGGCAGGCAGACTCCCTCATCGAGATGTTCACCCTCAATCCCGAGCAGAAGAAGGGCCTCAAGCGCCACAAGCGCTCTGCGATGAAGTCCGCGGTCGTCCTCGTCGTGCTCGGTCCGCTGTATACCGTTGCCGGGTCGATGATGGGCCTCCCGCTGGCGCAGTGCGTCGACCTCGTCCCCTGGTAACCACCCCGCAGTCCCCGTTGCGAGCCCTATGAACCATCGAGAGCTCTCCGTGCTCATGGCCGGTTTGCTCGCGACGAGCCTAGTCACGGGTATCGTCGCCGCTGACCCACCGCGACCGGGTACGGAGGGGAACGGGCTCACGGAGAACGAGTCGGCAACGCTGTGGTCTCGTGATTCGGACAACTACATGAGCCAGGAGGAGTACCGCCAGCGCTACGGTGAGAACCGCTCCGCCGTCCATCAGGTCGCCAACGGGACGGACGTTACATTCAAACGGCCGCCCGCGACCGCGGCGACGTGGACGCGAAACGACTTCGAGGACCTTGACGCCGGCGGCCCAGATACGTCCGTCCACCCCCCGCACGCAGACCTCGAGGACGGCGTCTTCATCGAAGATGCTCACGCGACGATCTTCGCGGTCCAGCCCTCTACTCGTGGACACCTCGAGTCCGGTGAAACCCCACTGTACATCGCGCCGAACGGGACGATGCGGGGCTTCGTCGATTATCGTGTGCGCGTCCCCAACGGGAGTTCCTCCGGCAACACGACTATCTCGTGGTCGCTCACGGAGCACGAAATTGAGGAAGTCCGGTTGAAGAAGGACGGTGAGACCATCGCGACCCAGGATGGGTCCCACACGCCTGCTCTCGACTACCAGATCGAGGACGACTGGAGTGCGAATCTCACGCTGGAAGCGGAGATTAGCGTCCGGCTGAAGAAGACTGTCAGAACCGACCTGGGTGACCGCACGGACGTCGACGTCACCTATCGGACGGAATCCCAGAACGTTTCGGACTCGATCGCCGTCGAGATCTACGACCTCTCGGCGTACCCCTACTACGCCGAGTATCCGAACGGCGACGCCGGCGTGGCCATCTTCCAGTCCCGCCCGTGGCAGGGGTACACCCTGACCGAAGACGGTGATGCACGGGTGCGCGGTGTCTGGCGGTTCTACACCGCTCGGAACACAAACTGGGACACGCTCGTTCGGTCGAACCGGACGGATAGCGCCACCGTCGAGTCGGACGCGATTCCAGTCTATGTCCACGCGTACCCTTCGCGAATCGGCCCGAGGGCTGAACCAGTTCGCGATGGACCAGAGATTATCGACACCTGGGGCACTGACCGACCGTCTCCAGACGGCACTCTCGGTGAGAACATCAACATCGACATTGTCAACCAGTCGTACACGACGACATACGGTGTTGCGGTTCGCGCCGAGAGCGTCGACCGCGACGCGCTCCAAGTAGCGGGTATCGTGCGGGGTGTGAATGCCTCAATTGTAGCGCCCGACACTGGCTCCGAGCGACATCTCCGGCGCAGTAATCTGACTGTTGAAGTTCTCCAGCAGAACGAAAGCCAGGCCACACTCCGCATCGAACTCCGTGACAACGAGACGGGCGCACCAATCGTTCTCAGCGATCCTGACCGGCGATATCCAATTGGTGGAAGCACTCGCAACGGGTACATTACCGTCGCAGAGCAGCGTGTCGAGACCAACGCCTCCGGGGTGGCGATCGTGACGATCGCTGAGCCGGGTATCTACACGGCTCGGTACCATCCGGGCTCGTGGCTCGGGCACAACCCCGCATATGTGAGTGATACGGCTACTGCTCGCTGGCACCCGCTCGGAACCATCGACGGGTGGTTCGCGTTCATTTTCGAGGTCGGCTGGCAGCTCATGCCGTTTCTTGTGATGTTCTACGCAGGCAAGCGGCTCCTCCGAATGCTCGGTCCAGAAGATATCTTCCAACGGAACCCATAGTCCATGACTAGCAACCACCCACACATCAGTCGGCGAACCGCCCTCCGAACAATCGCCAGCGCTGCGCTCGCAGGCGTCGCTGGCTGTCTAAACGACAATGGCGGGTCTGGAACACCCAGTGACGGAACGACCTCTCCAGATGGCAAAGGCCCACTCACGCGCGTCGCTGTCGAGGGAACTACACTGGTCGTCGAACTCTCCGAAGAGGCAGACGTCGACCAGGTCAACTTCATCCAACCGAACGGCGAGCTATTCGGGAAACGTGACGTAGCCGCAGGTGCTCAACAGGTCTCATTCGAGATCGGTACCGCGTATGCGCCCGGTGAGTACCGCGTACTCGTGTTGAAGGGTGAGGAGACAGTAGTCGAGACCACGACTGAACTCCGTCCCGAGATCCAGATACAGGACGTTGGACTCTATCGGAATAATCCAGATAAGCCGTGGGATGAAGTCTATGGTGAGTCCGAGACAGACCGGATCAAGAATGGTGAGGCATTCGTCACGGTAGAGAATACAGGGAGTGGTCCGGAAGCGATAACGGAACTAATCTTCTCCGGGGACGTTCCCAATCCAATTGAGAACCCCAGAGGCAGTGGAATGCACGAAACCGACCGGGTAGTAGTCTCCCCTGGCGAGACGGCCGACCTGTTCAGTAATTCGTTCCCGTTCGGTTCAGAGAGTGAGGACGGGATGGGGTGTTCCCCAGACGGTAGCAATGGCCAGTTCACGGTTATCGTCGAGACCCGAGTCAGTGGCAATCGAGTCACGAGTGCCTACAATGTTCAGTACTCCGGGTCTGACGAGATGACTGACTGTGAGGTCACGATCACGGAGGCCTGACAATGGTTGATCTCATTGACGTCGTCCTCGAGGGTATCAAGGGCGTCGTTGATTGGTTCATCGGGCTGTTTATGAACGGTCTCAGATCGGGGTATGAGACTCTGACTGAGGGAATGTTCGGAACCCCCACCCCAGAGACGAATGGAGCCTTTGTCTTTGGTGAACCAACCAACGCACCCTGGCCAGCGATCCACGATGCTCTCATCGGCGGCGAAATTATGCTAGTTGCCCTTTTGCTCCTCGTGATGAGCGTCCAGGGGCGTCACACGGTTCGAATTTTCAATATCGGAAGTGCCTACGAAGCCCGAAAAACCAAGAAGACAGCCTGGGTCGGAGCCTTTCTGATTATTACATGGTACTGGATTGGGACTCTCGCACTCTACCTCGTCGACGGATTCACTATCGCCCTAATGCCGGAGCTTTCCTCCGTAGCCTCGGCAATGCTTCAGTTCTTGGGAGCAGCAATCACAAACCCCGGACTGGGGCTATTGTTCGCCGTGATTGGTGGAATCTCCATGTGGGCTCTGGAGGCGCTGTTCTACATCCGGATGATCCTGCTCTATGTCTACCTATACGGAATGCCGATTGCATTTGCACTGGCCTACGGAAACATTCCAGTCGTATCCGATATCGCGATGGGGTTCTGCAAACGGTTTGTCCCGTTGGCCGTCCTCCCGCTCCCCGCTGCGATGGTCCTCAAGGGATACGACTTGATCTACGGTGGGGGGACGCTCACGCCAGGAACAGCGTTCCTCAAATATCTCGTCGCTGCGTCCCTCCCACTGGTCGCACTCTTCATCACGTGGAAGACGTTCAAATACGCGACTCCGTTGACGGCCAAAGTCGTCGGAGGTGCGACGAAAGGCGCAGCCCTCGTTGGCGGTGTCGCCGCCGGGGCCTACGTCGGTGGCGCCGGCGTCGCGACGACCGCCGCTCGGTGGGGGCCGAAAGCCGCCGCTGGCCACGCCGTTGCCCAAAAAGCAGCTGCCCGCGGTGGGCACGGAGAAGATGGTAGCGGCACGCCATCGTACCGTCGAACGGAGAATGACCCAGGTGGAGCGACAGCGGAATCGGCGAGTGACGATCGCGGGATGGACTTTGATCGAGGGATCCACTAACAATGTCGATAGACAAAGACGCAGCCGCACGGCGCATTATGAACCAGTTCGGTGAGGAGAGTCGTATCCCCTACCTCAACATCGAAGAAGGCGACGTCGGCGTCCTGATCGCCTTCCCGATCGTCGGCCTGTTCATCGCTGGCCTCACCGGCATCGAATCACTCGCCCTCCCGTTCGTCGCAGGTGGGTTCGGGTTCGGCGTCGCGATCGTCTACGTCTCGCC
>Ga0209945_1000369_pt1 | contig 15802 bp, 9 predicted proteins | sample SalPonR2_A_D2_MG_FD_185703 | JGI IMG/M metagenome (GOLD analysis project Ga0209945, IMG submission 185703) | Salt pond soil microbial communities from South San Francisco under conditions of wetland restoration - Salt Pond MetaG R2_A_D2_MG... ...
TGCTTCGGGGACGGTCTCGTAGTCCGTGATGGTGACCGTATCGAAGTCCATCACGCACAGATGCGCTTCGTCGGCCGTATCCGGGATCTCGTGTGGTTCTTCCGGTCCGACAATCACGTTTAAACTACCCTGACCGAGCGCCTCGTCGAGGGCTTCCTCGAGATGCCGACGGGCGAGCCCGTCTTGCAGTTGCTCGACGACGGAATCGATGAGTTTCGTGAGGTTCGGCTCTGACTTGAACTGGATCTTCTCACCGTTGTCTCCGTGGAGGTAGAAACACGCAGACAGACGTCCCTCTCCAAGGAGGTTATTGAGCGCGTCGTCGTAGTGTGCTAGCTCGACTTCGGTGTTGGCAATCGCGTGTCGAAGAGGCCGGCGTGTAGTGCCGCGCCCGTCGGCCCCCTTGACGATACTTTTCCAGAGGATTGCCGTCGTCAGATGTGTTCCGAGTGGGGGGTGTCCGTTCTTGACCCAGTTCCGGTCCTCTTCCTCTGCGTTCGCCGTGCCATCTTCCGAGAAGATGTCGGCTTTGATTGCGGCCTCGAAGTCCATGTCCACCGACGAGAACAGCCGGAGGAGCGTCGACCGAACGTCCCCATCGGAAGGATGCATATCGAACAGACGGACGAAGTGGCGATCTTGGTAGTCGCTCTGGTGCTGCCAGAGACGGTAGACTGCGCGGGAGAGGAGTTTGAGCGCACCGCGAGTGCGCTGGAACGACGGGAGGGAGTCGAGTTCCTCAGTGAGTGTATCGATGACCGTCGGATGAATCGGGTAGCTGTCTTCGAGACGGTCCTGATGCTCCGGGTTAGTCGCACTGTCGGGGAAGGAGTCACGATCACCCGTGTAGAGAGACATATAGGCATCAACAGTCGAATCACGCCCATCTCCCGCGACGCTCTCGAACAAGCGGTGTCGCAGGACAGCGGCAATTTCGTTGTCCTCCGTCGGCGTGATGGAGCCCTCGACACGGTCGCTGATACTGTTGAACTCAGAGATGGTCTCGGAGACGAGCCCACGGACGTCCTCGGCTTGGTCGGCGAAGGCGGTGTCCGCGATACTGAGGACAACAGTGACCTTGTCGTTGTTCTGCGTCGCGGAAAGCAGCGACATCAGGAAGGTATTCGTCTGCTTTGCGAGCGTCGAATCCCCGATTTCGACAGCGGCAGCTTGCTCGAGGTATGCGGCAATCTCGTCGATGAGGATAAGCGACGGATTGTCGTTCCGCTCGAAGAGCCGCTCGAGTTTGGTTGTTCCTGGAGGCGTTCGGTTCTCGTCGTTTTCGCGCAGGAACTCGTAGCCCTCCCGCCCGAACAGCTGGTAGGCCATTTCGCCCCACATCGTCTTCGTCGCGGGGGCGTCAGGGTCGTCGTAGTTCGAGCGAGCATCCTCGGCGTCGACGTGTGTACCCACGAAGACGGCCGAGTTGACGTCGAGACCGAGTGCAGCCGCGTCAGTATACTCATCGGCAATGTCCTGGTCGAGGATGAAGTCAGACAGGTCGGGGACAGCACTCGGCGATTCTGCGAGGTGATACGCTGCGATCTGGTTGTGGGTTTTCCCGCCACCGAAGCTGGTGTCGAGTCGAAGAATGCCGTTGGTGCCGGTGTAGTCGTCGTTATGTGCGCCGACGAAACGGGTTGCGAGACGTGTGAGAAGCTCCTGCAGGCCGCTCGTGGGGTAGGTTTTCTCGAAGAAGAGTCGAGGGTCCGCGTAGACATCAGGTGCATCGTCACTATGGGCGACGTCCGCGAGGCTGGCCGCGAATTGGTCCTCGGCGAGTTCACCGGTAAGAACGTCCTGGCGAGGTTCGCAGGCGTCGAAGATACTCGGCGGTCGATTCGTCGTGCCGGTGGTTGTGGGCGTATCGCTCATTCGTTTGTTGAGGTGGTTTCGTTGGCGCGTTCTTTGAGGAGTGTCTTGACGACTGAGTCGAGGGACGTGTGATCTTCTTCGTCCTTGATCTCCTCGAGCTGTTCTTTCGTCCAGTCCTGTACCCGTATCATTGGCATAATTGTATCACGAAATGTCCGATCCCCTGAGTTTCCCGCACAGTAGGTTATCACGATGTATACAGACAGTTGACTTAGTGATTTGGTATTTTAAAGATGAGTTTCGTGAAACAGGCCTGTAGTTCGACTATGGTACTGCTCCTTGGCCAATCTCTTGTTCGCGAGCTATTAGCCATCTCTTTGTAGCTCCGATTAGACCCGGAAAATATGCCGAAGCCGGATATTGAGGTCCTCGACGACGGCGACGCCTATCCGTATTCGTCGCATATCACAGTAGACGGTACAGAACTCCAGCTTGGTGACCTTCTCCTCGTCTTTGACTCCCCTGACGACAATGGTGTCAGCTTCTTTGAGCGCGTCTACGGGTTCACTTGGCCGGGCATCATCACTCACGTTGTCGACGGGCCAGTTCCTGCTGAATTCCACAGTTTTGAGGACCTTTCTGCAGACCTCGATAGTGGGAAGGTCGCGGTCGCCAGCCAACGCGAACAAACGAGCTTCTTCCTCGACGATGATACCGTACGTACGATTACCCTCTACCGATACCAGTACCAAGGCGGGTGGCAGCCGATCGTGATTGATGAGCGACGAAATCCACTTGAGGACACTCTTCTTTCCCAATCTGTAGCTCTTTGCGATGACGGTGAGCAGGTGATCGAAGAACTACTCTTGACAAATTCTCTAGAGGGAGAACAGGAGTATGAGCACATCCAGGAGTTCCTTGCGTCTGCTGGCTATCAGTCTGAATTGGTTCCAGCCGTTGATGAAGTTCTTGAGGGGTGATACTGCCTTCCAGAGTAGAACTACCGAACTAATACTTTTATCGCAGGTAGGAAATCTCAGTCAGCGATATATGGATAGGCGTAGACACACCGATTTTTTGATAAAATTAGCTAACGGTTTCAGCACTCACCTGATGATGTTGTTGGGCGCTGACATCGATCACGTGGATAGAGAGGAATCGATCATCTACTCCTGCATCAGGTCGGCGATAGATGCGTGAATACGGGGTATCGTTCATTTCATCCTCCAATTCGAAGTCTCCCTCGAGTTCATCCAACCTCCGATCTATCTTTTCCCACACCCTTCGGATGTCGATTTCTTGGAAATCATCTGACTCAAAGAAGATAATGATGGAATTGAACGTTTCACCCTGATCGTATGTCTCCAGCTGTTCGAGAGGTTTCTCGAGATTCGATTTCACGCCAGAATTGCTCTCGTTCCAGTACTTACACTCGCCAATGTAGATGACTTCCCCTTCATCATTCCGCAGGCGAATATCCGAGGGTCCTCGTCCGGTTTCTGCCTCACGAGTAAGATTACCGTCAATTCGTTGATCCAGTCCAACAGTGATGACACTCCGATACCCTTCCTCGTCAAGTTCGCTAAGATCACCAGCAGTCAATCCAAGTCCTTCGCCGGCTTCGTCGATCATCTCCACCAGCCGACTGAAACTATCGTAATCAAATTCGCCATCCACCAAGTCGGCAGTACTGGTCTCCGTACCCACATCGTCGAAGAGAGCATTTAACGACCCTCTGAAGCCCTCGGCTGTCTCACCCGAGGCGAGCTGGTCTTGGATGAAACCCTCGATGCCCCTGAAGGAGCTCTGCCTTACTATACCTAGTAGCGAGTCTGATGCTGTGTCGTCCGATGCATAACTGATACCTGCCAAGAGTCCAGCGGCGGTCAGGTATCTCCTGCTTCTCGGAAGGTTCTCGTCAGTAGTTTGCTCATACAACATCTGAAGAATTGCATCCACCTCTTCGATAGAGTCGGCCTTGATGTTCGAGAAATCAAGGGAGTGGTCTTCAGATTCGAGTCGTAGATTCTTGCTTTCAGATACTGTTTGGTGAGACGCGAAGTAGAGGCGATAGTGTTCAGTACCGACAATTGCACGGAGAATCTCATCCGCGAACTCCTGACTGATAATTCCTTCATCGTTATGCTTCGCGAATACCACGTCTCCGTTGTCGGTTTCCCCTTCGAATTTCTGTATATTGGACTCGGCCAGCTCGACCCTTGAGTTGTGTTCTGTGTACGCTGTTTCATTACCGACAAGGTTCCGGTAGATGCGGCTAGCTGTCAGCCATCCGTGCTTGAATTGGATGATATCCCGTTCGAATTTTGAAACATCTTCGCTCCGTGTAAGTCCGAACCACCCTCCTTCAAAATTGTATTCCAGCATATGGGGTTCGCCTTCGAGTGATTTCTCAATCAAGAACGAGTTCGAATCCGCATTGAGCGATAGGGAACTGTCTTCGATCATGGCCAAACATTGGTCTCGTGCAAAAGAGTACGTCACAGTATATCTGTCGTCGTAGAGCGGATTTCCGTTGATGTATACCTCCCGTTCAGGAATCTCCCGAAGCACATCGTCTGAGAGGACCCCGAAAATCTGCATGAACGTTGTCGACTCCGTATAGTAGTCAGCGTCCACAGCTGAATCGCCACCGTCAGCTGATGGCTCTAATGCAAACATGCTGATGACGCTATCTTTGTCGACACGATCTCCACTGATTAGTTCGTTTGAATCCTTTACCCATCCCTCACTAGCGTGGTAGTGTGCCACGAGCACTTCGGAGTCCGTGCTGTGGAATAACAGCCCCTTCTCGGTCTTTTGTACTGGGTGTAGCTGTTTTGACAGAGATGTGATGTTCTCTTTTATTATTTCCTCGTTTCCATCCTCTGCCCAAGATTGCTGATAGACCCTTGAGAGCTCGAAGTTAGTTGTTAACTCATCCTCTGAATCTAATCTATTTGTAAAGGTTCTTTTCAACTCCTCTATGAATCCAGATTGAACCTGAACATCCGTCACCACCTCCCCCAGTTCTGGTGACTCGTTTTCCGAAAGCGTCTCTAAATCGACAACGAAACTTGGCATTAACCCTGGTATTCTACCCAACTACAATTATATATTGTGACAACGTTCAGACCCCAGGATTCGAACGTTTTGACGCGCCACCACAAAGGAGTTCTCTGAGGTTGAACACCTCCTATGACAGCCAATCCAGTGGATAAGCTTGATGACCTAGCGGATCAGGTCGCAGAGGAATTCGAAGCTTACAGACCGCCGGACAAATTCAAAGACGTATCGCTTGTCATCGACAACAACGATCCAGACCGGCCAACGCTGATCGTACACGTCGAGAAAGAGGACGCCGATACGTTGGCCGATGAGATCGAAGCCTTCCTGAAGGAACGGGGTGCTCGAACTCAGCGTGAACGGCACTCGGACACAGATGTCCGGGTACTAGCGACCGTCGACTGAGTTCTCAGCCCTCTCTCATTTATTTGGCCGCTTTCGGTAAGCCGCTCCTAAGCTGTCAGTCTCGCCAAGAGTGAAGTGAGACCGATATCTTGGTAGGGAGTGTTCGATGGATTCAACGCTTCTCACCGGCCCGAAACACGCCCGATTGGAACAGCGGGCATTTCAGCGGGCTGATGACATTGCCACCGATTCGCTGGGGAGTATCCTCTACATAACGCGGAACGACGCTCGACGGAGTACGGTTGAAGACAACTGGGCCGCATCGCACGCCCCACTCCGTCTTCGTGCCGAGACGCTCGATGCGGTCGTTCGTGAGTGGTACGAGCATCTCCACGGTCCGGTCCAACCCCTCTCCGGACAGCTGAATCGCCGACTTGCGGAGTACGCGCTTGACAGAACGACAGCCGAAACAGATGGAGCTCTCGCCGGCGAACCCGCCTCGGCCGCCCTCGCGGATTCGTTTAGCAGCCGCTTCTCGCTCTTCGACGACGCCGGCGTCGGGACCACCGACGCACTGGCAGCGGAGTTCGAGGGCTCCGCTCTTGATGATCGAATAGCGACGGCCACTGTCGACGCCTACCGGCACTATCGGGATCTCCACGCCGACTACGTCGACGAGTGGGTCTGTACTCGTGGAGAGATGTTCGACGTCGTCGCGACGGCAGACCAGCCACTCACAACGCTCTCGCCAGAACTAGACGTCGTGATTCTCTCCGGGTATCACGAGTTCCGGCCCGTCGAACGCCGCATCATTGAACGTCTCGCAGACGAACTTCCGATGATTGCAATCCTCCCGCTCCATCAGGGAGGCCGAAGCGGTGTCGACGCCGTTGCGACCGATGCGCTCGACGTCTACGAATCCCTGGACTTCGAGACGGTCGCAGTCGAGCCCGCTGATGATGCCGGGAAGACGTTTGGAACGATTACTGAGGCTCTCTATCGACCGGACCCCGACACTGTCCCGGTTCCTAATGCGCTCCGATGGCGGGAACTCCCTACGCCGGAGCGTGAGATCCGCTTCGTCGCTCGCGAACTCCGAACCGAACTGGCCAATGGTCGCGATCCCGACGATATCGCTGTCGTCATCCCGGGGACTGAGGCCTATTCTGGCTATGTTGAGGACACATTCGAGACCTTCGACATCCCGCACGTCACCACCGCCGCCTCGCAGCTGAACCGGACGTTCGCCGGGAGCGTCGTCCACGACCTCCTGAACCTCGCCGAACCGGATCCACGCGCTGAGGACATCACGTCGCTACTGGCGAATCCGCTGGTCGACGTCGTCGATAGTGACCAGGCCAACGCTATTACGGCAGCTGCCCGCCGGCGCGACACGGTTTCGGTGTCACCGCTCCTCAACGATGTCGACGATGAGGCAGAGGCGCTGATCCAGGATCTGCTAGCTACACTCGAGACGCTCCGAACGGGGGACGTTGAGGACGCGACCGAGACGCTCCGACGACTGTTGGACGACCGGTTCGACTTGGAGGCGGCGACGGAAAACTACGCTAGCGGTGCCGAACAAGCTGTCGAACAGCGAGCGTACGACCTCGTGGACGAGGTCCTCTCTTCGTTCGAGTCGCTGTCAGCCGTCAATAGCGACCTCTCCCCGTTGGCACTGTTCACTCGTGCGTTCGACGGCGTGCCGATCCGGGTTCCGCAGCGCGCTGCTGGCGGCCACGTTGAGGTGATGGGGCTGCTCGACGCCCGGATGCGCTCGTTCGAGAAGGTGTTCCTCGTGGGCCTGACGAGCGAGCACTTCCCCGTTACACCGGAACGCCCGGCCTTCTTCGAGGAGATGACCGACGCCCATCCGCGGTTCGACACCGGCGACGAGCGCCTCCGGGGGCGCTATCTCTTCGCAACGCTGCTCGCGAACGTCGACGAACTTACGATCACCACCCCAGAGACGGGCGACGACGAATCCGCCATCGTCCGGTCGCCCGTTATCGACGAACTCCAGCGTGTGACCGGCATCGAACCCGAAGATGGCGTCGACGACCGCGTGGGCTCCCGGGAAGACCTTCAGCGGCACGTCGCTGCAACGGCCGACCGGCGTGCGGCAGTCAGCCGCGCCGGCGACCGAGGTGACCTCTCCCCCGAGCAGACCAAGCGCACAGATCGGGGACTCCACTGTGCGGACAACAGGAGAACGGCTGGCCTCTCCGAACACGACGGCGTCTTGGAACCCGAGACAGTCGATGCGGTATACCCTCCGTCAGAGCGGGAACCCTACAGCGCGAGCCGAATCGAGCGATACGTCGAGTGTGGATTCAAGTTCTATGCCGACGAAGTGCTCGGAATCGAAGATCCCGACGACGTCGAGGTTGTCCCTACGCCCCTCGAAACCGGGTCGTACGTTCACGACGTTCTCGAACGGTTTTTCGCGGACCTGCAGGACGAGACGGAGGGTGGTGTCGATCTCACGGACTTCGACCGGGGCGACCTGGTGACGCACCTTCGCGAGATCGCCGTCGAGGAACTCCGGGATACTGACTTCGAGTACGACGGCCTGTTCTACGAACGGTGGAAGGCGGAGCTGTTCGCGGGCCTGGGTGAGGGCGAGAGAGCTCCGTACGAGGCCGGGAGCAAACCTCACGACGCACCGGAACAGGGGCTGTTCGCTACCTTCCTCGACAACGAGCTTTCGCGGGACGGCGCCGGCCGCCCACACCTGTTCGAAGCCCCGTTCGGTGAGGGGCTTCCCGACTCGGATGCTGGACCGTTCACAGTTAAGCGACCGGACGGCTCGACTGTCTCGATTCGTGGATATATCGACCGCGTTGACGTGGGTCGGGATGGCGAACAACCGACGCTCGCCCTGTACGACTACAAGACTGGTCGAGCACCGTATATGACGAAGACGACCGGCGGCACGAAGTTCCAGCTCCCCATCTATCTGCTCGCTGCGGCCAACGTCGTCGACGGCGATCTCTTCGACGAGGGGTCGCTTTCGGCGACGTACTACCAGGTGCGCCCGCCCAACGACCTCAAGTTGCCACGCGGCGTCGAGTCGAAGTTCGATTCAGAGGTTGAACTCCGTCGCTTCCTGGAGGATGTCGTTCCGGAATGGCTGGGGAAGATCGATGAGGCGATCGCCAATGGACGGTTCCACACGACGCTCCTGTCCGCCCGCGGTGCGAACTGCCGGTACTGCGACTACCGGCGGGCGTGCGATGTCCGCCATCACCGCAAGCGGGAGTTCGTCGACGAGGTCCACGAGGACGATGCTGCGTACGTTCCGCTCCGTGTTCGCGACGACGAGGATCTCGAGGCGGTGATGAGCGATGACTGAGGAGCCCGAGGAGATTCAGCTCACAGAGGAACAGGAGGATGCCCTCGTCCAGGGCCGGAACGTCGCGATCACTGCCGGCGCCGGGACAGGGAAGACGACGACGCTGACCGAGCGGTACGTGACGATACTGGCCGAGAACCCGTCGCTCACGCCGGAGAACATCGTCACGATTACTTTCACGCGAAAGGCTGCTGCCGAACTGACCGAGCGCGTTCGCGAAGAGGTCTACGACCGACTCGAGGCCGCTGACTCGCCGGCGGCGTATCAGCGCTGGCGAAACGTCCTCGACGATCTGGAGGACGGCTACGTCCACACTATTCACGCGTTCTGTACCCGGCTCTTGCGAGAACGGGCTGTCGAGGCTCCGGTCCCGCTCGGCTTCGACGTGCTCGACGAAGACGGCGCTGCGACACTCCAACGCGAAGTCGTGACGGAGTTCCTCGAACGCAACCAGGACGATGAGGATGTGGAGCTCCTTGCTCAGCTCTGGGGCCGTGACCAGTTGGTCGATGTACTCACTGGACTCCTCGATGAGCGCCCACAGAGCGAGTCTGTCCTTGAGGCGTGGCGTGATGCGGAGGTCGACGACTACGTCGATATCTGCTGGGAGGTCGTTTGTGATCTCGACGCTGCCGACGCTCGACAGACGCTGTATGCGGACGGACTCCTTGACCAGCTACGCACGGTTGCGGGTCGTGTCGACCGCGAGGCCGCTATCGCCGACGAGGACGGCCTTCGGTCCTACCGGGCCTTCTCCGAGGTCGCGACGACACTCCCTGACGATCCCGAGGAAAGCGATCCCCGCGACTGTCAGCGCGCAATCCTCGAACTTTACGAGGCCTGTGAGAAGAAGAACGGCGGCCTGTACAGCAGTTCGGGATACGTTGTCGGTGACCGGGACGACTGGGGCGAGTACGGAGATGTCTACGATGACCTGAAAGACGCCATCGACACGGTCATCGATGCCGTCGAACCGCACGAGGATGCCGTTGAGACGACGCCCGGGGAACTGGAAGCGAATAGTGCTCACTACGCGCTCGCCCTGATTCAGGTCTTCGACGACGTCCTCGCAGCCTACACAGCCGAGAAGGACCGCCGCGATACGCTCGACTTTCCCGACGTGATCGAGACGACGCTCGAGTTCCTGCGAGCCAACGATGCGGTCACGGAGCGGCTACGAGAGCAGTTTGCGGCCGTGATGGTCGACGAGTTCCAGGACACGGACCCGCGCCAGTGGGAGTTAGTCAAGCTCCTCACGGGCGTCGACGAGCAGACGGCGTCGAACGTCTTCCTGGTCGGCGACGAGAAACAGAGCATCTACGGATTCCGTGGCGCCGACGTGACGACGTTCGGGGCGGCGAGAGGCGAACTTCAGTCCGTCAACGAGGCCCGTGGGGTCGACGACGTTCCCGACAGCGACGCCGAGAGCCCGACCGCGCTCGAACTCTCCGGAAACTTCCGGACGCTGGATGAGCCGCTGTCGTTCCTGAACGAACTCTTCGAGTACCTGTTCCAGTCGGAAGGTGAATCGCACGAACCCTACGAAGCGCCACCAAAGGAGTTGACCACGCAACGCGACCGTGTCGAGGACATCGAGGGACTGACCGGGAGTGTCGAGTATCTCGTTGTCCCTGACGACGCCGATACGGCGGCGGAGCTCTTCGGCGACGATCATCCGGTTGCCGAAGGTGCGCTGGACCACACGATCGAGGCCGAGGCACAAGCGCTCGCTGCTCGACTGACCCACCTGTTCGACGATCCGCCGACAGTCCAAGACCCTGACACGGGTGCTCATCGCGACGCTACGCCGGACGACACGGCAATCCTCCTTCGCCGGCGAACCCATCTGGATCGGTATCAGCGCGCCCTCGAGGAGTACGACATCCCCTACACTGTCGTCGGTGGCGTCGGGTTCTACGATACGCCTGAGGTCCAGGCGCTCACGAACCTGCTTCGGGTACTCGGTGACCCACAGGATGACGTCTCCCTCTACGGTGTGCTTCGGTCGCCGTTGTTCGGGTTCGCGGATGATCGCCTCGCACCGGCGGTCACAGAGGCAGATTCAGTGTGGGAAGCGCTCGCTGAGGCGGACGACCCGCAGCTGTCGGACGCGTTCGATCTCCTTACGATGTGGCGGACCCTCAGCGGCTGTGCGGCGCCGTCCGAAGACGGCGTCCTCCCGTGGAACCGCCTGCTGTCCCGAGTGATCGACGACACGGGGTATCTGGCGAGTGTAAGTGCTGATGAACGCGGTCGACAGGCCGTCGCGAACGTCGAGAAGTTCCGCGACCAGGTCCGTACTTGGAGCGAGAACGGGGTTCACACCGCTGCTGGGTTGCTCCACCGCATCGACCGCCAGGCCGAAATTGACCCCCGTGAGGGGGAGGCCGATATTCCGGGCGACGCCGAAGGCGTCCGGATCATGACGATCCACTCCGCAAAGGGACTGGAGTTCCCGATTGTCGCAGTTCCCGATCTCGGGAGCAGTCTCAACTTCGGCCGATCCGTCGACGACCACGGGTACGTTCGGCTCGTAGAGGGTGCTGATGATGCGCCTCCAGTCCCAGCTGTTGGTGGGCCAAATCCGAGCGATGCGTTCTCGATCGAGAAGACGGCCGTTCACGAGTACGCCGACCGACAGTCACTCCCACAAGAGCGAGCGGAGTCGAAGCGACTTCTCTACGTTGCGTGTACACGAACCCGGGATCACCTCCTGCTCTGCGGAACGCACGAGCTCGACGTTGACGAGTCCGGCGACATCGAACTCGGAGAGCCTGCAGCCTTCGACGACGCGGGTCGATGGCGGGATTGGCTTCAGCCGGCCCTCCTTGACGCAGCACTCGTCGACCGGGTGTTTCGGGAGGGACAGACTCGTGTGCAGATCAGGGCGGCCAGCTATACGGTACGTAAGCCCCCGCGTCCAGTAGACTGGCACTCCGACGACAATACTGCGGATTCGATGCCAGAGATATCGATCCCTACGCCACCGACGCCGGCGCCGGCGAAACGAGTCGCTGCCACGACCCTCGTGAATGAGGTTGCAGATGCGTCTGAAGACGGTCACAGTTACACTCAAAGCGGTGAGTCATCCGGACTGAGCCCGACAACATTCGGAACTGCTGTGCATCGAATCAACGAACTCCGGCCACCGAGAGACGAATGGCCAACACTCATCCGTCGTCTGAGTCAGATGGCCGGTGAGGAGCCGACCGAGGAGGATCTCCGCGATGCCGTAGAACACGCTACTGATGCAGTCGAATTTGTGGATCAGGTTGAGGCGGGTGCCCAACTCCAAGCGACCTACGACGAGTACTCTGTCGTCGCCCGATTAGGGGGGTCGCGGATCGTTGGTGATATCGACCGACTGCTCGTTACTTCAGACGCCTACCATATCATTGACTACAAGACAAACGACCTCTCGTCGACCTCGACTGTCGAGCTAGCTGACCACTATCGTCCTCAGATGCTCACGTACGCGCTTGCTCTCCTACAGCATAGTTCCGATCGCAGTATTCGTGCCTCACTCCGATTCACCGATGCCGGCGTCGAAGAACGGTTTGAATGGGACCTGAGTGAGTACTCTGTGATCGAATCTGACCTTCGTTCTATGGTTGAGTTGCTTTCTGAAAATTGATCCTCGATTAGAATAGAAGTTCTCGCAAGACGAGGGTCGCCATCGATTCAAACGGCCTTAATTCGGGTCGACCGCTTTCACCCCTTCTGGCGGGGCAGTCCAGCCAGCGCTCGTCGCTAGCTCAGGCGGTTCAAACACCACTACAACCACGATCGACCGAACCAAGCACTGTATGGCCGAACACCGGCTGATGAGGTGCTGAACTAGATATAACGTTAACGTATTCGTTTCAATGCGAAGGGATAGAGAACCACTATCCGCCGAACATCCACTTTCGCTACGAATGGGGAACTAATATACGGTCTGGTGTACGATAATCAACAAACAACATTGCCGGAGGCACCCTAATGCACATCCCAGAAGGACAATACAATCTCAAGGAGTTCTGTCGAGTGATTTTCGACTCGCCAGAGCGTGTCCTCGATGGGTACCACGGCCAACGCATCAAATCTTTCCTCTACCTCTCTGACGACGGCTGGCGCGACTACCTCGACGAACACTACGAGACCGAGGAACTTGGCGGCATCACGAAGTTCGTTGGGGAGTACAGGAACCGAAAGGGCGCGGAGCAGCCGGCGAAATTCTACGCTGGGCAGTACAAAGACGACCTTCAGATGGTGTTGACTGCCGAAACCGAGGAAGCGATTCGGCAGGCGCTCCGTCCGGTTTCGGAGCACAGCGATTGCTTGTCGCCGATGCCGATTATGACTGAGGACTTCCAGACGATGAACGAAATTGTCCTCAGTACCTACGACGATATGCGGATTTCCGAGTTTAAATCGAAGCGAGTGCCAAGCCTTGCTGACGCTCGAACGCGACCGGACGTTGACCGTGAAATCGAATACAAAGGTGCTGATGGTCGGGATCGACTCGATGAATTCCGTGACGAGTATGGTGTTGTCCCGACCCGGATTCAGTACGAGCACGAGAACGTCTCGATCCGAATCGACACGTCTGGCAAGTTCACGCTCGAAACCGTCAACAAAGAGAGCTTCAACATCCTGTTTGACCTACTGAGCGAGGTCGTAGTAAACGTGCTCGAGTTGCTGGATGTGGCGAACCAGATTAAGTTCGAGAAGCGGGAGGTGGTGCCGGGAAACTTGAAGATACAAGTGCCGGAGGTGAGTTCTGGTGAGATAGATTTTGATCAGCAAGTGTCGTTGATGCAGGCCGAGAATTTTATCAAGGGCACAAAGAATAGCGATGACCTGAATTTCAGCTTCACCGATGTCACCAAGCAGGCTGGGTCGCTCGACTTCTCCGCGCAAGTTACTGACGAGAACCGAGGCTCCTTATTCAATGTGAGTGCGACCGAGGAGTCGATGCGTATCGTGCCGAAACACGACTGCTCGTTCCCGTCTCTTGTCGAGTTCTATCTAGCCGTAATACAGCTGTTAGATGGTGGCGCCGAAATGCGACTGTACGAGTCTCAGTCAGCAGCCTAACGCATGACGAATGTTGACCCTCCTGAATCGGTGCCTGAGGGTCAAGAAACGAAGTACCGTGGGCTATACGGCAAGTGTGTCGAGCATAAGCTTGAGGGGTTCCCTGAGCAGTCCAAGAGTGAAAACCTGCGTGAGGAAATCAATGTTCAACGTCAACACCGAAAACTAATCAGCTACTCCATCTTCCCCTTCGTACAGGGGCGACCGGCTGGCTACAAGTTCTTTACCGCCGAACCGCTGGAGGAACTCGGCGTTCCGAACTTCGATTTCCTGTTGTGGAACCTGGATGGGAAGGTGATTTTCGGTGAGGCCAAGTCCTCAGTCCCGGCGAGCGCTGACACTGTGGTGAATCAGCTCGAGGAGCGCAAGAAGATTGCCGAAAACCACAAGCAGCACATCGAAGAGGAGTACCTGGGAAGCGAGATTGACCATATGGAGTTCGTGGTTTCGACGTACGTCAACCACGGCGACAAAATCGCGAAGACCCTCATTGAGGAAGGGGCCGAGTTCATTACCTGGGTCGTAGACGCCCACCATGACGAGCTGTGGATTCGTCAAGCCCGCCCGACGTCGTTCCCGGACAACTTGGAGGCTGACGAGCCGGATGCGATGCTTCAAGAACTAGACCGCCGACACACGCACGACATGTCCGCGTTGAACGGGGAGCTAGACCGAGTTACCACGAGTTTTGGGCAGGCAGATGTTCTACCAACCGCGATCATTGTCGATCAACTACGAGTCGTGGTGCAGGCACGTCGAGTCGAAGGGCGACATCCTTGTGTTGACCGTGCAGATATCGAGTCGTATGTCTCGAGCAGTTCACTGAACTACTCTGAGGAGCGCGTGGCGGGCATCGTGGATGACCTGATTGAAGCAGGCAAACGCATTAATTTCCTCTCTGAATGGGACGAAGAACGTGCTGACCTGAAGCTGGTGTCGAACTATACTGCCAAGGACGACCTAGAGCAGGTTCTTGAGGATAAGTGGGTTAATTGGCGAATCGAGGATCTGAAGAATGACCTCCGGGAAGAATGTGAGGAGAGAATTACTGCTGAGTTGGGCAGGCAGAAGCAGCTCAACGAATTTGGCGTGGGTCTTCCAGGGGAGGAAGCGGAAGAAGATTCGTAGTAGTCGTCTCCCGGATGTTCTGTAGATATAGATAGGCTCCGGTGGAAGTTGAGACTGGTCGTCTCAATACATACGCGTTCAGCACACATAATGCCGCTCGGAACGTCGGGTGGCGTCTTGTTCAGCATTGGCTCAAGTCTGGTGCTGAACGGGCCACGAGTCAATTGGCTCTTAGGTCAGGGACGTTGAACGCGAATGGTCGATTTCGACCTACCGAGTTACTCGGTTAGAACGGGACAGCGTGTCATAGAATCAGTCTCAGCCGGTTAGCAGAACTGCGTACTGAGCGACAAAGGAACTACTAGATACGATTGATATCTGAGGTGGTATGCAAGATATAGAGCTTATACACGTTACGTTGACCGGATTCCTTTCGTGCTTATCTGTTGGATCAGCGGTAATAACGAACGGCGAACCAAACAGCTATTGACAGTACAATCAAACGGTATCTATGTCCACTCAAGAAGGATGGACGAACTTTGAGCAAGTAGGCGTTGTTCTCGGTCTCCTTCTGCTGGCTATCGGTACTGCCGAAATAACTGAGTTGATTGAGATTCTTCCGGTGTACGTCTATGTCATCATTCTGTGGATTCTGACAGCAGCCATGTGGATTTACAGAAGATAGTACGCGAGATGAGATTCTAACTCCTGTAGCCTTTCTCTGTATTGACCGCTCAGATCAGTAAGATATCTACCGATCTCTCGTACAAGATACGCGCGTTGTATCTTGCACGCGGGTCTTGACAAGAGTCGGATAGACAGACCGCGCGAAGTTTTCTATGACAGGCTCCGGGAGTCTACTGACAAGCCTCGGGGCTTGACCCCGAGGCGATTGACCAATACGATATCCTACTTCGTGTTGGGATCTTACGGCGAGGACGAACAGCCAAGTCTTGAGGCTGTCCGGGACCACCTGGCGACCGAGGCCACTGCATCTGATACAGACGACGACGTCGATGCGTTTCTGATGGACGAAATCCTCGATATCACCGAGTTCTTTACCTCGAAATTCAAGCT
>Ga0209945_1000370_pt1 | contig 15799 bp, 14 predicted proteins | sample SalPonR2_A_D2_MG_FD_185703 | JGI IMG/M metagenome (GOLD analysis project Ga0209945, IMG submission 185703) | Salt pond soil microbial communities from South San Francisco under conditions of wetland restoration - Salt Pond MetaG R2_A_D2_MG... ...
GACGTGCTCGGTCTGCCGATGACGGCATGCTGGCGTCACGACCCCGACGCAGAACGGCTTACATACGTGGACGGGACGGAGCCGGTCGCGGAGATGCGAGCCGGAACCGGGCCGGTTTCCTTCGCCCCCGGCGACACGGAATACGGGGTCTTCGAGCGCGACGAGGCGACGACCTACGACCCCAGTGAGTACCACGACCACAACCCGCTGGACGCCGCCATCATCGTCCCGCTCGGCGATCACGGCCTCCTCGCGGCGGGCGACTGCAGCCGGGGCGACTACGAGCCGTATCGCCTCGACGCCGCGCAGGTGCTCGCCGGCCACGCCACGACCGCGCTCAACCGAGTGGACAGGGCCGAACAGTTGCGCGAGAGCGAGCACCGACTGCGGGCGATCGTCGATCGGATCGACGAGGCCATCTTCCTCGCACCGGCCGCCGAACTGACCGCGGGCGATCCGGCCCCCGACTTCGTCAGCTCCGGCTACGAGGCCATCTGGGGCCAGTCACTCGACGGCCTTCACGAGACGTACGAGGAGGGGTTTTTCGGGACGCTCCATCCCGACGACTACGACGACTACCGCGCCTTCATCGACCGCCTCGTCGAGGCGGTGTCGGCGGGTGACGCCGACGAGCGGTACAGACAGGAGTACCGCATCGAGCGTCCCGACGGCGAGGTTCGCTGGGTCCGCTCCGAGTTCTACCCGACCGACTGGACGGACGGCGTCCCTCGCGTCGTCATCGTCAGCCGCGACGTGACCGCGGCGAAGCGGCGCGAGCGGACCATCGAGTCGTTCCACGACGCGACGGCGGAGCTGACGACGGCCGACACCGTCGTCGACGCGGCCCGGATGGCGGTCGACGCCGCCGCGGACGTGTTCGACCTGCCCGCGACCGCCGTCTACCGGTACGACGAGGCGACGGCCACGCTCGAACCGGCGGCCACGGGCCCGGCGCTTCCGGACGCGGCGGCGCTCCCCGCACTCACCGACGACGACGCGCGGGCCTGGGACGCGTTCGTTAGCGAGACGATGTACCGCGTCGCCGACGACGCCGAGCCGTTGGGCGACGTGCGGCCGGGCGAGGAGGCGGTACTGTTCCCGCTCGGCGGCAACGGTCTGCTCGCGGTCTGTGGGTCGGGCGTCGACACCGAGGCGGCGAGCATCATCGCCGCGACGCTCGAAGCCGCGCTGAACCGACTCCGTGGCGAGCGGCGACTCGAATCGCGTCGAGCGGAGTTGGAGGCACAGACCGAGCGTGCCCGCCGCCTGGAGTCGATCACCGAACTGACGCGGCGCATCGAGGCGGCCATCACCGGCCACTCCTCGCGCCGCGGGATTCAGGAGGCGGTCTGTGCGGAACTGGTGGATCGCGACCCCTTCGACGCCGCCTGGGTCGCCGCGGCCGACGTGGGGACTGACCGGCTGACGCCCCGGGCGACCGCCGGTATCGACGCCGACGCCGTCGAACGCGTCCTCGACGGGGCCGCTCCCGGCACCGACTCGGCGGCGGCTCATCCCGTGGCCGAGGCGTGGGAGACGGGTGAGCCCCGCGTCGTCGACGACCTGGTCGGGAGCGGCCGTCGTCGCGAGTGGCAGCGGCGCCTCCTCACGTTCGGCGCCGGGTCGGTCTGTGCCGTCCCGCTCGAGTACAGCGGTATCACCTACGGCGTACTCGTCGTCGTCGCCGACGACCCCGGCGAGTTCGAGGACCGGGAGGTGGACGTGCTCTCACAGCTCGGCACTTCCATCGGCTACGCCATCGCGGCCATCGAGCGCCGGCGCGCCCTCGAATCCGACGACACGCTCGAACTCGAATTCCGGGGGAGCGACGCGGCCCTCCCCTTCGCACGGCTGGCGCGCGACACGGCGTGTCGCGTCCGCCACGAGCGGACCGTCCGCCGACAGGACGGCTCCGTCAGCGTCTACTACACCGTCCGCGGCGACCTCCCGGCGGACGTGGCCGACGTGGCGTCGTCGACCCTCCCCGGCGACGTCGAGGTCGCCGCCCGCCGGGACGGGGAAGCCGTCGTCGAGCGCCGCGGATCGTCCTGGTTCGGCGCCTTCGTCTCCGAGTACGGCGGCGTCCTCCGGCGTGGAACGGCGACGGACGGCGATGTCTCGCTCGTGGTCGAACTCCCTCGCGAGGCCGACATTCGAACTATCGTCGATCGGTTCCGGGTGGAGTTCCCGGCGCTCGACCTCACGGCCCAGCGCCAACATCAGGAGACGGAGACCACCCCCGGCGAACTCCACCACCGGATCGAACGTCGCCTGACCGACCGGCAGTACGAGGCCATCGAGACGGCACACGCGATGGGCTACTTCGAGTGGCCCCGCGAGAGCAGCGGCGAGGAAGTCGCCGAGACGCTCGGCATCACGCAGCCGACGATCAACAAACACCTCCGCCTCGGCGAGCGGAAGGTGTTCGACCTCCTCTTCGGGGACGACGACACGGCGTGATGGTGTTTATCGCCCCTGTTTACGGGTGGTTCGCCGAGACAGTCCGGCGCACCACCAGTACTGACGTAGGATCCCCCGTCAGTCGTCGGCCGGCCCGGTTGCCCGGACCGTCCCGCCGACGCCGCCTTCGCCGACGCGGAGTTCGACCGAATCGAGGGCGAGTTCGAACTCGCGACGGTGGTGGCCGTCGGGGTCGTATCGAAGCGTCGAGGTCACGAGGCTAGCGTCCTCGAGGCGGTCGAGGCGCCGGTACACCGTCGCTCGCGACATCTCACACCGTTCGACGAGCTCCGCCGCCGGGAGCGACTGCCCGTCGAGTGTCGTGAGGAGTCGACAGGTGTACTCGTCGCCGAGCAACGAGAGGAGCGTCTCGGCGGGCGTCGACGCCGCGTCGGCGTCGTCCCCTTCGATCGACCCCCGGTCGGTGGGGGCGTCGCGATCGGCGCTGGAGGCGCGTGTCTTCATACGTCTTCGAACATCATCTATCCCCCAAAGCGTCCCGTCTATGCTGACTACCTCCGACGCCGGCGGGGGCTATCCATATTGACTCCGGCACGCGGACCGGTGTTTCCGAGCCAGAAACACGCGCCGCCGGTTTATGAGACGGCGACTCGAAGGGGACGCAATGGCACGTCCGACGCTCCCGTCGCGCCAACCCGACAGTCTCGGATCGAGAGCCGCCGACGGCGGTCGTCGGTGAGTCGATGGCGGACCGGCGTCTTTCGCAGCCGGCCGACGACGCGTCCGGCACCGCCGTCCACCGGGGCGACGGCTCCGATACCGCCCGCGACCGACAGGTTCTGATCGTCGGCGACGGGATCGGTGCCGCGGCCGCCGCCGGGTTTCTCGACCGTGCGGGCCTCGATCCGGTGCTCGCGTCGCCCGCCCGCGGCCGGCCGCTCCCCCCGGTGGTGACCCTCTGGCGACCGGGGCTGACGCTGCTCGAACGCCTCGGGCTCCGGCGCCCCGTCGAGCGCCACGGCACCACCCTGACCCGCTTTGCCTGCCGGACGCGTGGCCGGTGTTGGCCGGCCGGCGACGCCGACCACCCCGTGCTGGTTGCGGTCGCTCGCGCCCGTCTCGACGCCATCCTCGACCGCCGGCTACTGGATCGGATTCGAACCGCCGAGCGGCCGGTCACGACGCTTGCTCCGACGGAGCGCGGCGTCCGTGCCGTCTTCGAACGCGGCGTCGACGAACTGTTCGACGCCGTCCTCACGACCGAGCGCCGTCTGTTCCCCGGCGACGAGGCGACGGACGCACGAGCGATCCACCGCTGGACGGGTCGCTGGCCGGCGACCGCCCCCGCGCCGGACGTACCGACCGAGGCGTGGGACGACCGGCACGCCGCGTTCACCGTCCCCGCTCCCGACGCGACGTTCGTCCACTTGGTCACGGCTACGGGGACGGCGGGCGTCGACGCCGTCGGCCCCGCCGACGTCGGCGACCGGTTCGGGCATCTCTTCGACCCGCCGGCCACTCCGTTCTCGGATCGGCTTCCCGACTTCCAGTACGAACGGCTCCCGTGTGCGTCGCCCGCATCCCGGCGTGTGGACGCCATCGCGCCCTTCGGTCCGGCGAGTCGAACGTCGATTCCCGGCGACTGTCTCGGCGCCGCCCTCGCCATCGAGGACGCGTGGGTGCTCGCCGACGAGTTGGCGTCGGGCGCAGGCGCCGTCACCGACCGTCTCGCGCGCTACGACCGTCGGCGCCGCCGCCGCGACGCCGAACTGGTCGCGGCCCACGATATCGACGCCGTCGATTCCGGACTCCGGGCGCCGATCCGACGGCTGCGCGCCGCTCGGACGACCGTTCTCGGCCCCGACCCGCCGCCGCCCGTGCACGCGCTGGCGAGCGACGTCCCCGACCGGCTCTGAGCCGGCCACCGACGGCCGACACAATGTGTATAGCCCACCCCCTGCGCGGCGGCAGTATAGAATGACCGTCGACCTACGGGGACGGCGGACGAGCGTCCGTGTACGATGGCGACCACTGCAACGACCGACCGACCGCGTTCCAGGGACGCCCGGCGTGAGGACGCGCCCGACGCCGTCGTCGCCAGCGCGTGCGACGACGTGCCGGCACCGCTCCGCCTCCTCGACGACGAGTACGCGCGGGAGATACTCGCGGCACTCGCCGGCACGCCCATGCGCGGACGCGACCTGATCGAGCGCTGTGAGATGTCGCGGGCGACGGTGTACCGGCGCCTCGACCGACTTCGGACGGCCGGGTTCGTGACGGCCGAGACGACGGTCGACCCCGACGGCCACCACTGTCAGGAGTTCAGGCTCGCCCGCGACGAACTGACGGTCCGAATCGAGAACGGGGCGCTCACCGTCGTCGCGACGCCGGCCGCCGACGCGTCGGCGTGAGCGGTCGGCTACGTGCCGACCGACGCCGCTCGTCGAGCGACACGGGCCGGTGAGCGTCGTCGAGCGCGTGCGTCGACCGCCTGCCACGGAACCCTTTTGTCCCCGGGCACGAGGAAACGACCAGTGACCCGGCAGGACGACTTGGACCGTTTCTACCGCCTCCTCGACGACCTCGGCCGCCGCGTCGACGGGGCGCGGAAACTCAAACGCTGCACCGGCTACATGGACTGGCCCGACCGCGGCGTCTACGTCTTCCTCGCGCCGGGCGAGCCTCGTACCGCCGGCGACGGGTTGCGCGCCGCCCGAATCGGTACCCACGCCGTCTCCGCGGGGAGTAACACGTCGCTCTGGGACCGGCTGAAACAGCACGCCGGCACCGGGAGCGGGAGCGCCGACCACCCCCACGGTGGCAACCACCGTGGCTCCGTCTACCGCCAACGCGTCGGCGAGGCCATCATCGAGAAGTACGGCCTCCACGACGACTACCCCGACTGGGGCGAGCGCTGGTCGGGCATCGACCGGGACCGAGCCGTCGTCCGCGACGAGGAGTACCTCCTCGAACGCCGGGTGAGTGCCTACATCCGCGAGCAGCCGTTCCTCCCGGTCGCCCTCGACGACGAACCGGGCCCCGACAGCGACCGCACGTTCGTCGAGCGAAACGTCATCGCGTTGCTGAGCAACCGCGACACCGACCCCGTCGACCCTCGCCCGAACGACTGGCTCGGCCGACACAGCCGGAGCCCGGAGATCCGGGCGTCGGGACTGTGGAACGTGAATCACGTCGACGAGACCTACGACCCGGCCGCTCTGGATCGGCTAGCCGAGGCCGTCGAGGCGACGACGCCGCCGTAGGGCCGGTTCGCGGTCACTCCGTCCCGTCGCCGACGGCCGGAACTGGCTCAGAACAGTCGTGTCAGTTCGCCGCCCGCTCCGGCAGGGCGTACGGCTGTCCGCAGCCGTGAATCTCCAGTCCGCAGTCGGGACAGGCCGTATGGTTCTCGCGACGGTGCGTGACCGACTGGCGCTGTCGCTCCGGGTCGGCTTCGAGTCGGTCTCGCGTCTCGTCCGGCAGGTCGAGGAGGGCGACGAGGTCGCTTCCACACGCGGGACACTCTCGGTTCATACGTCACCGTACGGCGCGCTATCGATAATCGGTTCGACGGACGGGTCCCTTCGGAGACTGCGTGGCCTCGGCACTCATAGGGCTCCTCACCACCGGGTGCCACCCCGGTTCGGAGCGGTGCACTCGTCATCGGCCGGTCGACGCTCCGCTCCGGAGCCACAAATGTCCCCCGACCCGCGGCTTTGTGTGCTCCGGGCGCGTAGCGGGGGCCGATGACCGACACCAGCATCGTCCTCTACGGGGGGAAAGGCGGCGTCGGCAAGACGACCTGTGCGGCGGCGCACGCACTCGCCCGCTCCCGGACCGGCGCACGGACGCTGGTCGTCTCAACCGACCCCGCCCACTCGCTGGGCGACGCGTTCGAACGTGATCTGGACGCCGATCCGACCGATGTCGCCGACTCGCTCGCGGCGGTAGAAGTCGACTCCGAGACCGGACAGGCGGCGTACCGTGGCGTCGTCGAGGCGCTGGCGGCCGAGTTCCGCGACGCCGGCCTCCGCCTCGACGATGCGGATCTCGAACGGCTGTTCGAAGCGGGACTCATCCCCGGCGGCGACGAGGTGGCGGCACTCGAGTACATCGCCCGCTACGCCGACGCCGACTACGACACCGTCGTCTTCGACACGGCACCGACGGGACACACGCTTCGCTTGCTGGATCTGCCCGACGTGCTCGCCGAGACTCTGGGCGTCGCGGGCGACGTACAGCAACGGGTGCGTCGGACCGCCCGCGCCGCCCGGAGCATGGTGCTGGGGCCGGCGGCGTACTGGGGCGGGGGGTCGGACGACACCGACGCCGTGACGGCCCTCCACGACCGCATCGAGGCGGTCGGGGCGCTCCTCCGTAACCCCGAGCGGACGAGTTTCCGGGTCGTCCTCACGCCCGAGCGGATGGCAATTGCGGAGAGCGAGCGCCTCGTTACCCGCCTGCGCGACGCCGGGGTGCCGGTCGACTCGCTCGTCGTGAACCGGCTGTTTACGAACCCCGAGGACTGCGACTGTGACCGGTGTCGGCGCGACGAGAGTCGTCACGCCGACCGCCTCGCGGCGGTGGAGGCGGGATTCGACCTGCCCGTCCGCCGAGTACCGGAGCTAGCGGGTGAAGCACAGGGGATCGAGGCGCTGGAGCGGGTTGGCCCGGAACTCCACCGTCGGTCGTGACGGTGTGGGAGTGACCGCGGGGAGTCGGTCGCTCCCGGCAGTCTCGCTCAGTCGAGTCGGTCGCGCGCGCCGGCGACGAGGAGGGGGAGGGTGATCGTCGCGTCGCCGAGGACGGTGACGTTTTTCGCCGACTTCTCCAGCTTCCCCCACGACCGCGCTTCGTCGAGGGTGGCCCCGGAGAGGCCGCCGGTCGAGGCGGGGTCGGTCGTGAGCTGGACGCCGTAGTCGTACGCCTCGGGCACCGTGAGCATCGTCTGGAGGACGAAGTTCTTGGGGACGCCGCCGCCGACGACGGTCGCCCCCGCCTTCTCCGCGTCGAACGCCACGTCGGTGATGTTCGTCAGATCCGCGAGGGCGTCGAGCGTGAACGCGGACACTTGCGAGTGCATCCACGCCTGAATCCCCAGCACCGAATCCTGAATCGCGGGGACGAACACGGGGACGTCGTTCTCGTATGCGGCGGCGGCGATGCCGGCGTCCTCGTCGACGCCGTCGTTGGCCGCGAGGTTCGCCCGTCCGAGTTCCCGCGTGAACTCGCTGGTGGCGACGACGCCGTCGAACTCGGGGAAGACGTGGTCGCGGAGATGCCCCTCGAACAGCGTGAAATGCTCCTGCGGGAGGTAGACGTTGTAGATGCGATCCACGCCCTCGTCGCGGAGTTGCTCGTCGTGGTCGCGTTCGTGGCCCGTCTCCGCGGTTCGACCGTGGTGGTGTTTCCCGCCGATGGCCTCGATGGCGTCGTGGGTGAGGTTCGCGCCCGTCGTCACGAGGGCGTCGATGTGGCCGTCGCGGATCAGGTCCGACACCACCGACCGCATCCCGCCGGGGACCATCGCGCCCGCGAGGCCGAAGAAGTTGGTCACGTCGTCGCGCTCCAGCATCTCGGCGTAGATGTCGACCGCGCGACCCATCTCCGCGGCGCCGATGCCCGCCTTGCGGTACTCCGTCGCGAGGTCGCCGACGCTCATGCCCGGCCACACGTCGGCGTGACCGATGGGGTCCTCGTGGAACTCCTCGCGGCCGCTGCCGTGCCCGCCGTCGCTCGCGTCGTCGTCCGTCATTGGCCGCTCTGCGCGCCCCAGCGGTTTCAACGGCGCGGTCCGCGGTCGTTACCACTCGATCAGCGTGCGGAGGCCGGGCCACGGACGGTACTGCTCCCCGCGCTCGGCGAAGTACGCGCGCGTCCGTCGCTTGCCGTCGGCGACGAACCGGAGCCGGTCCCGAACGCTCCGGTTCCGGAGGTGGGTGGAGCTCGCGGGGTCGAACCACGTCCCGTCGTCCGCGACTCGGCACCGCCCCCGGACGACCCGCTGTTCCAGGCCGGTGAGGTCGTCGTCGTGCCAGTGGACGAGCACGCAGGCCGGCTGGCCGTCCGTCGGCGAGACGCCCGACGGCGGCGAGAGCCGGAGCCGACCGTCACGGATCGTCGGCGTCGCGAGCGGCCAACTCCGCGGCCAGCCCTCCGAGACCACCGTCGCCACCGCGCGGTCGTACGTCGCCGCCTCGCTCGCGTCCACGTCCGCGGCGGGCCACGCCGGCACCGTCACCCCGACGCCACGGTCGGCGTGGCGCTCGACCGCCGTCGGCTCGATGTCGAGCAGGATCCGCAGCCCGTACCAGTCGAGGAGGAGGAGGCCGAGCCGGGTGTTCAGGAAATCCGCCGCGGCGGTCATCGCCGCCCGTTTCGGCGACGGAGGTTCGTCGCGAAGCAGGCGCTCGACGACGGCCGCGTTCGCCTCCAGGTCGTCGTCCCGAACCGTCGCCCGCCCCGTGAGATGCAGTCGTCCCGCCCCGTCGTGCAACAGGAGCGACACGCGCGGCTCGGCCGCCGCCCGCTCGGCTTTCCCCGCGAACGCCGGCGCGGCGGTCACGACGACGGCCTCGCGCGCCCGGTCGTAAAACGGCGTCAGGGGAACCGTCGACGGCCGATCACCGGCCGCCGTCGCGAACTCGGCCGTCAGCGAGTCGTACACCGCGTCGCGGATCACAGCGTGATTCAGCCCCACAGCCCTCGGATCGTCTTTCGCAGCCCCCGCTCCGCCTCACCCGGATGCGGCAGGCCGAGTTTGAACGCCACCGCGTCCTGTCGTTTCGGCGGGTCGAACAGCCGCGGTTCGTCCAGCCCCCACGCCTCGGGCGGGTCGGCGTCGACGCCCGTCCGTTCGACGATACCGGCCACCGCCCGGCGGGCGGCCTCGTTCGCGCTCTCCATCGTCGCGAGGTCCGTCTCCGTCCGAACGTAGTCGGCCGCGAGGACGAGGTTCGGCGCCGCCGTCACCGCCCGCGGCCGGTGGCGAAGCGAGTCGACCGTGTTGATCAGGAGCGGTTCGGTGTTCGTCATCCCCCGTCCGTCCTCGACGATGGCGGGGTCGAGCACCCAGTCGTAGAGCACCTCTTGGGAGAGGCGTTCGGCGTCGCGGTTCAGGTGGGCGGCGAGTTGGTTCCACACCTCCGTTTTGATCTCCTCGCGATTGCAGTCGCGGGCGGGCTTGTCGTAGACGACGCCCGGCGTCTCCCAGTCCGAGACGATGACGGAGAGGACGCCCTGAACGGCGCCGTCGGTGTCGCCCCCGACGTCGAACGGCCCGTCGTCCCAGAACTGCCGCTGGGAGATGGCAGTCAGCGCCCACGGCGAGTCGGTGTAGGCTTGATGGCCCCGCGCGAGGGGCACGTCCTCGGTGAGGTAGAACTGGATGCCGTTCATCCACGCGGTGTCGAGGCGCCCGACGTGGGAAAGCGACGGCGCCGCCCGCCGGAGGGCGGGGGTCACCAGCGACGCCATCACCTCGACGGGGAGCGCGGCGACGTAGTGATCCGCCGTCACTCGCTTATCGCCCGCGAGTTCGACGCCCGTGACGCGCTCGCCGTCGGCGTCGATTCCCGTCACTGGGGAGTCGGTGTGGAACTCGACGCCCAGCGATTCCAGATGCGTCACCCACGGGTCGATCCACACCTCGCTCGTCGGCCCGTTGAGCACCGCCTCCGTGGGTCGGGTGGGGTCGATCTGGTCCAACATCAGCTGGACGTATATCTGTCCGATGGTGCGGGCGCTCCCTCGTTGGGGCTGGAGCGCGACCAGCGCCTGCGTGCTCTCGGCGAGGTGTTTCCGGTAGGCCGGCGACTGCGCCGCGGCGTCGACGAACTCCCACCACGACACTTGGTCGAGTTCGCGTTCGCGCCGCGCCCGACAGCTCGTCAGGAGGACGAGCAGGCGACGCAGGAAGTAGTTCGTCTCCACCGGCGTCAACTCGCCGCCGCCGATAGTCGGTTTGAACGCCTCCGCCCACTCGGCGACGGATCCCGGCGTCCGCGTCTCCGACAGCATCTCCTGCCCGTCAGTCGCCGCGATCAGCGTCTCGTTCGTGTGGACGAGGTTGTCCGCCACCGTCCCGCCCTCGGGGAGCGGAATCCGTTGCATCGTCTCGCGCAGGTTTCGATAGAAGCCGGGGAAGAATCGAAAGCCGTGCTCGGCCGGAACCGTCCCGCCGTCGGGCGTGGAGACGGGGAAGCTCCGGGCCTTTCCGCCCAGTCGCTCCCGCGCCTCGTACACCGTCACGTCGAAGTCGCGCCCGGCGAGTTCGTGTGCGGCGCTCAGGCCGCCGACCCCCCCACCCAGTACAGCGACCCGTGGCGTCCGTGTCGACATGTAACTTCGGTAGTGGGATCGATCATAACTGTTTCCCCGACCGAACACCCGATTAGCGGCCGCTCCGCCGTCCGAACGGTCCGGTTAGATACCTGTCGGATGGTCGATGTACGTCGTCTCGATTCCCCACTCCTCGGCGACGCGGCCCAGCGCCCGGACGCCGAACGTCTCCGTGGCGTAGTGCCCGGCGAGGAAAACGTTCAGGCCGCGGTCACGCGCCTCGTGGTACGCCTTCTGCTTTCCCTCCCCGGTGACGAGAGCGTCGAGGCCCGCCTCGGCCGCCGCTTCGATCCAGTCGACGCCGCTCCCGGTGACGATACCCACCTCCTCGATTTCGTTCGGGCCGAACCCAAGGACCTGCGTCTCCGTGTCGAGTGCCTTATCGAGCAGGGTCGACACGTCGTCCGCGTCGTACGTCTCCGTCGCCGTCCCCCGCGTGCCGACGTACTCGGGGCCGTACTCGCCGAACGGCTCCCGATCCGTCAGGTTCAGAACGTCCGCGACGCCGGCGGCGTTGCCGAGTTCTTGATGACCGTCGAGGGGAAGATGTGAGACGTACAGCGCCACGTCGTTCTCGACGAGCGGTTCGATCCGGTCGTAGTCGAGGCCGGTGAGGCGGTCGAAGCCGCCCCACGCGAGGCCGTGGTGGACGAGGAGGAGGTCGGCCTCGCGGTCGATTGCCTCACGAATCGTCGCCTCCGCGGCGTCGACGGCGAGCGCGACCCGTTCGACCGTGCCTTCGGCGCGCCCGACTTGCAGGCCGTTCGCGCTCGCGTCCACGTCCGCGTAGTCGTCGGTTCGAAGCCGCTCGTCCAGCCGGGAGACGAATGTATCACGCCGCATACCGGCCACTCGGGCGGCGGGGGTTTGTAAACTATGCTCCGTCCGCGTGGGCGACCACGAACGCCCGGAGCAGGTGGCCCGCGAGCGTCGCCGCCTGCCCGTCGTCGCGGTCGTTCACCTCGACGGCGTCGAAGCCGTCGGCGTACGGGGCGACGGCGCGGACCACGGCTTCCATCTCGCGGGCCGACAGGCCGCCGGGCTCCATGGTCCCCGTCCCCGGCGCGACGCCCGGATCGGCGGCGTCGATGTCGACGCTCAGATACGTCGTCGCGTCGGCGCGGTCGTCGACGGCCGCCGCGGCGGCGTCGCTGACGGCGGCGGCGCCCCGGTCGGCCACCGTCTCGGGGTCGACGACGGTCACGTCGGCCTCGCTCGCCCGCTCCCACTCGGCCGCACACCCGGCGCGGGCGCCGACGATCACGGCGTGGTCGGCTGCGTCGAGCGCTCGGTGGGTCACGCAGGCGTGGCTCCACGGATCGCCGTCGAAGTCGGTCCGGAGGTCGAGATGGGCGTCGAGACAGACGAACAGATCGGGGTCGACCGCGCGGACGCCCGCGACAGTGACGGTGTGCTCGCCGCCGATGAGGAGGGGGACGGCGCCGTCCGAACGGGCGTCACGGAGCGTGCCGGCGAGGTAGTCGACGTACTCGGCGGCGTCGGTCCACGCGTGCACGTCGCCGGCGTCGTGGACGGCGCAGTCGGAGAAGTGGCGGCCGGTTCGGTGGTCGTAATCCTCGAACGAGCCGGCGAAGCGACGGATTCGGTCGGGACCGAATCGGGTGCCCGGCTGGAAGGTCGTCGAGATATCGAGCGGTGCGCCGACGACGACGTACGCCGCCTCGTCACGGTCGGCGGTCGCACCGGGAAACGTCATACTGGGAGTCGTCCGTCGGTGCTGACGGGTCGTCTGACCGCCGCGGCGACCCGCGGTGACACGGTTCCGACGCCCATTACCCGACGATCTTCCGCTGGCCCTCGTACTCCAGATATTCGATCTCGTCGTCGGGCGACAGCGACTCACCTTCGGGGATGCGCATCGTGAACGTCTCGTAGGTGTCGAGGTCCATGATCTGGGCGTCGTCGCCGGAGACGGAGACGACCTGCCCACCCTTTCGCTCGACGATCGGGACCCACACCTTCGCGTCGACCGGCTGGCTGAGCGACCGCTTTTTGGCGTCGAAGACGCCCTTGCCTTCGATACGCGCCTTCGCACTCCCGTGTTTGCCGGGTTTGGCCGTGCTGTACGCGTTGATCTTGCAGGGGGCGTCCTCCATCATGACGTAGCTCCCTTCCTGCAGTTCCCGCACCTGCTTTTGCTCTCGCGCCATACGGATCGATAACGGAAGGTGGTGTATAAACGGTTTGGAAAGCCGCTGTGGCGACTATTCGTCGCCGCGGCGCCGCCGCATCTCCTGGCGGGTGAACTGCGGCCGCGCCCTGACTCCCTTCTTCCGACGCAGCGAGCGATAGAGCAGGATGCCGACGGGGAGGGTGATCGCCCCCGCAACCACCGCGGCCTCCGGCGCCTCGTTGAACGAGTAGAGGATGGCCGTCGAGAGGAGGCCGACGGCGACGAGGATGCTGTACGCGATGCGTTTGGCCAACTGATCCAGCACGTCGTGTTGGTCGTCGAGTTTCACCTCGACGGTCAGGTCGTCGCGTTTGACCTGATCCAACACGTCGTCGAGTTTCGGCGGCACCGTCACCAGCGAACGGGCGGTGGCCTCCAACTGGTCGCCCGCCGCCTCCACGGCCTGTTTGACCCCTTGCTCGCGGTAGCCCTGTTCGGTGAGATACTCCGTCGCGACGGAGATGAAGTCGAAGTCTGGGTCGAGCGTGACACACACGCCCTCGACGACCGTCGCGACCCGCATGATGAGCGCGAAGTTCCGCGGCAGGCGCAGGGGGAACTCGTAGATGGTGTCCTCGACCTGCTGGATGACCTGCTGGACGCGGTACTGTTCGAGGTCCTCGCCCCGGACGTCCGCGATGGCGAGTTCCATCACGTTGCCCATCACCTCGCGGTCGGCGGTGGGGCTGAGCGTCCCCATCTCGACCATCGCGTCGAGGATGCCGTCGATATCCTGATTGGCGACGGCGATGTAGAAGTCGACGATCTTCTGCTGGAAGAAGGCATCCACGCGCCCGCTCATGCCGAAGTCGTAGAAGATGATCGAGCCGTCGTCCATGACGGAGAGATTTCCGGGGTGGGGGTCGGCGTGGAAGACGCCGTCCTCGATGATCATCTGGAGGTAGATGCGCTGGAGGCTCTCGGCCAACTCGCTCCGGTCGATCCCCCGTTCGTCCAGCGTCTCCACGTCGTTGATCTTGGTGCCGGCGAGATACTCCATCGCCAGCACCCGCGATCCGGAGAGTTCGTCGACGGCCGTCGGGATGCGGATGCGGTCGTTGTCGTCGAAGTTCTCCCGGATCTCGCCGAGCATCCGGCGCTCGCGCTCGTAGTCCATCTCCTGTCGGATCGTCGTATCGAACTCGTCGGCGAGGTTCGACAGCGAGAAGCGCCGCGCTTCGTCGGTAAAGCGCAGGAGGACGGGCAGGAGCCACTTGAGCGCACGCAGGTCCGCCTCGACGAGCGCCTCGATTCCCGGTCGGCGTACCTTGATAGCCACCTCCTCGCCCCCATAGGTGGCGCGGTACACCTGCCCGAGGCTGGCGCCGCTGATGGCCTCGCGGTCGAACTCGTCGAATACGTCGTCGACTGGACCCACTTCGGCTTCGAGTATGGGCTTGGTCTCCTCCCACGGCGCCGGCGGCACGTCGTCTTGCAGGCTGCTCAACACCTCGATGTACGCCGGTGGGAGCACGTCCGGCCGGGTCGACAGCAGCTGCCCGAGTTTGATGAACGTCGGCCCGAGGGTGAGCAGGGACGTGAGCAGGCGATCCGCCCGCCGGCGCTGTCGCTCGGGACTGACGCTCCGGCCCCCACCGAACAGGAGGTACTTCCGGCGGTCGCGGGTGTAGGTGATGATTAGGGGCAGGAACTGGTGGATGACGCGGACGAACCGCCAGTAGGCACGGAGATTGACCAGCGTGACCACCCGGCTTACGCGTCCTCGATGGGGATGGATTGCTCCGGCGCGGCCTCGTACTTGGGAAGGCGAAGCTCGAGGACGCCCCGATCCATCGACCCGTCGGCGCCCGCGCCCGTCGCGTCCGGCGGCAGGGGGAGTTCGGCATCGAGGAAGAGCGGACGGTCCTCGCGCACGTACTCGAACGACGCGGGAAGGGCCTTCTCGCGGCGGGCCTCGATGAGGAGGCGTCCCTTCTCGACCCGAACGTCGACCGTCTCCGAGGTCGCGCCCGGCAGGTCGATGACCAACAGATACGCGTCGTCGCTCTCGAGCAGATCGGCGAACACCGCCTCGGGGAGGTCCCGAAGTGCATCCCGCAGTGCAGACATGAGCGTGAGTAAGGAACGGGGATCGAAAAAGGCCGCGGTGTCCAGCCCGGACGGGTTTTTGTATCCCCGAACGCAAGGACGGGTATGAGTCACGACGATCTCGAACGCGCGGGGTTCAAGGACCGAACCCGCGTCGACGAGGCGCTGTCGACCGTCCTCGACGCGGTCACCGGGCACGACCGAACCGACCGGGTGGCGCTCGGTCGCGCCGACGGCCGCGTCCTCGCGGAGACGGTGACCGCCCCCAACCCAGTTCCGGGATACGACCGCGCCGCGATGGACGGCTACGCCGTCCGCGCCGAAGACACCTTCGGTGCCTCCGGTCGCTCGCCAACCGTTCTCCGTGAGGGTACGGACTCCGTTGCGCCCGGCGAGGCCGTCCGCGTCCACACCGGGAGCGACCTGCCCGACGGCGCCGACGCCGTCGTCATGGTCGAGGAGACGGAGACGGTCGGCTCGGACGTGGAAGTGTTCGACGCCGTCGCCGAAGGCGAAAACGTCGGCGACGTGGGCGAGGACGTGGCCGAGGGTCAGGAGCTCTACCGGCCGGGTCACCGGGTCCGCCCCTCCGATCTCGGCCTCCTGAAATCCGTCGGCGTCGATCAAGTGACGGTGTACGAGCCACCGACCGTCGGCGTCATCCCGACGGGCGAGGAACTCGTCCAGCACGACCCCGGGCCGGGCGAAGTGATCGAGACGAACGGCCTCACCGTCTCCCGTCTCGCCGACCGCTGGGGCGCGGTTCCCACCTACCGCAACGTCGTCGACGACGAT
>Ga0209945_1000374_pt1 | contig 15712 bp, 9 predicted proteins | sample SalPonR2_A_D2_MG_FD_185703 | JGI IMG/M metagenome (GOLD analysis project Ga0209945, IMG submission 185703) | Salt pond soil microbial communities from South San Francisco under conditions of wetland restoration - Salt Pond MetaG R2_A_D2_MG... ...
CAGGTGGGCAGTCGAGCCGTCGTCCCGGGGGCGCTCCCCGGTGCGACCTTCGCATCATATCCGATGGGAGGGGAGTATATAAATAAACGGTCTCGCAGGCGTCCTGTGCCATCCCCACATGGCACACATGGAACCAGTGGGCAATAGGATGGGTAACACAGTTCCAGCATACTACCCTGTTGACTGTCGGAGGCTAGAGGACTCAAAATCGGGATCATCTCATTGTGGTTCAGATCCCGCTATTCACCTATGGAAGCGCTGTTACTTACACAAACCACCGTTTGCGATAAAATAGTTTGCCGCCCAGGGATCTGCTTCTTTCTCTCTCGATGGGCGGCCCAAATCTCCATGCGGTGCGGTTGCTGTCTGGCGGTTGCAGCTGCTAACGGGAAGCCTTGGCCGGCATCCGGGCTGTAGCGCCCATGACTCGGCTTCCTTCGCGCACGGACCAGTCAACAGAACGTGCTCGATGGCACGGAATAGCGGTCGGTCTCTTGCGCCCCAGGTCTTACTTCACGTTCTCCAGGGATAGCAGCGTTTCCATCGAGTCAACACGACAGTTAATCTAGGCATCTACGACCGAACCCCCTCCCCCCGTAATCGATGTGTAAAACCGTGAGAAAGGTAGCGAGTTGTGAGCTGAGAAGAGGGGAGAACTGTCGAAAAGGTCGTATAGATGAACAAGAGGGTTTCAACGGCCAAAATTGTGTCCTAATAGAGAAGCTATATTAATTAGCAAAGTTTTATAAACTAGAAAAAAAAACGGTATCCGCAATGTGAACAAACAAAACTTCTAGAAGAAAAGACATTCCAACTAGTCGAACGTTATTTAGATCCAGTATAACTTCCTTCTCATAGCTTCTTCTAGTCGTTATCAGCTCTATCATACTCTCATAACCGATTTTGTGCTTTTACTTCCCCGAGTCGCTTCCCTCCGCTTCGCTGTTTACACTTCGATGACGGGGGGTGGGTGTTGGGAGATTCTCTACCTTGTCCGAGTTGCAAATGAGTCAATCGTCGTTTCCGTTGTAGAGGAATCCGCCATCGTGATGTCGCTGATAATCAGTTCCGAACGCTTTCGGGCTCTTCTCCTCCAATTACCCAATTTTACACATCGAAAACGGGGGGGGGGTATGTATTCGGAGAAGGAATGTTCGGTCCGATGTTTACTGCTCATGGAACTCCTTCAGCTGAGCATTCACAACTGAGCGGAGAAGTTCCTCTTGTTCGGTCAGTCCCTCGAGACGGCTGTCATCAACGATCCGAGTCATCATCGCTTCTGGGTCGCCCGTGAACGTAAATTCCATATACATACCGCCTCCTCGTCCACGGCTCTTTCGGGCGGTTGAAATCAACCCGTAAGTTGAAAGCTCTTTGACGTATTTGACGTACGTTTCGCGGGTCATCTGGTCGGCATCAAGTTCGTCTGTCACCCACTGATAGACTTTGAACCCAACCGGACTTGGAACGGAACTGCCTGTCCGTGCCGAGTGATGCGCAACGGCTGCCGTCGCATAAAGCGAGATCTTCTTTTGTGTCGTAAGCCCCTCAACAAGTTTCAATGACCGGTCTTTATCGATTTCTTCTTGAGACTCCCGAACATGGTTCTCTGTGACTAATTCATTTCCCCGTTCGTCCGCGAGGTCACCGGCTCCGCGGAACAGATCGATAGCCTTTCGTGCATCACCGTGACTCTGTGCCGCGAATGCCGCTACGAGCGGAATCACGTCATCCTTCAGGGCGTCCTGACGAAAGGCATCACGCCGATTTCCGAGAATTTCGCGCAACTGATTCGCATCGTAATCTGGAAAGTAGACATCACGGGGGTTGAATGAACTCTCGGCACGTCCGTCGATATCTTCCATAAATCTCGGATCGTTCGTCAGTGCCGCAACAGATACACGCCCTTCTATCTCGTTCGTATTGCTTGCTCGGGACAGTTGATAGAGTAGCTTTGAGTATGCGGGTTCGTCATTTTCGTTTCGACCAACTAAGAGATCAATCTCGTCAAGGATGAAGATAACTGAATCGTAGTACTCGTTGATAAGTTCGTATAGACGCCGATATTTACGCTTCGTCGACACGCCTGTTTCTGGAACCCCGACTTCCGTACCGATGTCTTGGGCGACGGTTTGGACGAGTTCATAAACAGCTTGATCGAGGGTGTTAATCGGCTGGCAGTTAATATCGACAACGCCGAATTGTTCACCCTGGGATTGACAGAGTTCGATAATTTGTTGTGTGACGGCTCCGATAATGAGCGACTTCCCTGTTCCGGCGGGACCGTACAGCAGCATGTTCGGCGGACGATGTCCTTGAAGTGTTGGCTTTAGAAACGAGACAACGGACTCTAGTTGGTCGTCGCGACCGACAATCCGCTCCTCGTCGATAATCGTGTCCGGCTCGACAAGGTCACGGTTCACGAAGACTGATGTCCCTCCTTCATCGTCAAGCATATCGCGGATCGACCGTTGAGTTCCCTCATCGGTAGATTGCTTATCCTGATTCGGACTCGTGTCTCCGACAGTACCTTGTCGGGCGGATTCTATCTCCTGTCCATCCACTGCAGAACTAGCCCCGTCGTCCAGAATCGATTGATCAACCCCATCCTGATCCCCACTAACCATACTCCTCCTGAACGCTGGAGTAGCAAAAACTTAACCCACATCGATGTTTATTCATTCGACTTACTCAGTCTATCTACTGAATTCTCGACTTTTGAGAACCATAGTTAGAACCGACATCGAAGTATACTTAGCAGAAGACCCCCGTAATCGATGTGTAAACCCCAAGCCGGACACCCCCCGTCATCGAAGTGTAAATCGATTCAGTAGCCGACTCTTGGCGGTGTATCCCACCGTTTTCATATCGAAGACGGGGGTACATCGATAGCCCAACACTGTCTCTTGGCGGTAGTGTAGAGTTCACTCACCCTGACTGTGAACTATACACAACCGACGTTACTCTCCGGCGACAAGGTTGATACTGGTGGCTGTACGTTCGCAAAGATATTGGCCACCCCGGGATGGCGAATGACGTCAGTTTGGTACAGCCACCAGTATGAGTCTCAACGTGACCGAAGACGCTCCAATTGACTCCGGATATCGACTTCCGAGAGCGTCAGCTGACGGGCTCGGGATTCGGCCCCGAGGTACGTGACCGTCCCAGAGACATCGTCGCTCGTGTCTTCGGGCAGTTGCTGTTCGAGTGCCCAGAGATAGAGTCCCACCTGCTGCCTGTGTCGGCAACGGAGCGGCTCGCCCGGTTCCGTGAGTACTATTTTCAGCTCGTCGACGTGCCACGTGCCGTCCTGCGCAACGGAGACGATGTCGACGTGATTGTGTGCTTCTATCTTGATCCCCGTAACGTCGACGACCGTATCTACCGGTTCCTCGATAAATTGGGCTGTACTCGCTTGCAACCGGGTCCATGTCGCCGTCGCTGCGAACTGAGGACAGACAGTGTTACCCACGAAGTCACGGACGGCCGCTCGCTCGACTGGACTGGCACTGGCGGCGTGGTCGGCAACGCTAGCGATCAGCGCTTGTTCTAGTGGCCCTGAACAGGCCCGAAGGTGGTCCGTGTTGATCGCCAGGCTGATGGCTGCCGTCAGTACGTCGTGTGCAATTGTTCCAACGGTGTCCGGGCCGACAGCGTCGAACGGGAGGTTCAGTTCCGGGTCGGGTTCGGGCCGATCGGTGTGCAACGCACGGCCTTGCAGATATGGAAGCCAGTGGTGGTCGAACGCCGCCTGGAGCGGTGCGAGAGTGCTCCCGCTGACGAACCGGGGTGTCCGCCGGGTCTGGAGAGATGCCGGCTGCGACGCAGCCCGCGGCGCCGGTGGGGCAGGGTCCGAGACGGCTGGCGGATCGAACGGCACATCGTTGATATCGATAGTGAGGCTCGCGTCCCCGTCGGGTCGCGAAACGCGACAGTTGTAGGTGCCGCGCGGGGGGGATCGATCCAGTTCAAGTGCCTGTTGGAGTGAGCCGACCCAGCTATTCCGTGGTGCCTGTGGACCATCGGCTTGTTGATGTGGCAGTGACAGAATAAGGTGATCCTGCGCACGCGTCAGCGCGACGTAGAGCAATCGCCAGCGATCAGCGCGGTGAGCGGCACCGACAGCTCGAAGCGACGGCGCGCCGGCCAGTTTGCCGTCGACCCAGTGGTTCGTTGCCCACCGGAGCGGACTTGCCGAGCGCCGATACCCCGCGCCACCGTCGTAGACTTGGACCTGCGACAGCGTCGTCGGTGGCGCCAGGGCGAGTGTCTCACCGTGTGCCACGAACGTGTCGCCGTGTGGCCCGTATGCCCCGACAGGGTTGCTCAGGTCCGCCAGACAGACCACGCTGGCCTCGTCTCCCTTCATGTTGTGGATGGTGCGGAAGACGATGTCATGGTCCGCCGCGCTCGTCACCGGGACCGTGGGCCCGTCGGCCGGGTTGCGACGGTGCTGTGTACATACGGCGGCCAGATCGCTGATACTGTAGCGGTCGTCGCCCTCCCACTCGCCGACGTGGTCGACGAGCGCGTCGATGATGGCGAGACAGCGCTCGGCGTCGTCGACGTGGTCGAAGGGATCAGTTCGCAGTTCGAGGGTCTCGATGATGTCGTCCAGGACGAGCGCTCCAGGATCACTGGCGTGGCGAGCCTGCCGGGCCGCGAGCTCGCGAAGGCCCTGGACGAACGACGAGACCGGTGGCGTGAACGACCCGTCGTCTGCTACCGCCTCGAGCCGGTAGTCGTGGGCCGCGAACACTGCCCGCGCAGACTGCTCGACCGAACTCTCTTCGGGCGGTGTCGCTCGGAGAAACGCACAGGCATCGTGGTCGAGCAGGGTTCGCGTCCGGTCGGGGTCGAACGGGTCGACGAGCCAGTCGACGACCGCACACACGAGCCCGACCAACGGCGTTTCGAAGAGCCGTTGACTGGCGTTGGCCACGGTGAGACCACGCTGCTGTAGCGCTGCCGCGAGCGTGTCCATGTTCGTTCGCCGCGAGAACAGGACCGTTACGGTGTCACAACCCTCGGGCCCCCCGAACGTGTCGGTCGCGATAGCGCTGTGAAGGTAGGTAGCGAGCGCTTCTGACTCGCCGGTTTCGAACCACGACTCGCTCCCGGGGACGCCGTTGGCGCGATACGCCGCCACGTGAACCGACGGCGCCGCGACTGGATCCCGATCCGGCGTCACAAGCTGGTAGTCAGTCGTCAGTGTCTCGTTGGCACCGCGTTCGGGATCGGTGAACACATCAGCGAACAACGTGTCGACGACGGCGGTGATGTCGGGGCGCATCCGGTAGGTTCTGGTCGCCTGTTCAGCCTCGTGGACGGCCCAGTCCTTGTCAAAGTACTGGCCGGTCGTGAACGCCCTGGCGAACAGGTCCGGACGCGCGTTCCGCCACGCGTAGATACACTGGTTGGTGTCGCCGGCGAGCAGCACGCGAGCATCGTCCGGAACCAGTTCCGCGAGGGCGTCGTGCTGGACGACTGAGACATCTTGGGCTTCGTCGATGACGAGCGTCTGGAACTGTGTGGCGTGTCGCCGCCGGGCGCGCTCACGGACACGATCGTCGACACTGGGGTGCGTTTCGGGCAGGCTGTGACTGGTGTCGAAGAACTCGGCGATCCAGTAGGCGACATCGCTGTGGGCGAGCACTCCACGGGAACGACAGGTGCGATCGTACGCACGCTCGTAGGCGGTGACGAGCGATGCGAACGCGTCGACACACTCGCGCCATCGGTCGTGGCACGCCTGATCACGACGGACTGTCTGGGCTGGGGACTCTGCCGGGTCGAACTGTGCTGCTGCCGCGTCGTCGTAGAACCGACTGATATCTGCTCGGATATCGCCGACCGAGCTCGGTGGCCCTTCGGGATAGACATCGTCGACCGTATCGGTCAGCCGGTCGCGAAAGGCCCCATCCGTGAGCCGGCGGTCGCGCTTCGCCCGCCGTCCTGACTCAAGGAGGTCGTCGACATCTGGTTGGTCACCGGCTCCGTAGGCCGCTTCGAGGGTGTCGAACAGGTCGGCATACTGGGGCGCCGTTCGCAACTCGGCGAGACAGTCACGACGGAGCGATGCGAGCAACGCCTCGTTACCGACCGTCGGCATCTCGTCGAACCCGAGCGCACCCGCAACGTCGTCGAACACTGACCGGAGGACACTGTCGATAGTGCCGATAGACTCCGACTGTCGGAGCCGGTGCTGGAGTCTCGTTGCCGTTGTTTCGTCGATCGTGCACGCTGTCGACTGCCCTTCGTCGGCAAACAGCTCCAGCACTTCCTCTATCCCGGGCCCGATACCTGCGGCGTCGTCACGGGCGAACGAGACGACAGCGAGCTGGTCCTCTGGACACGGCGTCCCAGTACGATCGGCCAGACAGAGAGACTCCGCGGCGATGTGCTCTGCCGTCGTCGACTTCCCGAAACCAGCCGTACAGTCAAGGACGAACAGGCCGCTGTCGTGGTCAAAAAAGTGCGTTCGCATACGTGCCTGCACCCCGTCGAGCTGCGCCACAGAGTCAGACACTGCTGTCACCACCCAGCACGCTGTTGTCGCGCCAAGAGCGTGCTGCCCTTCGCTTTTCGTTCATCGGTGGTCACCAGCGTCTGCCTTCGAGGTGGTCATCGCACCGGGCAACGGGGCCGGCAAACCGTGTTGCACACTCCGGAGACGTTGCTGGGCGTCGGCCGACAACGGCGTCGTGTCGACGGTATCGAGCAACGGGGAGCGCTGATACTGCACGCCCTCGACATCTTCGCGGTATCTGGTCACGACGAGGTGTTCGGACGCGGAGTGGACTGCGTCCGCGAAGTGGTCGTACTCTCTGGCCTCGGTCCAGGCCCCCCGTACACCGAGTTGCCGGGCCGCCTGGGAGTGACCATCGACGACAGCGGTTCGAAACGTCGCCGGGAACGCACCGTGGGGACGCTGGGGCCACGTCCCGTCGACAAGCCCGAGCGCGACGACGTACGGATATGACCGGAGCCAGGTGTCCGTCGCGTCGAGGACGTCGATTCGCTCGGCGTTCTCGTGCTCCCGTCGCCCGGGACGGACCGTCGCAATCGCGTCGAGAACCGCTCGTACCTCTTCCCACGAGCGATCGATGTGGCCTTGCCCGAGCCAATCGGCGTATTTCGCCCGCGTCTCACGAAGCAGGTGTTCGGGCCCCACCTCACCTGCGACTCGCTCGACCGCGCGGGCTGTACGCGACACGCCGCTGTAGCTTTGATCGTCGTTTGCGACACGTGTCGGGAGGACATTGCGGTCGAACGCGTCGACCAGGGGCTCCAACACCGTGAGAACGTCATCGGGGGCCGGAGCAGCCGGCTGGTCGAGACACCAGTTCAGGAAGGCCACGACGCAGGCCCTCGGCTGGTCGTCGATCGTGCCATCCGCCACCACTGTCTCGAGCCATCCGTCGAGCGACTGCGGGTCGGTAGTAGCGAGCTGCCGCCGGACCGCACTCAGAGCCGCCGCCGAGAGCGGCGTCTCAATCGCTCCCCGGGGTGGTGTCCACTGCACCGCCAGCGGACGCAGGAGCTGGGTCCTGTCGAGTAACTCGCCGCCGCGCGCGTCGAGCACCGTACAGACAGCGGCGACGAGTCGGTAGGGGAGCGTGCGTTTGAGTTCGAGCTGTGACCAGACTGAGAGATGACGGCCGTAGACGGACATGGCCCGCGACAGCGGCCGTTCGTACTCGTCAGCGTCGCGAGCTACGAGGGCGATATCTGTGGCTGTGTGGCCGCTATCGAGGAGTCCATCGACCAGTGCGGCGACTGCTCGACACTCCTCGTGTTTTGTCGTCGCGGTGATCTCTGTGACGGAGCAGTCCGGTGCGAGCTTTTTCGGCTGGTGACTGGCCAGTGGCGACCAGTCGTCCGCACTACCTGACACTCCCACCCTATGGTCGAGACGGTTGCGGATTCTAGGTCCGGTACCGGCTCGAAGATAGAGTGCGACGTCCACGTCGGTCGTCGTCGTAAGCGCGTCGAGGAAATCCAGTAGCGGCGCCCCAAGCGTACTGATGCCGCCGACGGCGATGTGTTCGATACGCGGATAGGTCTCCGTCCACGCGCCACCGTCTGTCTTCCGAAGGACCGCTGCAGCGGTGTCGAGGAGTGCCCCATCGGAGACGACCGCCTCAGTTCGCTGTCGCAGCTCGGTATCGAGTGTCTGGAGCCCACACAAGAGTGCCTGTGTGTCGTCTCGCGTGACCGGTGAGAGGTCATCGGCAACAGACGCGACGGCCTCGATGCGAGCGGCATCGAACCCCGTGATGAGGCGCAGTTCCTGCCGTGCCACCTCGATTTGTTCGACGGCTGCGTGAAGATCCGTTCCGAAGACAGGCTGCAGTTCAGCGTAGCTACCGGGATTTTCGCGGAGTATCGCTCGCTGAGTGCGTCTTCGATCAAGTTTGTCCAGCACGTTCGGAGCCATCCCGGTCTGGGCCTGGACGACGTTTGCTGCCACGTCGATGGGAGCACGAAGCGAGAGGGACGATCGTGGCCGGCCTTCGGTCGCGAGTGCGACCTTCAGGTTCCGTTTATGAAGTTGCGTTGGCGCCAGCATGATCGTGGTCGCGTGTTCGGCTCGTGTGGCCAAACGCAGGAGCTCTCGTTGCTCGGCGACATAGACGTTCCCCACCTGGTGTGTGGTCTTATCGGGGCTCTGCGAGATGATCTGGTCTCCCACGTATGCTGAGAGACGGCTACACTGGGATGAAATAAAGGATATTGCCACGGACTGAAACTAAAACGGTATAGAAACGACCCGGAGCCAGTCGCTGCGGGCCACTATTCGAGTAGAGAGTCGATTCTACTGCAGATCATTAGAACAGAGTGAACAGTCCCGTATTGCAGACGTCGCAGTGGGATTACTCAGCGACTTGGTTCGGATCGGTGTGTGCTATCCCGATAACTCATATTACATAGTATGATAACTTAGATCTGGTATCACTACTTCCATATTTCAACGTCTGATTCGGCTTTATCTATAATAAAATAGCGAAAACTACTTTCAATTATTGAGAATGATATTGTAGGCGATGGCTATTTGCTTCCCAATGGTCGAATGTCTTCCACGCATTGTGGGATGATCGCACGGCCCCGGCGGCCGGTCACGCTGACGGCAACGAAGCCTATGAGTCTTCGACAGTCAACAACCGACTACACGCTCCCCGACCGAACAGCTGCGCGGGACGCTGGGCTGCTGTTGCTTGTGCCGCTCGCATTGCTCGGCGTCTTCTGGTTGCCGCCATCGGTCCGATCGTCACTGGTCGTCGACTACGGCGATCCGTCCATCCTCACAGCCTACACGAGCCAGCTCGTTCACTCGACTCCGCAGCACCTGGCCGTCAACCTCGTCGGCTACGGCATGCTCGTGTCGCTCGAATACGTGCTGGGTACGCTCTGTGGCCGTAAAAAGCGGTTCTATCACTCCTACGTGACGTTCGTCCTCGTCTTCCCGCCGACGCTGATCGGGCTGGACCTGCTGGTCATCGATCTCGGCATCGGCATGGGACTTTCCGGCCTGGTGATGGCCTTCTACGGCTACCTGCCGCTCGCGATGAGCGACCTCGTGACTGAGCGATTCGGCGTCGCGTCCCGGACTGATGTCGCACCGCTGCTGTACTTTGGCGGCATGATGATCGTAGCCGTCCTCGGTGTCCGTCCCGCCCTGGGGAATCGGACCGTTGCCGTCAGCGCTGCCGGTTTGGGGCTCGTAGTCGCGCTCGTCGTTATGTGGTATCTCTATTCAGTCCTGGCAGATCACGGCGACCTCCGCGCTACCGCTCGAACCGCGTGGCAGCAACCGGGCGACGCAGACCTGTTCCTCGTCGCGTTAGTACTGCTGGTGCTGTTCCCCTTCAGTATGTTCCCGGCCGATCCGACGACCGCCAGCGGCGTCGTCAACACGTACACCCACCTGCTGGCGTTCACGCTCGGATTCGGGGTGCCGTTCGTCGCGACAGTCGTTAGTGACCGCGTCAACGCCGGCTCGTAGTTGTGACACGAAAGCTATGTGTGTTTGCCGAGCGAGCGGGGTGTATGCGCGGAACCTCCACTGTCCTGTTACTCGTGCTTGTCGCCGTTCCGGCGGTCGCCGCCGCGGGGAACAGCGCGTACTCGCTGTCCGGGACGCCGTCGATAGAGACGCCTACGCGGAGCGTCTCCTATCAGGGCCAGCAGTACACCATCGACGCCGTCTCACGAATTTCGGCGACCGGGTCGGTCACCATTACGACTGACGTGCCTGAAGGCGCGGCGTACGAACTGAACCTCAGGGGACCCGACAACCAACTCGTCAGCAGCGAGCGGCTGGTCGACGACGCCAACTACACCTTTTCGTATTTCGGCTCCGGCGAGGCCGGGACCTACGCCGTGACCATACAGGACGGCGGTGACACGGTCGCGGCGTACCCGGTCGTGATCGCGGGCTACGATCTCTCGATCACATCGCCGGGGCGTGTCGAGGAAGACGACGAGGTGACGCTCGAAGCCACAGTCGAAGAACGCGCTGTCGACCGCCACTCATCGCTCGACAGCGTCCAGGTTATCGTCGGCAACGACGACGTCGAACGCCAGAGAGTCATGAGCCCGACGACGGGTGACGCGTACGCAGCGACCATATCGACTGCGGGCCTCGACCCGGGGACCTACAACGTCTACGTCGTGGCCCGAGGCAACGCCACCGTCCGCCAACGCGCGGAGATACTCGGCGTGAGCGATACTGTTCGTATGGCCGTCGGCGACCGTGAAACGACGGCACAACCGACGGACACTGCGGCTATGCCGTCGACGGATAGCCCGCCCATGCCGGTGACAGACAGCACATCGGTGCCGCTGACGGATACTGCGACCGCCCGGTCGACAGACAGTACGCCCGTGCCGGCGACCCATGTCGACGCCACGCCCGACACGGCGACGGACACACGGCCGTCGCCAGCCACCGACACCGAATCAGGATCGGCCCCAAAAAGTGTTATTACCCCGTCGACGCCAGCATCACGAACGACGAGCCAAAGTGGTGCCGGCTTCACCGCTACGGCCGCGTTCGCAGCGCTGCTCGTGGTCGGGCTGTACTGCCGACGGTAGCCGGTCGGCTCTAGCGGCGGTCGGACGGTCTTAGCTGCTTGGGACCCGGATCAGGTGTCGCGGTCGTCGACACGAGACTGTAAGCGCGCTCGCTGCACCACTGCCACACCTGGGACAGGCCAAGCAGCAGCGTGTAGCCGACCATCCCGATGATCAAGGCCCACCCCACGACAATCTGCTTCACTATTCCGAGTGAGCGTCCGAAATATCGGTCGCGCCGAGTCATTACAACGGAGTTTGTCGTTTTGGTACTAATGAGTACGGGCGCAAAAATCAACGGTGATACTGGACAACAAAACGCCGCTGTTCCTGCCTGGACGGCGCTGTGCGCTCAGAGCCTGTCCCGATGACGGAGGCCGGCGAGGAGCCCGGCTAGTCCGACCACGATAGCCGCGACGACGAGCACCCGTCCGTCACCCCCGCCGAGGAACGTTGTACCGGTTTGCGTCGCCGTCTCGATTGCCGGGCCAGCCGTGGCCGTCGGTTGTGACACAGTCACCGTTCCGGCAGTCACTCCATCGACAGTAATCCGGTAGCTCCCGACAGTGTCAGGCGAAACGGTGAACAACTCAGCGGTCGAAGCGTTCTGCTCGACGAACACCGTCCGCGTCTCGACTACCTCGCCGCTCGCGGCCAGTTCGACGGAGAGGTTCCCGTCGGTGCCGCCGGTGTTTTCGAGCCTCGCCGTCACCCCGACAGTGTCATCGGGCTCGACGGCGGTCGCGTTAAGGGTCGCACCGGTAACGTTGATAGGCTGTTCGGCCGTCCCGACCGCGAACCACGAGAACCCCGGGGTATCGGCTCGGAACTGGTCCCCGCCCAGGTGCGTCGTCGGTATCGGGCCCCAGGTCTGGTTGTTGTATCGGTACATCCGCACTTCGGCCGGCGTCACGCCCAGCCCCGCTCGCTCGGCGGCCGACACTTCGAAGGTAAACGACCCCGGTGTCCGGTCGGGACTGTCGATGTTCTCCAGATCGACGTTGAGGTAGCGGCTGGTCGTTGCGGCCCGACCGTTGCTCGGCGTCTGGCCCGACGGTTCGTCACTCGCCCTGAGGCGTATCTGCACGTCGGTCGCCTCCTCCCGGCTAGTGATGTTGACCTGTTCGAACTGCACACCTGGCTCTGTCCTGTTGGCCGACTGGGTGTTGTTCGCCGTCGGTTGCGTCTCGGTTACCGTTTGCTGGGTTCTTTCCGTTGTGTCGGGAATCACGATGGCGACAGTCTGATTCTCCTTGACGGTCGGCACTGAGACGATGGCCGGACCATCACCCTGGCCCAGTGGCGTCGCGGTAACTCGCTCGGGTGCCGGTGGGTCAGCGTCACCGCCGCCACCGCCGCCACCGCCGCCGTCGTCACCGCTCCCAAGTGTGAACGCCCCGGTCGCGGTGCTGGTTTGGGACTCGTTGTCGAGCGTCGAGACGACGAGATAGCGGTACGGTCCCGTTGAGAAGTTCCCGAACGTGTCGACGGTGACCGACGCCGACCGGTCCTCATCGGTGAGCACCGTCACGGAGGCGTCGAGGGTTTCCGTCTCGGTATTGCTGGCCCCGCCGACCGATATCGGATGTGTACTCGGGTCGTTGACGCCAGCCTCGTCAGCGATGAAATCGATCACACTGGCGGCCCCGACTGGACGGGCGATCTGCCCGTCGCTGAGGTTGTTTCCGTTGATCGTCACCCCCGGTTCCACGCTAGCGACACCGTTGGTCTGATTGATAGAGTGTTCCAACTGTCCGTCGTCCGCAAGCGAGAAGTCCGATCCGAACGCCGACTGGTTAACGACGAGATCAAACCGGGCGTCCTCGAACGTCGACTCGTGGTACACCGCGACGGCGTGGGTGACGCGCCCGTCGTCGGTCGAATTGAAGGCCGACGTGGCGTCGATGTCGAACGTCAGACCCTCTCCAACGTCCGGATCCGACGGCTCAGTGACGGACGGCCCTGCTTCTTGAACAGCCAACTGGTCCATCCCGATGACCGTGACCGCTCCCGTCATGGAGATGTTGCCCGCGTCGACGTTTGCCCCGGTCGCGCTCGTCTCGATCCCCGCGCTACCGGACTCGTGGACCGCCGCGAAGACGACATACTGGCCCGGCTCAAAACTCGCCGTCGTGGTGAGCCGTCCCGTCGCGTCCAACTGTGCGTCGTTGTCGAGTATTTCGAACGACGCGTTCCGATTGGCCGCGTCGATGTCCGAGAGCAAGTCAAAGGCTTGGTTGGTCGACGCCGGAAGGGTACGCCCCTCCACAGGGGTCAGCCGCGCTGCCACGAGTTCGACGTTGTCCTGGCCGTTTAGCTGGCTGACACTCCCGCCGCTGGCCTGATTGGCGTCGAAGGCGATGGTCACCTGCGTGCCGCTGTCGTGAACGCTCATCGGATTTCGATCGTTGCCGAACTCGCGGACCAGCGACTTGGAGTCGACACCGTCGTTGCCGTCGGTGAACGACTTGCCGGTCCCCAGCCGCTCTCCCTGTACGGTGGCCGGCTGCCCTATCTGTGTCGCCGCGTCGGTGTCGTCCGTCCGCAGTGTATACGCCGCTCGCTCCCACGCGTGGATCTGGCCCCCGTTGCTCACCTGAAAGAGCTGTGAATCGGGGAGGTCTGACGGCGGCTCGCTCTGCTGGACCGCCAGAGCCCCTCCCGGAGCAGTCATCCCGAAGACAACCAGTGTAATCAACAGGACGACCGCTCCAGGTCGACATCCTCTCATTTTCTTACCACAAATCTCTTTGTTGTCATAATGAATCTTTCCACCGCAAACGATTCTAGTGGTTCACTGACACTAGTGGCTGTACCAAACTGACGGAATTTGCTACCCCGGGGCGGCGAATATCTGTCCGAATGTATAGCCACCAGTATGAGATGACTTCCCGGGATCAGACTGCCACCGTAGTGCGGCTGGGTCCGTACGACCAATCCCGGCCAAGGCGACCGTCGAAGCTTGCGGATGATCAACGCGAAGAACTGTTTGAACACCGCACTTTGGACAGGTGGCCACTTCTCCATCGTCGATAATCGCAGGGACAACCGGGCGACCGTCACGCGAAATTACACCAGAATTATTTATTCCAGAAGTAAATAATTTTATATGCAGGAAAGATAAACAGCAGGTAAGATGGGCGTCGAAGCCAGTGTCCGAGATACCTATTATTGGACACGCAGACATGTATATGAACTGTTTACGCCGAACCTCGGCGGATTTATAGGAAAATGTACCGACTGGGGAATCATCGTTCTCATCTTCCTCAGTGTTGTCGCTGTTATTCTCGAGACTGTTGACCCGATTGCAACGAAAGCCGGTCCGTTTTTTGCGTGGTTCGAGGTGTTTACCGCGGCCATATTCACTATTGAATACGTCGGCCGGGTCTGGTCGACAGTTGAAGATGGGGCCTATCAGAGTCCAGTGTTTGGCCGTCTGCGCTTTGTGAAACAACCGCTGGTCATTATCGATTTAGTTGCAATTCTCCCCTTTTATCTCGGGCTTATCAGCATCGGTGTCGACTTGCGATTCCTCCGTGCTCTTCGCTTAGTCCGTCTGTTCCGACTGCTGAAGCTCGCCCGGTACTCGGAGTCGCTACAAGCGTTTGTTACTGTTGTCGTCGATAAAAAAGAGCAACTAGTGCTTGCGTTTGGCGCAAATATTATGCTACTGGTTTTGGGGTCTAGTGTTATGTACTACATTGAACATCCAAAACAGCCCGAAGCCTTCTCTTCGATTCCGGCCGCATTCTGGTGGGGTATCGCGACACAAACCACTGTCGGGTACGGCGATATCACGCCAGTCACCCCAATGGGTCGTTTCGTCGGTGGCGTGTTCGCTCTTGTTGGCATCGGCCTGTTTGCACTGCCGGCCGCAATTCTCGCTTCCGGATTTATGAATGTCGTCGACGACGACGATGGCACGTATGACTACTGTCCACACTGCGGTGAGGAGTTAGATGAATAATCGGCTTGTGTGGTCTGTCCTAACCACTGTGGCACTTTCTATGGTAACAATTGCAACGGTTTCACACAGCAACCGTACTGCTGTCATGCGGTCGGGTGTGTATTGTATTCCACTGAGGCTGTCATTGAACGATTACCACACCAAAGAGCAGGATGCACGCCGAGGTGGCTGAGTTCAGCGACCCTCCAAGATGATCCTTCGGTAGAGTATTTTTCAACTGAAGTGGTAGCGCGGAGTCCCCTTGCTCAAGCAACGAGCGAAGCGAGTGAGTAGGGAGGACAGGAGCGCGTTTGTTTCGGCCACAAACATCAGCCGATAACTAGCCACCGTACTACATTGAAACTGTGGCAGATGACTACGTGCGTCGGACGGCAATCACTCGCCTTTCGGTAGACGGTGAGCAACGGCAGTTGCTTGAGGAAACTATCTCCGAGTGGAAGCGTGGTTGCCAACTCGCCACCGACATGGCGTGGGGCAAATGCAACGCCAAGAGCGACGTACAACCCCTCGCCTACGACGATGTGCGCGAACACACCGGCCTCGGTAGTCAGCACGCGATTCTCGCCACCCACCAAGCCGCACAAGCCATCACCGGCTGTATCGAACGCCGGTCCAACGGAAAGCAGGTCAGCAAACCGACTTTCACCGCACCCACGGTGAAATACGACA
>Ga0209945_1000386_pt1 | contig 15518 bp, 22 predicted proteins | sample SalPonR2_A_D2_MG_FD_185703 | JGI IMG/M metagenome (GOLD analysis project Ga0209945, IMG submission 185703) | Salt pond soil microbial communities from South San Francisco under conditions of wetland restoration - Salt Pond MetaG R2_A_D2_MG... ...
ATTGCAAATAGACGAAGCCCCCGTGGAGGGATAGTACTTCCGAGAGTCGCGGTACCACGACCCTTGATTCATCACACCGGTGAGACGGGCGATACGACACACCCATGATTCAGATTGTTGGGGAACCGTAAACTACCCCGCCCTACTCGCTCCCGACCGCCTTGCGGCGGTCGGTCACTGCTTGAGGGCGGGGCTTTACCGAAACGACATTGTGCCCCGCGGCCCCATGCATGGGCGCGGCCCGGCTTCCTCTTACCGTCCACGGCGTGGCCGGCGGGTCGGAGCGGTGCTGCGACCCGCCTACCGGAGCCGTGCCGTGGATTGTCCCGCCGATTTAATTCCCGGTGTTCTCACGCTCTACCCCAACATGGGGACGGGAATCGAACCCGTTCGCGGTCGTCGTCCCCGAGTACAGGGCCCGAGGCCGGACGGCCTCGAACCACAGATGCCAGTTTACTCGTGGCATCTACCGACCCCAGCATGTGCGAGGACGGCAGTACCAGAAGATACGGTAGACAAGATATTAACTGTGTGCGAACGCGCTTCCTCCCCTCCCTGCCGCTCGCTTCGCTCGCGGCTGAGGAAGGGGGATCCGCGCTACCGCTTGCTGAAACGACCGTGTCGCCCGCTACAGACCGCATCTACAGAGAAACGATTGGCAGTGGTGCGCTTAGCAGATGGAGGGAGACGGCAAACGGAGTCGCCGGACAGGGAAGGCAAACGGAGTCACCAGACAGAGACGGCAGACGGAGTCGCCGGACACACTATGACCGCACCTCAATCCTCCCCAGCCTCGGCTGCGGCGACCCGCCGGCAGTCCGGCGGGTCGCCACAGTCTCCCTCGCGCTCCCGGTCGCGCCGCGGGCGCGAGCCGTGGAGCGCGCCACCCGCGAGAGGTCGGCGGGTCAGTAATGCCAGGGGTAGTCGCGGAATTGTGGGTCCCGCCCCTCGAGGAAGGCGTCTCGGCCCTCCTGTGCCTCGTCAGTCATGTATGCCAGACGGGTCGCCTCGCCGGCGAACACCTGCTGGCCAACCAGCCCGTCGTCTGCGAGGTTGAACGCGTACTTCAACATCCGCATGGCGGTGGGCGACTTACGCGTCATCTCGTCGGCCCACTCGAGTGCGACCGTCTCGAGGTCGTCGTGGGCGACGACTTCGTTTACCATACCCATGTCAGCCGCCTCAGTGGCCGAGTACGTCTTTCCGCGGAAGAACACCTCGCGGGCCCGCTTCTGGCCGATCTGTTTTGCGAGATACGCGGAGCCGAACCCGCCATCGAAGGAGGCGACATCCGGGTCGGTCTGCAGGAACTTCGCGTGCTCCTCGCTCGCAAGTGTGAGGTCACAGACGACATGTAGTGAGTGCCCGCCGCCGACTGCCCACCCGGGGACGACGGCAACGACCGGCTTTGGCATGAACCGGATCAGCCGCTGTACTTCGAGGATGTGGAGGCGCCCGGCACGCGCCTCACGGACCAGCGGGTCGTCCGACACATCGGCATCGTCGCCCTCGCGGTACTCGTATCCCGACTCCCCGCGCACCGACTGGTCGCCCCCGGCGCTGAACGCCCAGCCGCCGTCCGACGCGGCGGGGCCGTTGCCAGTGAGTAGGACACAGCCCACGTCGGCCTGCTTACGGGCGTGGTCGAGCGCGGCGTAGAGCTCGTCGACCGTCCCCGGTCGAAACGCGTTCCGCACGTCCGGCCGATCGAACGCGATCCGAACCGCCGGCACGTCGACGGCGCGGTGGTACGTCACATCGTCGAACTCGTCGGTGACGGACTCCCACGCCGACGCATCGAATATCTCCGAGACCATACGCGAGCGTCGGCCGCGAGCGGTATAAACGGCCGCGGGTCAAGGATTGACCGACCAAGGGTCGAACCGGGCGACGGCTGGGGCTGAACGCAGCGCTACACTGGTGGCAAATATTGCACACACCAGTGACGCCCGTCTGTACCCGTTTCGAGCCGTTCAGTCGTCTCGCGGCGATTATCGCCGGATCCCGCCGCAGCGTGCCGTCATCGGTACGACTGGTCGTTGCTGGTGACGCGAAGGTATTGCTCCCGGATCCCGTACCGTTTGTATGACACACCGATCACCGCTGGCGTCGCGGCGGGCCGTCCTCGCGGCCGGGGGCGGTGCGGCGACGCTTGGCCTCGCCGGCTGTATCGGCGGGGGCGGCGGACTCGACGAATTGACTGTCGCACACATGCCGATCTACCCCGATCTTCAGTGGTACGTGATGGAACAGGAAGGGTACCTCGAGGAGATCGACGCGACGATCACGGGCCGGGAGTTCACCGACGGGCCGTCGATCGTCCAGGCGCTCGGTGGTGGCGACATCGACGTCGCGATGTTCGGCATCGTACCGGCGATGATCGCCATCGACCGCGGCATCTCGGCGAAGGTCACCGCCGCAAACATCCGCGAGCCGATGGGGATCATGGCCGAGTCGTCGTTCCACCCGATCTTCGAATCAGAGGGGGCGACAGCCTTCGAGACGTGGGCGGCCGAGCGCGGTCGGCCGTTCCGTTTCGGGACGTTCCCACAGGGGAGCGTCCCGGACGTGCTGCTCCGATACTGGCTCACGGACGTCGGGGTCGACCCCGAAGCGACCGACGCCGTCGAGATCGTCGAGATCAACGGCGCGAGCTCCGTGTGGCAGGCGATCGCGAACGACGAGATAGACGGCACCTCGATCATGGAGCCCGTCCCGACGATAGCTGCCGAAGAAGACTCGTCGGTGACGATGCTCCGGACGGCAGCAGACGTCCTCCCCGGGCAGCCGGCCGCAGTCACGTTGATGAGCGACGCGGTGCGTGAGAGCCCGATCGCGGGTGCGTTCCTCGAAGGGCACGTACGTGCCACCGAATTCATCGGCGCGAACCCCGACACAACCGCAGCGCACGTTGAGGCAGGAATCGGGATGCCGGCCGACAGAGCTCGAAAGGCACTCGACTCGCCGCTGTCGAACTTCGTCACCGACCCCGAGACGATCACAGAGGCGACTCCGGTGTTCGCCGAGTTCGCGGCCGCAAACGGCCAGATAGAGGAAACACTCTCGAACGAGACGATCTTCGATCACACCGTTTACGACTCGCTGTGATGGCGACCGACACCCGCGAGCGGTTCGACGGAAACGCCGACGAGGACGTGAGCGACGGGCAGCTCCTCGGCGGAGTTGGTATCGACGACCCGCGCCGGCTGATACGCGGGGCCAGTGGACTTCTCGCGTTCCTCGCGCTCTGGCACCTCGCGTCGCTCACACAGCCGGCGTACGTCCTCCCGTCGCCAGCAGCCGTTGGCGTTCGGTTCGTTGAGGAGGCAGCGTCGGGGACAATGCTTGACGCGCTCACCTCGAGTGTTCGCCACTGGATTCCCGGCACCGTCGTCGGGACGGCTCTCGGCGTGGGCGCCGGGGTCGCCCTCGCGTGGAGCAACGCACTTGACGATGTGACCGCGCCACTCGTGCGCGTGCTCAGACCGGTGCCGCCGCTCGCGCTCATTGGCTTCGCAATCGCATGGTTCGGCATCAACGACGCCGGAGCCGCATTCATCATCGCGGTCGGGGCGTTCTGGATCAACTTTTATGCAGCGTTTGGCGCCGTCGAGGGCGTCTCTGAGGAGCTGCTCGACGTCGGTCGAACGCTCGGAGTAGACGGCGACCTCGACATGATCCGGTCGATCGTGATTCCGGCGGCACTCCCGGAGATAACGACTGGTATCCGGACGGGACTGGGCCGGTGTTGGATGTTGGTCGTCGCCGCCGAGATATTCGGCGTTCCGGGGATCGGTCGGGAGATTCTCAGAGCGAGCAACAACCTCCTCGTCGACAAGGTGATCGCGTACATTCTCGTGTTGAGCCTGCTGTATCTCGTCGTCGACGTGGCGTTCCGCGCGGTCCAACGGCGGGTGTTAGTGTGGCGGGCGTGAACGATTCGCCCGTGACCGATCGCGACGGAGCAGATGCAGATGCACACACCACTTCAGAGGTTGTCGTCGACGGCGTCGGAAAGACATATTCGGGCGAGAGCGACCCAGTTCGCGCGCTTGAGGACGTTTCGTTCGCGGTCGACAGCGGAGAGTTCGTCTGTCTCGTCGGTCCATCCGGCTGTGGAAAGACGACGTTGTTTCGGGTCGTCGCTGGGCTCACCGAGGCGACAGACGGCACAGTCCGTCTCGGTGGGACCCCCGTGACCGGGCCGACGACCGACATGGGAGTGGTGTTTCAAGAGTACCACTTGTTTCCGTGGCTCACCGTCGAAGAGAACGTCGGATTCGGACTGGAGCGCAGCGGGTACCCCGCGGCCGACCGTGGCCGTCGAGTCGACGAGATGCTCGCGCTCGTCGGCCTCTCTGAGTTCCGCGACGCCTACCCGAAGTCGCTCTCCGGAGGAATGAAACAGCGCGTCGCTATCGCGCGGGCACTCGCAGTTGACCCTGCGCTCCTCTTGATGGACGAGCCGTTCGGTGCGGTAGACGCCCAGACCAGAGAGATGCTCCAGCGCGAACTACTGGATGTGTGGGCGTCGACAGGCAAGACGGTGTGTTTTGTCACCCACGATGTTGCTGAGGCCGTGACGCTTGCTGACCGCATCGTGGTGATGGCAGCCGACCCCGGTCGCGTCAAGTCGATCGTCGACGTGGACGTTGACCGGCCGCGTGAACGCGACGACCCAGCGTTCGGCGACCACGTCGCCCGTGTGCGGGAAATGATCGGCGCGGCGCCGTAAGTATCACTCAGAGTCGAACGCCCGCAGTTGGTCGACGTGTCGCCGCAAGACGGCGATCGTTGCGTCGGCGTCTGCGTACCCCTGATCGTATTCCTCGAAGGCCGCGTCTGCCCGGTCGAGAAACTGTGCGACTGCTGGTGACCGCTCATCATCGGACATCGACTGCGGGTCATCGTGCCACGTGCCTGAATCCTGTGGCTGGGATACCCAGCTGCCCTACGTGTTGGCACAGCAGAAAGTCTACACAGAATTGTACACATTCTACACAAGCCTTTTACCCACTGGGAGCGAAGCCGAATACAATACTATGCCAGACTCGTTGGCCAAACAGCTCCGAAGCGACATGGAGTGTGAGGGACTACTGGAGTGCTTCCACGGGCTCAAACCACTCGATAAGGCGTGTTTCAGGGTACTTGTCGAGAGTGACGATCCACTGACGGTAGATGAGATCGCCGAGGCGGTTGACCGTGAGCGATCGACTGCGTACCGGGCGGTACAACGGCTGCTCCAGACCGGGTTCATCAACAAAGAGCAGATCAACTACGACCAAGGCGGGTACTATCACGTGTACCAGCCCACCGACCCAGCGAAGATCTCAGGAGAGATGCAGCGGATGCTGAATGACTGGTACGCGAAGATGGGCCAGCTCATCCAAGAGTTCGAAGACAAGTACCAAGACGCCGGGTCGGTCACGGCATCGAACTAAGCTCACACTCTTTCCGGTGAATCAGTTCGGCGAGCCAACGTGAACGGTGTTACCCGCGACGGAGCGCGTACGCCGCGTAGCCGACCGCCGCGAGCAGACCAGTGAACAAAAGACTGCCCGCCACCGCCGGCGTCGCGGTGATGTAGTCGGCAAACGGGTTGGTCATGACGATGACGCCGACAGTGAGGACGACGCCGATGAGGATTGTCACCGCGCCGAACGCTTTGAACGCCGCATCAAGGCTGATGCGTGAAGACTGCGTCGAGTGGCTCATACACGTATATATGGACATCTACGGTAAATACCAGAGTGAGGATTCCCAAGAGGCTAAAACGGTACAGGAGCCAGCAGAGTGTATCGGCCCGGGAGAAGAGTCGACGACTTTTCGGCCCGGAGACGCCACACTTCACCGGCGTTCGGATCCCGTCGGCAGCCCAGTAGTATTGTACTAATGTTCCAAAACCGTTATCACGGCGGGCCGCATACTGGCAGGTGATGACACAAGCCAGCGAACCCGCACCCGGTGAGCCGATCAGCCTCAACGATCAAGCCGCCTTCGACGAGCACGTAGCCGAATACGACGTCGTCCTCGTCGACTTCTACGCCGACTGGTGTGGCCCGTGCCGGATGATGGAACCAGCAGTCGAGTCGCTCGCATCCGACACCGACGCCGCAGTACTCAAGGTCGACGTCGACCAGTTCCAGGGACTCGCCGCTGAGTACGGGGTCCAAGGTATCCCGACGCTCCTCGTGTTCGAGGGCGGCGAGATGGCCGATCAGATGGTCGGTGCACAGACCGAGGACGCGCTCCGAGAGGCCGTCACGAGCCGACTCAACTGATGGCCGTTGCGATCGACGAGGTGGTCACGTGACGCCCCGAGAGCTCCGGGCAGACGTCCCCGCGTTGACCGACGAGACGGCGTACCTCAACTACGGTGCACACGGCCCGAGCCCGGAGTACGTGGTCGACGCTGCCGCGTCGTTTCTTGAATCCCACGAGTACGAAGTCGCCACAACGGACCCGTACGAGCGGGCCTACGAGACGTACGAGACCGTGCGTGAGCGTGTCGCTTCGCTGCTCGGTGCTGACTCCGAAGAGATCGCGCTCACCGAGAGCACGACCGATGGTATCGCGCGGATCGCCGCGGCGATCGACTGGGAACCGGGTGACGTTGTCGTGCGGACCGATCTTGAACACCCGGCTGGGACACTTCCGTGGCAGCAACTCGAAGAGACGGTCGGCATCGACGTCCGCGTTGTCGAGACGACCGATGGCCGACTGAACTACGACGCGTTCACAGAGGCGGTCGCCGACGCCCGTCTCGTTTGTTTTAGCGCAATAACCTGGACGCACGGAACGCGGCTGCCGGTCCGTGAGCTCGTCGAGATCGCGAACGATGCCGGGGCGTTCACCCTCGTCGACGCGGTCCAATCGCCCGGACAGATGCCGGTTGACGTCCACGAGTGGGGCGCCGACGCGGTTGCGGCTGCCGGACACAAGTGGCTGCTCGGCCCGTGGGGTGCCGGGTTCTTGTACGTGAATCGGGCGACGGCTGAGTCACTGACGCCCGGATCAGTTGGGTATCGCGGCGTCGCGTCCACAGACGGCGACGCGATCGAGTACGCCGCCGGTGCGACGCGATTCGAGGTTGGAACGACGACGCCCGCAGCACACGTGGGGCTACTCGAAGGGATCGACGCGATCGAGTCGATCGGCGTCGAGGCCGTCCAAGACCGGATCGAGACACTCACCGACCGATTCAAGCGCCGAGTCGGCGAGGAGCGACTCCTCAGCCCGATGGCGTTCGAGTCCGGGCTCGTCACGGTCGACGTCGCCGACCCGGCGGCGACCGTCAAGCGGCTCGGCGAGCGTGGGATCGTGATCCGCGACCTTCCACACCCAGATGGAGTCCGGGTGTCGATCCATGCGGTTTCGACCGAACGAGAGATCGATGCCGCCGCAGACGCGCTCCGCGAGGAGCCGTAACGAGGCGTGAGTAGTCGACCGCCGGCGGCGACATCGACCGATTTTTGCGCGGGCGGCACAAGACAGCCGTATGGGATTTCATACGTTCGACGCCGACCGCGCGCGACAGCTCGAAGACGAGGCGCGGTACGCCTGGATATCTCGTGAGGAGCTGATCGACGCGGTCGACCCAACCGCCGATGCGGTCGTCGCCGACCTCGGAAGCGGGACTGGATTTTATACGGATGACGTGGCGCCACACGCCGGGCGGGTCTACGGCGTCGACGTGCAGCCCGAGATGCACGCAATATACCGCGAGAAGGGACTTCCGGAGAACGTCGAGTTGGTCGAAGGCGACGTCGGTGATCTCCCCTTCGATGCAGGGGAACTCGACGCCGCCTACTCGACGGCGACGTTCCACGAGTTCGGCGACGCAGACGCGGTCACAGAGCTCGCGCGTGTGCTCGCATCGGGCGGTCGACTCGCGATCTTTGACTGGTCTAGTGATGGTGCCGGCGACGCCGGCCCGCCGTGCTCGGAGCGGTACGGCCTCAGCGACGCGGTCGAGATGGTGACGAACGCGGGGTTTTCCGTCCGGCACGCACGGAATCGAACGGAGACGTTCGTCGTCGTTGCTCGGGCGCCATAGGCCGGCCGGCGACGACCACATCCCACTCTGGCGCTGCGCTCTATGGAGTCCTCACGCACCGTTAGACGCGACCCACTCGGCGAGCTCGTCGCCTGAGATGAACCCGTCTGCGCGCCGGGCGACCGGCGTACCGTCGACGAAACAAACGAAAAGCGGGACACTCCGAACGTCGAATCGCTCGACCAACGGTGGGTCGTCCCGCGGATTCACTGTACCGACCGCGAGGTCAGGCGTTCGGGCGACGCCACCGAGAACCGGTTCCATACTCGCACAGATCCCACACCCTTCGGTGTAGAACTCGACGAGTGCGACTCGGTGATCGGAAACGAACGCGTCGAGTGCCGACTCGTCCGCGAGTGCGATCGGGCGGGCCGGAGTGGAGGGATCGTCTGAAGCAGTCGAGTGATCCATGACTGAAGAATCGGGTGCGACGCGACAAAAACACTCGTCTGGGCGGTACCTGTCGTGTGGCGGGGCCATAACAGATCGACGAAGAAACGATCAGTCGTCGGTTGGTGCGGTTACAGACGTCGCGGTCGAGTCGCGGCTCCGCCACACGCCGTGGGCGTACGCACCCACGAACATCCCGCCGATAGCGTAGAGGATGGGCCAGTTGCCAACGCCGAGGCTGGCGTACGCCGCACCGGGGCAGACGCCGGAGAGCCCCCACCCGACGCCGAAAATCGCACCGCCGACGAGGACGGTCCGGTCGAACGACTTCAGTCGTCGGCCGTACGGACGCCCCGTCAGTGGGGCCGTCTCGCGGAACCGCGGGACGATCCAAAAGGTGAGGCCGGCGACGAGTGAACCGCCGAACATCACGAACAACAGGCCGAAGTCTTCGAACGTCAGGAAGTCAAGCACGACCTCCGGCCGTGCCATATTGCTGAGTCCGAGCCCAAAGCCGAAGAACAGCCCGCCAACCAACACGAGCGGCAGAAATGCCGGATGGCGACTCACGGCACCACCCCGAGCGCGGCGACGACGTTCGCGGTCACAATCGCAACGACGAGGAAGGTTGCGACGCCGACGAGAGAGGTACGCGAGACCGACCCGACACCACAGATCCCGTGCCCGGAGGTACATCCTTTTCCAAGTCGGGTGCCGACACCGACGAGCACTCCGCCGACGAACAGCCGCCACGGCGCCACCGTCGTCGTCCAGCCGCTTCCCGCGAGCGACCACGGCTGACCCTGAAAGCCAACCGCGTACACGGCCGCCCCGAAGACGATCCCGACCGTGAACACGACTCGCCAGTCGCGCGAGGCGCGATACGTCCCGAAGCGAGACTGTCCCGAGACGTACGAGAGCGTCGATTCGAGAAACGTGCTCGCACCGGCGGTGATCCCCGTCCCGAGGTAGATGGCCACGACACCGAGTCCGACGAGCACGCCACCGAGCGCGTATCGGGCGATCCCGTTCGGGAAGGCCGCCTCGAGGAGGCCACCTCCGACGATAGACGCGATCACGATTGCGCCTCCGTGGCGTCGCCCAGCGATAGGACCCCGGAATCTGCGTTCACCGAGATCGGGACCGCTGCACCCACTGAACAGACACACGTCGGGTGCATTACAGCCGGTGTGTCCTCCATGGTCTCAGTTGCTGCCCGTGAGTGCATCGGTGCTTGCCGCGCAGTTGTTCGGGCCAAGTTCGAGGGTGAACGCCTCCTCATCGTCGACCGCGTGCTGACCGAGATTCGTCGCGATGATCGCCTCGTAGTTAGCCGGCTGCGGCGGCATGTTCGCGAGGACGCGCTCAACGAAGGCCTCTCGGTCGAGTGAAAGCATATCCATACGCTCGCACAGCTCGCCGATCGTTGCGGTGAACGTGCCATCTGGTGCCGGTTCAGCCGCCGCACTGGCGTGTGCACCGCCAACGAGGACATCGTCGTCGAACGATAACACACGGTCCTGTAGCGAGTCGTACAGCGTGTGTGCGGCAGCCGGTGCACCCGCGTCTCCCGACTCGAGGTCGGGACGGGCGACGCTCTCAATGAATAGGCCGTCGCCGGTCGCGAGGAAAGCCTCACCGAGTAGGTACGAGGTCATTCCACTCGTGTGGCCAGGCGTCGACACCGCCTCGATCGTCGCATCACCGACGCCGAATGTGTCGCCGTCGGCAGCCAGCGTCATCGCGTCAGTGTACGTCACGCCGCGGTCGGCGGCTTGCTCTGGAAGGACCGGTTCAACGCCAACGGCGGCGAGTTCCCGCAGCCCCGAGATGTGGTCGGCGTGAATGTGTGTGTCGAAGGCGTATCGAAGCTCGGCGCCGCGATCAGCCGCGTCGGCGAGGTACCGGTCGGTGAACGCCCGAAGCGGGTCGATGACCACAGCCTCATCACCATCGACGAGCAGGTACGCAAGACAGCCGCTGGAGGGGCGTTGATACTGCGTGAGCGTGCCCGGGCCGTCGTAGCCGGTCACCTCGTGGGCCTCGTACAGCCGGGACCACCCGGTCATTCCCTCGGCCATGTGGTCGACGTCGTACCCGCGGGCGGCGAGTTCGCCGGCGACAAACTCGCTCGCAAGCCCCTTTGCACAGACGACGGTGACGTGTTCGTCCGCTGGAATCCGGTCAAGCACTGCCTTCTCGATCGTGTCGCCGGTAAACCGGTCATACGGCACATGAATCGACTCGACAGCATTGCCCTCGATGTGCCACCGCTGGTACGCCTCTGGCATGCGAACGTCGAGGAGGACTACCCGGTCGGTCTCGTCGAGACGCTGCTTGACCGTCTCGGGGTCGACCGGCGGGACCTCGACCGCCGGCTCGGGGAACTGCATCTCGTTTCCACCCATACATCCCGCGGTACCGGAGCGACCATCTTAACGTTTCTCATAGGAATGTTTCGAAAGTGCGAGAATCGGTTCCAGGGCGTGAAAGACACAGGAACGACCACAGGTAACACACTCCGATGAGATAATCACTCGGTATCCGTCGAATGGGAGTCGCCGGACGCTTGATTACCGGACCGAACGAGAGGCGAGTCGGCCGCACTCGATCCCGGAATCCCACATACGCCGGCATCCTCGCCCGCCCGCTCGACGCCCGGCGAGAGCGAGTCGATCGTCCAGTCGGCCGTGTGGCCAGTCGCACGCTCGTGATCCGCGAGCGCGACACGGGCAGCCGAGAGCCGGCTGAACGTCGTCTCGAACGAACAATCGGTACAAGTCACAGTGATTTGGGTGTCTGTCATGAAAACGGCTGCCGTGTACGGGGGGATTAACTCGACTTCTTCGAGCCCGGTTCGGTCTGCCACCCGCCGTTGACGACGAGCAGCCAGATCGCAACGCCGGCGAGCACGAACACGCCGGTCAAATACGGCACGATCGGGAGATCAATACCGATGAATCCGACGACAGTTCGGAGTTCGTATACGATTACCCCGAACACCGCGAGGCCGACGAGGAGGCCGCCGCGGCTGACGTCGAGGTTCACGGAGCCACCCCAGAGAGCGTGTCGGCGACATGTGCGCCGAGGACGGTCAGCGAGTCAACGAGCATCCAGCCTGCTGTCGTCGCCGTCTCGGCGAGCGCGTGAACGGTTCCGTCGAGCCAGACCGGATAGGTACCGACGCCTGGCCCGAGGAGGCCACCGTCACTGATGATCGCCGCAAGCGGCAGCGCGTACGCGAGCACGACGAGGACGAGCGCGATACTCACCCACACTCGGAGGTTATCGAGCACCTGCGGCGCGTCTGTCGGTCCCGAGAGCGCGGGCCGGATCGACTCGGCGATGCCGGAGACCTTCGGGTTCCCCATGGTGAGCACAATGTTTCCGAGGAACAACACCGTCGAAACGAACAACAACGTCCCGCCGATCGCGATCTGGAGGTTGAGCTCCTCAAAGCCGCCGAATGCGGCTGGGTAGTCGAAGCCCGAGTACTCCGGCTCTGCGGTTCGGCGGGGGACGCCGAGCATCCCCTGTGCGTGCATCGCGTTCGACATCAGCGCCATCCCGATGAACCAGAGCACGACCTGGAAGAGTCCGATCTGGAGGCTGTAGATCGGCTTGTTCGTGATCTGCGGCCAGAGCCAGTAGGTGGCCGCCATGAACGTGAGGCCGACCGCGGTCCCCACGGTGAGGTGGAAGTGGCCCGGGACCCACAGGGTGTTGTGGATCATATAATTAATGTTCATCCCGGCGTTTACCATCCCGGAGAACCCGCCAGCGGCGAACATCAGCCCGGCGAGCATCATCCCGGTGAATGCGGGGTCCCGCCATGGCAACGCGCGAAGCCAGCCAAACAGGCCGGTGCCGCCGCGTCGACGGGCGCCGTACTCGACGCTCGCGACGACCGTGAACGCCGTGAGCAGGCTTGGCAAGAGCAGAAACATCGTGTTGGTCATCGAGATGAACTTGAACCCCTCTGCGATGCCGGGATCGAGGTACTGGTGGTGGATACCGACCGGGGTCGACAGTAACACGAAGAGGACAAACACGACACGCGCAAGCGGGTCACTGAACAGCCGGCCGCCGGCGATGGACGGGAGCACCGTGTACCAAAGCAGGTACGCAGGCATCAACCAGAAGTAGACGACTGGGTGGCCGAAGAACCAGAACAGCGTTCGGGTGAGTGTCGGATTCACCGACGGGATCAGGCCGAGCGACCACGGGAGCAAGAACAGCAGGATCGACGCGGCGATCGCCGTCGTGGCGATGTACCACATGATCATCGTGGTCAACACCATGAACGTCTGCAGCGGGATTCGCTCACCGCGGTTGTCGCGCTTCCACGCGAGGTACGTGCGGAACCAGTCTGCGCCGGCGAGCCACGTGCCGACGATGAAGACGGTAAGTCCGGCGTAGTAGAGCGGGTGCGCCTGCAGCGGGGCGTAAAACGTGTAGAGCACGTCAGCACTCACCGGAATCGCATTGGTGAACCCGGCGAGGATCGAAAAGCCGGCCATCGTCATGCCGGCAGCCATGAGCCCGTACCACGTCCACGTGATCTTGATGTTCACGAGCGGCCGGTCGAGACTACGAGTCACCGCCCAGGTGAACAACCCGACGAGGAAAAAGATAGTGAAGCTGAGCACCATGAATACCCCGTGGGCGGTGAGGACGGTGTAGTAGTCGGTCGATGCGATGAATCCGCGGAAGATCCCGGTTCGGTGGAGCGTCTGGATGATTCCGAAGACGGCGCCCAAAAAGAGCGCAAAGAACGATCCGAGGAACGCCGCGCGCACAACCTTCGCCTCGTTGGGGAACTTGTCGGCGAACGTCTGTTCGGCGCTCAACGCCTCACTCACGCGTCCTCACCCCGGTTCTCGAACTCTGACTGAGAGACGACGTGGAGTTTCCCCTCCATCGTGTGGTGAGCAGCCCCACAGTACTCGTTACAGACGACGCCGTACTCGCCCGGCTCGTCGACTTCAAACGATATCTGTGCGACTTCCCCAGGGACGACCATCGTGTTGGCGTTCGTCCCGACGACTTCGAAGCCGTGGACGACGTCACGAGAGGTAACGTACAGCGTTACCCGACTGTCTTCGGGGACAACGATCGGAGTGGGCTCGAACGCGAACTGGTAGGCAACGACGTACGCCTCATAGTGGTTCTCACCGACCTGTTCGACACGCGGCTCCGAGAACCGTTCGTCTTCGTCCAGCCCGCCGGCGTCGATCTGATTCTCGCTGTCGGTGACCATCGCGACTCCCGGACCCACGGCGCCGTAGGTGACAGAGCCGATGAGCAGCAGGATAAGGATGAGTGCGAGCGCGAGCCAGAGCTTCTCGTAGGCGTGGATGTGCATCGCGTCTCACCCCACCACGACCAGGTCTCGGCCGAGGAACTCAATGTAGTAGATGTACACCCACGCGAGCACGAGGATGGCGAAGTATACCGCGATGAGCGCGAGCGTGCCGACGGGATCGAACTCCTCGTCGTTGATCGCCTCATCGACAGGCGCCTGTGTCGTTTCCGTTCGACTCATAGGAGTGGTTACGCGGATACTGATATATAATACCTATCCGTTCTAAGAACCTGAAAATCCGGTGGTGATATATCCTCGCAGGGAACTACCAAGACGGTATGAACTTCTCACTGCAGCAGGCCGTGCTCTTGGTGCTCGGCGGACTACTCCCGGCGGTGGCATTCGTCCTCACGCGAGCCGAGTACGTCGCCATGATAACCTTGGTGAACGTGTTGCTCATTTGGGTGAGCCTGCGTCTCGCCACCGGCGGGAGCATCGGTCCGGCCACGCCCGGCGCGCCGGAGGCAAACGAGCCGCAGGACGCGTGAGCATCCTCGCACTCGTAGAGGAGACGCATGGCTAACTGCACGCTTTGTGATCTCCCGACGGGAGCCGACCCGCACACCGCGACCGACGTCGACGGCGAGTACTGCTGTCGCGGGTGTCTCACCGTCGCCCGGTCGCTAGACGACGTCGACGACGTCGATGACCTTGAGGCGCGGACACCCGGGGCGACAGCAGACGAGTCGTTCGACGGCGAGACCGCGTTTCTTCACGTCGACGGGATGCACTGTGCGACGTGTGAGTCGTTTCTCGAGTTGACGGCCGGTGAACAGACCGGCGTTGAGGCAGCCGAGGCGAGCTACGCCACGGACACGATCCGTGTCGAGTACGACCCCGACACGGTGACCGCAGAGGCGCTTCCGGACGCGCTCTCGGTGGCGGGATACACCGCGAGTGATCGCGCCGACCCGAAGTCTGAGGGCGATGACGTCGCGGTCGTCCGCTTCCTGATCGGCGGTGGCTTCTTCGGGATGATGGCGATGTTGTGGTACGTCCTCTTTTTATACCCGACGTACTTCGGCTACGAGCCACTGGTAGACCTTGGGGGGGTAAGCGGGCTGTACCTCTTTGCGAACGTCTGGTTGTTCACCTCTATCGTGCTGTTTTACACCGGTTATCCGATACTGCGTGGCGCGTACGTGAGCCTCAGGGCCGGCCAGCCGAACATGGACCTGCTCGTCTCGCTCGCGGCGACGAGCTCGTACGCATATAGTACGCTCGCGATGCTGCTCGGCCGGACCGACCTGTATTTCGACGTGACAATTGCAGTCATCCTCGTCGTTACCGCCGGCAACGAGTACGAGTCACAGATCAAGCGCCGCGCGACCGGGATGCTCTCCGAGCTGACCACCGCCGCAGAGACCGAGGTCCGACGAGCATCGGGAGACACTATCCCAACCGAGGCCGTCGAGCCCGGCGACCACCTGCTCGTCCGGCCGGGCGAGCGAATCCCGTTCGACGGGACCGTCGTTGAGGGGACAGCAGCGGTCGACGAGGCGCTCGTGACCGGCGAGTCGCTCCCAGCGACGAAACGCCCCGACGACGCGGTTCGCGGCGGCACCGTCGTCACCGACGCGCCGGTCGTCGTCGCGGTCGGCGAGGACGCGACGAGTACCCTCGACACGCTCGTCAGGCTGCTGTGGGAGATACAGAGCTCGCGGTCGGGGATCCAGCGGCTCGTCGACAGGCTCGCGACGATCTTCG
>Ga0209945_1000389_pt1 | contig 15487 bp, 8 predicted proteins | sample SalPonR2_A_D2_MG_FD_185703 | JGI IMG/M metagenome (GOLD analysis project Ga0209945, IMG submission 185703) | Salt pond soil microbial communities from South San Francisco under conditions of wetland restoration - Salt Pond MetaG R2_A_D2_MG... ...
CTCGCTCTCTGTATCGGTGCTACCGGCAGCGGTCTTCGATAAACGATGACACGGCCTGGTTGAACTGGTCAGGCTCCTCGAGGAACGGGCAGTGACCGCTCTCGGAAAACCGTTGAAGCTCGGCGGCTGGGTTCGTATCTGCAACGTATTCGACCCCCGCATTTCCGACCAGCGTTTCGTCTTCACCCAAACAGACCAGCGTGGGCACATCCCTCTCGGGAACCTCCGCTCGATAGTCGCGCACTGATTGATCAAAGAGAATCGCGCTCATGATCGGCGGCGGGACGCGTGTGATTTCATCAAACAGCGTCTGACGCACCGACGGCGGCTCATCGACAAGCATCTCATCAACGAATGACTGGGCTACTGCGTGTGGATCTGTTTGGGCAAGTTCCATGAGCCCGCTGAGTTCCGTGAAATCAAAGACACCGTGCTCATACTCCGCTTGTTCAAGATCTAGTGGCTGTTGATCGACGCTCACGAAGCCACGGAACCGGTCGGTTCCAAACTGACGCATATACTCCCACGCTACAAGCGAGCCCATTGACCACCCGACGATGATGACGTCGGAGAGATTCTGTGCGTCGAGGAATGTCTCTAGGTCACGGGCATACTGTGGTAGCGTATGCCCTGTGTCGGTCTTTTCAGAGCGGCCATGCCCCCGAAAATCGAGTGTGACCAGCTGATACGCGTCGCTGAGTGGCTGCTGCTCGCTGAAAAATCGGCTACTCATCAGGACGCCGTGGAGGAAGACAATTGCCGGTCCATCACCGGTCGACTCGTAGTAGAGGTCGGCTCCATTGATTGTCTCTGTTGGCATATCGGCATATATGTGGGATAGTTGTTAGATTTTGCGCTCTATTCTGGGTCGTGTTTGAAATTAGGACGAACAGTATTTGGATCCGCCACGGGTGGCGTGTTCTTAAGCCTCTGCCGGAGACAGAGCATCTATTCAGAATCCATACCGCTGCCGATGCGCTCTCAGAAAGACTGGGTGCGGGGGCATGTCTTCATTTTCCGGAAGCCGCAGTGATTGTCCAGTAAGCCGGTCGACTTCATGATATCCATTCTTATCGGTGGCCTAGGTGACGATGATTTCGTGGTCATCGGTGAATGACAACCACCCGGGATCAAATGCCCAATGATGAAACTGACACAGAGCAATGCCGTTCCGAATATCGTCGCTGCCGCCATTGATAGAGGCCGGATTTTCTTCAAAAGTATCAGCAACATCCGCAAGTGGTCTCGGCGTCCCTGCCACGATTGCAGCGATGCGTAGAGCGGCCCCTACCGAGCTCTCGTGGGGTGCTCCAGGAACTACCCCAACAGCGTGTCCTCTCGCATATAGATCCACTGTCTGGTAGGCAACAGCTGGTGAGAGATACAACGATTCAACCGCTCAATCAATCTGGTTCGGGAGTGTCTCGGTGGGTATGAGTTCGCAATGGGTAGAATGCTCATTCGGAGTCTAGAAAAGGATATTCTGTCAGGTGTGTTGTTTGAATTCGGATTTCGGAGGAATACCGACTTCGACAACGGGATGCTTAGTGTCAATCCAGACACGCACAGTGTGACTCACACATATGACGACCACATTTCAAGCACCCAAATTGTGACACAAGACGACCATCATATAATATCTGATTTCCTCAAATATCATAACGAAGTAGTTGTAGAGTAATCCTATCAGTGCTAGATTAGCAAGATTCCTACAAAATCCGGAGATTCGATTTAATTAGTTCGTGTCATACTGGGCTATCCGGGATTCATACGTTAGAGGGAAACCCGTGGATATCACTATTAAGCGATGCCAACGCTAAGTCGGCTGTGTTCCCAGTCTGCTACCTGCTTCCCGGGCCAATACGCATTCAGTTCCAACATCAATTCCGTATCGTCCTGGGGCGAAATCCGGATGCTACCAAATTGGAGGCACAACTCGTAGATGAGCCTAGTAAATGCGGTTATCTCGTCCGAGCCTTCTTTTAATTCATCGAACCCTGGTTTCTCGAGGTAGAGGGCATCTCCCCCTTCCGTACCGGACATCATCACGTTGACCCGATTCTGACTGAGGAAGAACGTCCCCTTATGGAAGCCGATGTTGTCAAGGAATTGCTTAAACTGGTCTCGAATTAACGCGTCGATCTTCCAGTCCTCAGACTGCAGTTCCTTCGCGTCGTGTTGAAGTTCGCCGATAGTCATCATCGCCAAACCGGGACGGTCAGGATTCTTTTTACGGAGATCCATGACCTCTTGAAGTGCTCGTTGCCCGATCCGGCCCCTGTATGTTGGCCATCCAACCCGGGGATGACTTCCGTCTGTAAACTCTTGCTTCGCTGCACTCTCCATTCCACTCATCACTAACCTTGGTATTCCGACGAGAATCCAGTTGGGATACGTCTCTTCGTATATTTTGTCTAACAGGGTTGAAGTGATAGTACAATCTCGCAGGATATTCCCGTCCACGCCGAGAACAACGTCGTCCTGATTCCGCAGTTCGGCCATCACTTCGTCAATATTTCGATGCTCAGCAATCCCGGATCTCAGAAAGGCATCTCTAACGTGATTACGCTCTTCGGCCTTGTTGTCGTCCGGGAATTCGCTCGGCCAATCGATATCGAAGTGGTAATTGACACTATCTGCTGTAACGTCAAACGTGAGTATCTCCGGATATTCGTTTATCATATGATCAATAAAAGACCCTTCCACGTTGAACGAAAGCCCCTCCGTAGATTCACTGACGCCGAGCAAATTCTGGAGATCCTCGGGGTCTACTAATTCCCCTTCTTCAATTTTATGCAGTTTAGGTATGGCCATAACATGTCATGAAAGAGATTAGTATTTAAGTATTGTGTGCGGTACTTTTTCCATACCGCACCGGACACCTCACGTTGATATCTGCGATAGATTTATTATCTGATATCCGAATGACATTGCTACTTGCATGAGTGGTTGTCCAACACGTTCTGCACAATCTTGGTTGAGGCTCTCTAGGGCCTACAATTCTCGGCGTGTCGGTATCTCTGGAGGGATCAGAAAATAAGTCGAACCATGTCCAGTGACATAATTACAGAGATCGGTCAAGGCCTTCGTTCGAGTAACAAATTAAACGCACTCGAAAGGCTTGAGCAGATCGAAAACTTTGACCAGGAAGTAGCAGAAGAATTGATTGACGATCTCGATTACGCTATTTCTTCGGATAAAAACGCATATACACTGCTTCAGGCTCTCAAGCACTTGCGACGGATCTCAACGGATCATCCACGAGTTGCTATCGAAACCGTCGGGACCGTGTCGGGCTTGATGAACAAAACCTTGGGAGGCCTCAAAGGTGAGGACCCATCAGAAAATCGCAAAGCAAGTTGGGCTACGGATATCTTGGGAGCGATCCTGGATGGGACGGATCCTGATACACTGTTTCAGATCCAGTATAATGACGTCAACGCGATTGTCAAACAAGGTAGCTCTGCCCAGCGAGCCATCGGATATCGATTACTCGGCCGGAGTGCAACCGGGGAAGCCGTGCGAATATTACTCGGCGATTTCAGCCACGAACTGGACGAAGTACGGCAAGCACGTGACGCTGCATTAGACGAAGCCGGTACGATAGTGCTGAGTTCGATTGATGGGAGAGGCCCCTTAGCTCAGCTTGAGGCAATTGACGCCTTCTCCGAGCTGCTCCAGGCAGGCCAAATCGATCCAACTTCGAGCGAATTACAGACGATCGAAGAGGGAATTTTCGACCGAGTCAAGTCTGCAGATTCGAAGGCTCGTGAACAACTCTTCTCCGCAGTCGAACGGCTCACCCGGGAGGATAGGGCAATCGCTGAGTCGATCACCGACAGGGCACTCGAAATAGTCGCCACCGACGCAAACGATCGATACGTCCTGTGGGAACTTCTTCAGGCCGTTGCGAAAGGTGCGCCGTCGGTTGTACTCTCTCGAGGCGACGAGGTTGCCACGATCTTACAGCGTGCAGACACGATCGATACTCAATATGCTCTCGACTTGATCAGCACGGCTGCGAAGCGGCATTCATCGGTCCCAGCAACCTTTGCAGACCCCGTACTGAAACAACTGCGAGCCGACGACAGACAGACGATCATGCAGGCGATCGAGACGGTCGAAAAGATGGGGTTCTATCCCCCTCCAGAGGCGCTTTCCTCGCTGACGGGTGGAAATTCTGATATTGCGATTGCGGCCTCAAAGGCTCGAAAGCGACTCCGAAAGAATCGCCGACCCCCCGAGTATGTTGAGCACCTTCTGAAGGGGGATACAGAGGTCAATGTTTTCGACCGAGACTCGGGTCAAGTATTCCTGAAAAATCGGACTGGAGATGGACGTTGGGGAGGCGTTGACTTGGGTGACCTGCGCGAAGGAATCGTTAAGGAAACCCTGGATCGTCTCGATCGAAACGAAAACGTCCCGATCGTGTATCCATATTACGAGCCTAGTGATGTAGTCATCCTCACGCTCGCACTCGTCTTGGAAGACTTTGACCTCGGGAAACAGGTTGGGATGTACTCACCGGGCTCGCAGACACAGTGGGGTATGAAAAGTGATATTCGTGAAGAGCTGCGTCACTACGCTCTTTCCGAAAATAGGGAGGAAGTGGTAGAGGCCACACCTATTCCGGAGTTAGTGACGGAAGCTTACGTCTCGGATGGAGAGGTGAAAGATAATTCCGATGGGGCGGGAGAGGGCCGCATCGTGATCACAAAAAAAACCGAGGAGTTAGAAGAAGTCCCAAATCTAGACGCAGTCGTTCTCAATTCGACATCCAGGGCACGGCTCAATCGACAAGAAAGTGTGACTGCTCTGGAAGACGCACATCCCGAGACAGACATCGTCAGTGCCCATAGTTACTACACGCGAAACGATACAGAAGGGCGGCCCCGATACGGCCCTCCAGCGGGATTAGATGCAGCTTCGGTTCTTCCAGATGAAGATCTCCTTGATCAGGTTTCGACCGGTGATGAAGCTACACACGTCGAAGACGGGGACTCATGGCAACTCGGTGCGGACGAAGTCCGTTCGCTTCGTCAGGGCCGAGACATCACTATCTCGGAGATTGACGGGGGCAGTGTCACGAAGCTCTTCAACCAGTTATTCGAGAATTCGATGGAACTCATGGATACCGACGCAGGGGGGGCTGGCGGCCTGATATTCTCTCGCCATCTTTTCTTCCAACGGTTACCGATACCTCCCCAGGATTACGACGACTGGGTTCGGAAAAAATACGCGGAAGGCGATCGGTTCGTCCCACCGCTTATCCAAGAACGGATCGAAGACGTGGAACAGAAAGCAGGTGTAGTTGAGAATCTCCAGGCAGTCCAACCCCTTAATGCCGCCAAAGGGATTTTAGAGCGTGTAGACGACCGCCTCCGTGAAAAGAATCCACTGTACGAGGCGTTGAAGGATGCCATCAGAACCGCGAGAGGTGAGGGCAAGAACGTCGCAATTTTCAGCGCAAGTCCAAAGAATGCGCTACTAATCCGGGAAGCACTGTTGACAAACGATATCGTATCAGAGAGAGAGGTGGGGGAAGGTGAGATATCGATCGTTTCACCCGACGAAATACGGAATATCGGTGCCTACGACAAACTAATGGTATGTGGTCCGCTACATCCCGAACATGCTGGATTCTACGTTCATCCCCGCATTAAGCAGACAGAGGTCTTGACATACGATAGATCCTGGGCCAAAATGATAGACCGCCACGCTTCTGAGTACGTTGACATGCTCAACAACGCCATTGGAGGCCCCGACTCTAGCCCGTTCGCTGAACCGACGTTAGTTGGCGACATAGAGCCTGAAGATGAAGAGCGAGAACAGGTGGAAACCAGCCCAGATCCGATACACTCGGCATCTGGCACCGATGATACGAAGTCGAAAGATGAGATCCTGGCGGAAGCGTTGCGATCCGTTTCGGCAAGCGAATATGGCGAGGACTCGGACCGATACGAACGGGAACTCCGCCACTACACCATTGAAACCAGTCGTGGGGAGCAGATCGCGCTCACGAATCACGAATCCGTCCTCCGAAAACGGGCCACCGGGGATGGTGGAGAGATCGATTGGGTGAGTGTGGATTCATTCTCTGTCGGGGATACTCTGATCACCATCCCGAACGATCTGGAAGAAGAACTCTGGCACGCACACCTCACCGATCTCTATGACGACGAAATCGCGGCAGAGAGGGCTGTCGAGACGGTCAGAGTGTGGTACGACGCGCTCAACGAGATCTTTGACCGTGTGAAAGAGGAATTGGAGACCGGGGGTGAAGTTTCCGATACCGAGGTCTACAATACGATCTACAACTGGATATCAAAAGAAATCGACGAATTCGATAGGGTTCCATTGACTGTTCGAAAGTGGTTTGAATCCGTTCGAGAGGCCGATAATCCGGTCAATCTGGCACAGAATCCATCGTTGATACTGGGCCCACGCTCGCACCACGATATTGAAGCCATCGGACGGGCATTCGGGTACACTAAACTAGAGACGAACGCAAGAGACATCGAAAATACGATGGAAGGATTCCGAACTGTTAATCGAAATGAAGGTTCTGCGTACCGTGATTCGGTCCGTGACGGCCTCAATTCCGGCGAATCCACGAGAATCTCGGAATCTGTGACGGCTCACGAAATTGTCGAGATTACGGCTGGGAAACCTAAATCACGTCAGGGATCTGGTGATCACGGCAACTCGGGTGATTCTGAAGAAGAGTTGGTAGAGCGTGTGAAAGATCTTGTAGAGCTTGCACCGACGAACAACAGCGAACTCGCTGACGAGTGGGGATTCTCGTCGGGCTCAGAGGTCTACCAATTCTTATCCTCTGAACTGTCGGAGTATTACACACGGAATGATGAGAAGCTAATCGTCCCGACGGAGAAGGCGAAAAATCTGGTACGGAACCAGAACTGAGATATCGAAGTTGAGTTTCTTTTGAGGCGGCAACAGATACGTAACCCATACTGGTGTGCTTCCCAACGGTTCTACGAGACACGACGGCTATTGGATTACCTGTGCTCCATCTCAATACTACGTTCTTTGGAAAAGGCTGATATGTGTAATGAGTCAAAATAGCAGCAATGATTGTCGTAATACAAACCCAGAAGCAAATCAACGAGAGTAATTTTGAGGTTTCGTGGGAAGATGACGATTCTGAAGCATCACAACAAGATTACAGAATCGAAATATAGAAGAGATGTCACTTTTCAACTCGGATGAAGAAGCGATGAAAAATACCGCCTCTGACTTTGGAGTACCAGATACTGACGAGTATGCTCGTTTAATGAGTAATGGTCTGAGAATTGAAACTAAACAGGATGGAAACAAGAATTTGATTCATACCTTAGAAGATGAAAAAGATGTGAAAATAAGCCGTAGTGGAAGCAGCGTATCGATCATGTTCTATTTCGGTGATATATACTCGCTTAACGTGACCGAGGATTGACTTAATCTCCCCTTCAGATAGCCTCTCCGTTTGTTCATCTTCTCCTCCTTAGTCATCTGATTGTAGTGCTTGTCAACAACATCGGGTGAGACGTCGGAACGGTCTGCTACGGTCTGTTTCGGAACGTCGTTCTTGAGCAGCAGGTTCGTAGCGCTCGTCTCTGAACTCAGCAATTCGAATGGGAATATTGCGTTCGGGTGACGCATTGCGTCACCCTTGCCCGCTACGCTTTCACAGCGACAGCTCTACCCGACCAACAATCTGCTTCGGAAGAGCGTAGCAATGCCAAAGCAGAAACTGCTGACGAGTCGTTAAGATCCTTCGCTTTCGCATGAAATCAGCTTATCTGAACACTACCCCCCTCATTGGGCTAACTTTTTTATTAGTTGCAAAACACTATCTGCTGTGAATCCTCGATTTGAATCCATTCCTCCTATCAATGATCCCGAATACGTACGACCGCCAGATGATGCCTATAAGGTGTCCGGAGATGCGGACTACAGACGCCACCAAGCTGTCAACAAGATCGTCACGGAACGATTAACAAATCGAATAACTGGATCTGGTGAAAACCAGGAGCGGGTATACGGAATCGATCCTCAAGAGCAGTTCTTCGGTGGTGTGTTGGCTAGTCAGTATCCGTATCGGAAAGCGCAGGCTGAGGGGGACGTCTTTCAGAATTTCGCCAAAAAGGTCGCCCCTTTCGCAATCGGTCTCAAATTCCGTGTTTCGGATCATATAGACGACGATGCGACAGTCACGATCTCACCCGATCTCAAATTGTTCTACAAAAAGTTCCCGTCTTACGAGGAACAGATCAAACACGGTGAAATCGCCAACGCTAGTGAGACGATAGAGAGAGACGAAGCTCAAGATGCCGAGATGCAGGCGGATGGCGGAACCGACTTGAGCGGAAGAACACAGAGCCTTGTGGGGGTATATGAGCGTCTTGAACCGGAAATCCCGTCGGTTGAATTAACGGGTGAACAAATTAAATCTGCAGCAACGTCAACTCAATCGATCGAGGAACCGCTCACGGAGCCGTTCAACGAAGCACGCAGCCAGCTAAGCCAAGAACGAGTATATACGAAGCCGGACGAGGATTCGACGTATCGTGAACAGCGTGATGTCCCGCCGAAAGCACGAGACGATGAAAGTTCATTCGAAGAATACCTTGACGAGACCTTTACCGACGAACGGGTTCCGACACCTTGGAGTGCCTCAATCAGGTTAACATGCCGGTCCAGACCCGAGGAGGGTGCGATCGCGGTCTCCGCACGGCTTGTCAATACACATGGCGAAGATCTCGCCGGTGCTCAAGAGTGTGACGAAGAGTGGCAGACCTATCTGTTCGACGCAGGCCTCTCGATAAATCTCGAAAATTCGACTTTCCAACCATTTGAATCTGAGGAGATACGGAACGAGTACCAGTACGACGGGAATATGTATGCCCTCGGTGAGAACACGGCGGTCGAAACCGAGGCAGGTGAGGACGTGACTCACATCGAGACGAATACGGTCCCGATTTACGAACAACCGAAGTATCACTCACGAGAGGCTGTTTCGGCTCCATTTAGGGCGCTCGCCGAAGAGGATATAGATGAGGTACTGGGTCGGATCACGACTGAGATGGAACGCGCAGCCGACCAGTACGAATCTGTCAGGGATAGCGTTCTTGAAGATAAATCGGAGCAAGCAATCCGGGACTTTGGGGAGGCGATGCAGGCGTTTGTCGAGGAACGAGAACGATTTGAGCACGGACGAGAGCTCATTCAGGAAGACCCTCAGGTCGAACGTGCGTTCCGAGCTCTCAACGAGACGTTTTCCGATATGGGCGAGGAGTTTACCCGATGGCGGCTCTTCCAGGTTATTTTCATCGTCATGAGCATCCCCGACATCGTCGCGCAGGCGGATCCAGATCGGGGTATCGACGATCGCCTTGACGTGGGCGACGTCATCTACTTCCCGACCGGTGGAGGCAAAACCGAGGCATACCTGGGCCTCGTCGTTTTCACCGCATTTTACGACCGTCTCAGGGGGAAGGATTTCGGCACGACTGCGTGGACCAAGTTCCCACTCCGGCTGCTCTCACTCCAGCAACTCCAGCGTATAGCTGATGCACTCTGTCGAGCCGAAGCGATACGCCGTGAGAGTGAGGCCTTCGGGGGAGAACCATTCAGTGTTGGCTACTTCGTGGGGAAGAACAATACACCGAACAAAGTCATTGATGGTGATTCTGACGCGGGCAACAACGTCCGGAAAGCTCGTGACGACGAACAGAAACAGGAAGATTGGTTGATCGTCTCGGAGTGTCCATTCTGTGGTGAGGAGTCGGTCGAAATCACGGGTGACGAAAGTCAACTTCGCATCATCCATCGCTGCACGAATTCCGAATGTTCCGAAGTCCAGCGGCAAGGCGGGGAGACCGCCGAACTCCCGATCTACATCACCGACGAGGAAGTCTATCGATACGCTCCGACCTTCGTCGTCAGTACCATTGACAAGATCGCTATCATGGGGATGCAGCGACGCGCGCGAACCTTGTTCGGTCGCGTGAAAAATCGCTGTCCAGATCACGGGTTTACTGGTGAGGGGCAGTGTCTCTGTGACGCGTTCGGCTACCCTGACGACGTCGTCTGTGATAGCAGTTCGCTTGAATCGGTAGAGCCGGTTGATCCTCCGTCACTGTTCATCCAAGACGAACTACACCTCTTGCGTGAGGAGTTCGGGGCCTTCGATTCCCACTACGAAACGTTCCTTCAGGAGTGGATGGACCGGGTGACAGATGGCGGGTGGAATCCGAAGTACGTTGCAGCGACTGCAACCATCGCCGGCGCTGAAGAACAGGTCCAATCACTCTACTGGCGGGATGCACAAATCTTCCCTTCACAGGGACCAAGGCTTAAGCAGTCGTTCTACGCGTACGAACATCCTCGTGAGCTCGGTCGGCAAATGGTCGGTGCTGTTCCGCGAAGCGTATCCAGAACGTTCGCTATCAACACGGTAATCAAAGAGTATGCACAGATAATTCAGGAATTCCGAGCCGATTTAGACGATCTCCACGACGAACTCGTCGCGGTAGATTCGATAGATGGGCCGTTGAATCTCCCAGAAGATGCGACCGAGCGTCGCAAAGTGTTAGGCGATCTGCTGGACGAGTACGAGACGCAGGTCTCGTACAACATCTCGAAGAGCAATAGTGATATGCTCCAGCGATCGGTCAAGACAATGATAAACATGCAGTTGGAGTCTCACGGTGACCCGTACAGATCGCTGGTACCAGTCTCGTTGACCGGTGAAACGCCGATGAGCGAGGTTCGTGACGCACTCTCTCGGCTTGAATCAGACAATCCGGAACGGCCGATCGACATCGTCATCGCAACGTCAATGATATCGCACGGTGTTGACGTCAACAAGTTCAATTTCATCTCCTTCTTTGGGATGCCACGGAATACGGCCGAATATATTCAGGCGTACTCTCGCGTCGGACGTCGACACACAGGGAGTGTGTTCCTGTTGTTTGACGCGATGCGCGCCCGTGATCGCAGCCACTACACGCGATTCGAACACTATCACAGATACCAAGACTTGCTCGTTGAAGCTACACCGCTCGAACGGTGGGCAGAGTTCGCTGTTGAGTGCACCCTCCCCGGAATATTCTCTGGCCTCATCATCCAATACTACGACGAATTGCTAGAAGAGACGTGTGACAACCGTGTCTACATGCATGAAGGCCTCCAGGAGGCAGCCCGTGAGGGCCACATTGACCGCGAAGAGATGCTTGAGATGGTCCTCCGCTGTTATGCCGTGACAGAGAATCATGAACGGGAGTGGGCGGATACGACGGGGATGCAACTGTATCGAGAGAAGATAGAGACGTATTTCGATGAACTCTGGACCCGGAGCATGAAAAATCCGATCAACCCGGACAAGAGCTGGATCGGGTTCCTCCTTGACCGAGAAGAGAGCCACCGTGGCCCGATGCGGAGTCTCAGGGATATCGATGAGCAAATTCCGGTGTATCCGACGGCCGACTCCGCACAAGTGCTCCACATGCTGACCGATAACTGAGAACCGAACCGATGACACAGGAAAACGCTGAAATGGAACGTGGTATCGCTCAAGTACTCGCTAACTTCGTGCCCGGCGATCTGTTTGACTATGGACGCTACGGGATCACAATGAAGGTAGCAGAATGGAACCACCGAGAAATGGATGTCGATCAGAGGCGGATCGCCAACCACATCGAAAGCCGCGTGTCCAGCTTTCGGAACGGTGATACGAAGCCGTGGTCAGAAGTGGGTGACGCAAGGATCGACGTCTTCCGCCCACAGAACGTGTACGGGGAGATATTCCCGACGACTATGGTTTGCAAGCGATGTGACCACGTCGAATATCGGGATTCCGCCGGGAGCTTCCGACACTCGAACGGCCGCTGTCCGCTAAGTGGGTGTGGTGGACAACTCCAACAACTGTCGTTCGTGAGCACTCACGAATGCGGAGAGGTATTCACGATCAAACCTGCTGGCTGCAACTCACACGGATACGACGACGTTCGTCTGAATCGCGGCGTCCCTGAGGACATGCGAACTTGGTCGTTCGAATGCGGTATCTGTCATCAACGGACTGGGGATCTCCAAGTCTACTGTGATCGGTGTAACGAGCCGGTGAGTGGGATCCAACCGACGAATTCCGGATCTGTGTTTTACTCTCAGCGAGAAGTGATAATCGATATTCCCCACGTCAATATCAAAGAAAACGAGATCCCGTACGGTGAGAAGTGGGCCAGAATTCTCATGGCGGCTCATCTCGGTGACGTTGACCTTGACAGTAGTGGGGTAACGTTGGAAGATATAGCAGTCAACGACAAATCGGAAGAGGACGTGTTGGAGGGCCTCTACGACGAGTTTGGCAAAGAGTGGGTAGAGGAGAACAAAGAACAGGCTCTCAAGCTCAAGATGGGTGACTCTCCGAACCTAGGTGCGGTCGTCTCTCAGAATCGTGACCGAGTCCGTCTCCCGGCCGAACGCGGTGATGGGGATGCGGGTGCTGCCTACACAGCGGTGTCGCACGAACTATTCACGTTCCTCCGCTCAACACGGGGATATGAGGGTGATTCGATGCGTGAAAGCGTTCAGGACCGGCATCCCACACCCCGCGCGCTATCTGAGTTCACCGACAATCCGGAATTCCGAGAAAAATACCCGCAGTCGAAATTGTACCGGGAAAAACTCAAGCGAGCAAATATCTCGAATGCTTGGGTCGTCGATAACTTCCCGCTTCTCAATACTGTCTTTGGGTACACGAGAGCCTCCCCAGATGCTAGTGAAACCTCTCTTAGAGCCTTTGAGCATCCCTACAATCTTGACGCACTGACGGTCTGGGGTGACCGGTCACCATCCGAGGCGATCATCCTTGAATTAGATCGGGCTGCTATCGTCAAGTGGCTGGTTAAGAACGGGTATCTTAATGAGGCCGACACGCCAGACCTGGACAACGAATCCGATCTCAAGCAATGGTTCCTGAGTAACTTCGACAACACCGAGATCCAGAATCCGTTCACACCGATCGAAGACGAGCTCACAGAGGTCATCTACCAACTCATACACTCCAGCAGTCACGCTCTGATGAGCACTGCCAGCGAACAGTGTGGTCTCGACACAGACAGCATCTCTGAACTGGTACTCCCAACCGTTCCGGCGATCATCCTCTATGCCCAAAGCATGGAACACTTCGCCTTAGGAGGGATGTTCACGCTGTTCAAAACACGGCTCCATCCATGGATCGACGATGCTATCGAACATGCATCGCAGTGCATCTACGACCCGGCTTGTTTGGACGACGAAGAAGGGGCCGCATGCCACGCCTGCTTACACGTGAGTGAGTTCACGTGCGAGTTCTACAACGGGGCTCTGGATCGAGAGCTCTTGGTCGGTGGCGAAGATCACACCCCGTTCTGGGACATCTAATCTCAACAATGGACCCCAATGATCTTGAGTCGATCAACGACGATTTAGAATTCACTATCGCTCGTGGCATCTCGTCGTCGAAGGTTTTGAACGCCGTTCGTGAATACTTTCAACAACAGACGGCCGAGGACGTCAAGGTTGATCGACAGTCGCTCAATACGTCACTGCCAGATGAATTTCAACTCTCGAAACGGGACGCGGAGTGTCTGTTCACTGGCCTTGTTTTGAACGGGGCTGCCGCTCAGGTTGGGAACGCAAGAACCTTCGCTGACTACACGTTCGCCATCCACGTTGACCAGGCTGTGGTCATTCTTGACGCCCAGCGTATCGCACGTTCTGCCTTAGACGATGCTGAAGAACTCAATAACGAGAGACCGAAAACAACTGTTGAATTTACAGCGACGTTTCCACCGACGATGGATCCCCACCCCACCGATCAAGTCCGGCCGTTGTCCAACGATCTTCGGCGGCTTTTCTTTGACGCAGACTCGGTTGTCCGAATCGCCAATCCGTATTTCGATCCGGCTCCGCCTGTGATCGAATACATCGCTAGCCTCTCAAACAGAGGCGTCGAAACGAAAATCCTGACGAGAGAAACCGAGGCCGCTAGTCGAAAATTACGGCAGGCACTCAATATGTTACATGAGCAGATTGAGCCCACGAATCGGAATTCGCTACAAGTTCGGGATTGCTACGAGAGTGACGACGATACAGGCAAACAATCGTATGCAACACACGCCAAAATTGCGATCGCCGACGAAGAGTTGTGCTATGTGGGCAGTGCGAACTTAACGGGACACAGTCTAACGAGTAACTTTGAGTTAGGCGTCTTATTACGAGAGGACTCTGTTGGTGTCGCTATCGATATTTTCGATGCTGTCTTCGAATTCTCGAAGCGTGTGGACTTACCGATCTGATCTACTACCCTGGGATCTTCATATTAAGTGGTCTGTATTCGCCCCAACGTTCATCTCATCGTCCGGAAGACCAACAGTATCGGTTCTGTAGTCTTCGTAGCAATATCCGGACGTTGATGAGCAGATGTGGTTGAACGGTCCCCGCAACGACTCATGAAGAGGCTACTGAAAATACGGTAGATCGTTTTTTATCAGATTTCAGAACGACGCAATTCCGCTTCCTCTTCCTAATTCAACAGAACAGGTGAGTGTTTAAGCCCGCTCACGGTCTTCCAATATATAGGTCACCTTCCTGCTGGTCAAGTCGCACCTAGACTAAGCAGATGATTCACCACCGGAAGTCCTGAAACCAACCTTGCGAACTGATCTATGAAACACTGCAACGGATTTTTATCCAGACTCGGCGATAATCTGTCTGATCATCTCTCGTGCCTCATCCTCTGACAGTCCTTCAAGTTGTACGTTTGTCAGTGCGTGATTGAACCGCCGTGTCGTCTCATCTATGACACGTGACGGTTCATCTGCGAGTTCGTCACACATAGCCCGAACTGCGGGTTGGTAGCGCGCGAACCAGCGGTCAAACACCTTATTGACCATCGTCTGGTTAGCAAAGACTGCATCAGTCGTTGAGTAATCGTCGCCACGCGACGTAAGCTCCGCGATCCACCAGAGTCGGTGGATGGCGTTTGAGTACAAGTCGGAGCCCGCACCGAGGAACTTCTCTCTCATCGCCTCCTCAGAGCGATACTCCCAGCGATGCCGGACAAGCTCGGGGTATTGGACGACTGCTAGCCAGTGCCAGAGCCCTGGATCGCCGGCAGTTCGCCTCGTGATATCAAGGGAACGGTGAATCTCTTCAGCGAGAGACCCATCTATAGCGGTTTCGTACTCTGGGTACTCCTCCAGAACTCGCTTTACCGCGGAATCGATCCTGTTGAGATCAGCTGTCGGATGCCCCGGCATGGGCTCTGCGTACTCATCCAGCTGTTCGTCGGTTAGCGTCGTCCCGCCTTTCATGAACGACTCGCCAATGAGACGACGTCCGTCTTCCGTCAGTCGGTGTAATTCTGTCTCGGTCACGTTAGATCTGAAGGCCCTCCTCCATGAGATGAAGCAGTTGCTCTCGGGGATTTATGTACTCTTGA
>Ga0209945_1000390_pt1 | contig 15485 bp, 14 predicted proteins | sample SalPonR2_A_D2_MG_FD_185703 | JGI IMG/M metagenome (GOLD analysis project Ga0209945, IMG submission 185703) | Salt pond soil microbial communities from South San Francisco under conditions of wetland restoration - Salt Pond MetaG R2_A_D2_MG... ...
ACTGGACATGACCTACGACCCCGAGACGGATCTCGAAGCCGCGATCGAACGGCTTCGGGACGATGCCCGCGCGGCGATCGACGACGGCGCGGATATCATCGTCCTCTCGGATCGCGGCACGAACGAAGCGCGGATTCCGATCCCGAGCCTGCTCGCAACGGGCGGCGTCCACCACGATCTCGTTCGCCACGGGCTCCGCACCGATGTCGGCCTCGTCGTCGAATCCGGCGACCCACGGGAGGTACACCATCTCGCAACGCTGGTCGGCTACGGGGCAGGAGCGGTCAACCCCTACCTCGCCTACCAGACGATCTCGGATCTCTGTGCGGGCCCCGACGGTGCCGACGAGGCGGAAGCCATCGAGGGCTACATTCACGCCCTCGAACACGGCCTGCTGAAGATCATGGCGAAGATGGGCATTTCGACGGTCGAATCCTACCAGGGTGCCCAGATCTTCGAAGCTGTCGGGCTCAGCTCCGATCTCATCGCCGAATACTTCGAGGGCACCGAGATCCGAACCGAGGGGATCGGCCTCGATGTGATCGAAGACGACGTCCGGACGCGACACGCCGTCGGCTTCGGCTCCGATCCCGAACTGGATACCCAAGGCGAGTACGAACACCGCTCCTCTGGGATCTACCACCAGTGGAACCCCGAGACGGTCGGCACGCTCCAGCAGGCCGTCCGGAGCGGCGACTACGACCGGTATCTGGAGTTCGCCGAGCTGATCAACGATCAAAACGAGAACCTCCAGACGCTTCGCGGGCTGCTCGAATTTGATGCCGACCGCGAGTCCGTCGACATCGAGGAGGTACAGCCGATCCACGAGATCGTTGAGAACTTCTCGACGGCCGCGATGAGCCTGGGCAGCCTCTCGCCGGAGGCTCACGAAACGAACTCCATCGCCATGAACCGCCTTGGCGGGAAGTCGAATACGGGCGAGGGTGGCGAGCCGCCCGAACGCTTCGACACCGAAAAGGAGTGTAACGTCAAACAGGTCGCTTCAGGGCGCTTTGGCGTCACCTCCCACTATCTCACGTCGGCCGAGGAGATCCAGATCAAGATGGCCCAGGGCTCGAAACCCGGCGAGGGCGGCCACCTCCCTGGCAAAAAGGTCAACGAGATGATCGCCCACGTGCGGTATGCGACGCCAGGCGTTGGCCTCATCTCGCCGCCGCCGCTGCATGATATCTACTCCATCGAGGATCTCAAACAGCTGATCCACGACCTCAAAGCCGCAAATCCCGACGCCGACATCAACGTGAAACTCGTCTCTGAGGCGGGAATTGGCACGATCGCGGCCGGCGTTGCCAAAGCCAACGCAGACGTGGTGCACGTCTCCGGCGACTCCGGTGGTACCGGCGCGTCGCCGAAAACGTCGATCAAAAATGCCGGCCTGCCGTGGGAACTCGGCGTCGCCGAAGCCAACCAGATGCTGTGTGCCACGGGGCTGCGCGACCGGATCAAGATCACCGCCGACGGCGGGATGAAAACCGGTCGCGACGTGGCGATCGCCGCCCTGCTCGGCGCCGAGGAGTACACTTTCGGTACTGCCTCGCTTGTCACCGCGGGCTGTGTGATGGCCCGGCAGTGTCACGCCAACACCTGCCCGGTTGGTGTCGCAACCCAAGATGAAGACCTCCGCGAGCGGTTCCCCGGCGAGCCACAGCACGTAATCAACTACATGACGTTCATGGCCCAAGAACTGCGGGAGATCATGGCCGACCTCGGATTCACCTCTCTTGATGAGATGGTCGGCCGACCGGAACTGCTCAGCCAGCGCGAGACCGACCATGAGAAGGCCAAACATCTCGATCTCTCGACGGTCATCGCGCCGACCGCCGGTGATCAGCGACACAAGACCCGCGAGCAGCAACACGCCGACATCGACGACCAACTCGACTGGGAGCTGATCGACGAGGCCGAACCCGCGCTTGAATCCGGCCAGCCGATCACCCTTGACAAGGAGATCTCCAACGTCGACCGCGCGGTCGGCGCGACGCTCTCCCATGAGATCTCGACGGAGTACGGCGGTGCGGGGCTGGCCGATGATACGATCACCATCGACTTCGATGGGATCGCCGGCCAGAGCTTCGGGGCGTTCCTCGCCGATGGCGTGACGATGCAGCTCACCGGCGCGGCCAACGACTACCTCGGCAAGGGGCTCTCAGGCGGGAAACTCGTCGTCCAGACCCCGCCGACGGCCGCCTACGAGGCCGACGAAAACATCCTCATCGGCAACGTCGCCCTCTATGGGGCGACGCAGGGTGAGGCCTACATCAACGGCGTCGCCGGCGAGCGGTTCGGCGTCCGCAACTCCGGCGTGAAAGCCGTCGTCGAGGGCGTCGGCGATCACGGCTGTGAGTATATGACCGGTGGCGCTGTCGCCGTGCTGGGCGAGACGGGTCGTAACTTCGCCGCGGGTATGTCCGGCGGCGTTGCCTACGTCTACGACCCCGACGGTGAGTTCGAATCGAAGCTCAACCCGGAGATGGTGACGCTCTCCGAGGAGTTGACACAGAAAGACGAGCGCATGTTGACCCGAATGGTCGAGAACCACGCTGAGTACACTGACAGTGAGCGTGCTGCTGAGCTACTCGACGACTGGGCCGCCGAGCTCAGCAACTTCGTCCGTGTCTTCCCGGATGCCTACCGCAACTCCATCGAGAACAAAGGGGCCGACGATGTTCGCGACGAGCTACCGGAGCCGCCGACCGCCGCCGCCCAGGCCGGGCCTGGCACCGGGGCTGTCTCCAGCGACGACTAAGTCGCTCCCTCGGATACTGTTTTGACAGCTTCCGGGAGTGAGAGCCTGTCAATCTCCCACAGATGACTGTTGCAGTCGCAGTCTGAGGCGCCGAAGGCAGTGACTGGCTCACAGCCGGCGTCAGCGAATGCCGCTGCCAGCGCGCACTCGACGTCCTCATTGGGATACGTTTTGACGCTTGCAAGCTGGGTCGCATCGGCACCGAGTAGATAATCGATATGCCAGTGGCGGGTGTCGTTGTCGCCGCTGGCAACCCGACGGTGGCGATCGACTCGCGAGAGCCCGCCGGGGCCGAACGCGCTGCCGACGTAGGCGTAGCCCTCTGCTGTAAATTCACGGTCGCCGAGCGCGCCGATCTCGATCGTGGTCGGGGCCTCGACAGCGACAACGAGGATGTAGCTGCCGGGGTCAGCCATTAGTCATCCCCGGCTGCCGGCGGCTGTGGTGCCGCGCCTGTCACATCGCCGTCGCTGGCTCGCTGTTGCAGCAGCCGAATCCGCTCGGGGATCGGCGGATGGCTGTAGTGGAACTTTGCATACCACGGATGCGGGAACGGATTGGCGAGATTTTCGTCTGCCAGCCGCCCGAGGGCATCGATCATCGGTTGTGGATCCATCACCTCGGCGGCGTAGGCGTCGGCCTCGCGTTCGTGTTTCAACGACAACGCGTTTGACAGTGGCGCGGTAAACTGTAGCAGCGGGCTGACGATAAGGACGGCCAGCAACAGGCCGGCGTACGTCGCCGATGGTGGAACCCCGAAGGCCGTATACAGTGGTTCGAAATCGATCAGCCAGCCGAGGGCGGCGACAACCACGCCCATCTGGATCGCCCCGACGGCGAACTGCTTCCAGATGTGGGCTTCCTTCCAGTGGGCCAACTCGTGGGCAAGCACACTCTGTAGTTCGGCCCGTTCCATCTTTTCGACAAGGGTATCGAACAGCACGACCCGCTTGGTTCGGCCAAAGCCGATGAAGTAGGCGTTGAGCTGGGTGGATCGTCGGCTGGCATCCATGGTGTAGATGTCGCTGGTCTCGAAGCCAGCACGTTCGAAGACAGCTTCAACGGCGTCGCGCAACTCGCCGTCCCCCACCGGCTCGAAATCGTTGAACAGCGGCGCGATCACCCGCGGATAGAGGATCTGCATCACCAACGAGAAGACGACAAACAGCCCCCAGGCCGCCACTGGCCACAGCGTCGGAAGTTGCTCAATCGCGGCCAGCACCGCGCCACTGAGGATCGCCACGAACCCGACAGATACGGCGAGTTGCACCAGGGTATCACGGATCAATAGGGTTGGCGTTTGGTTGTTGAATCCGAAGATCTCCTCGACACCAAACGTCGAAACGAGACGAAACGGGATCGATGCCAGTTGGGCGGCGACCGCGAGGCCGACAAAGAAGATCATACCCTGCAAAACGGTCGAGAGGCCGGTTGCTACGATGATATCGACAGCCCACGAGAGGCCGCCGCCATAGATGACGACCACGATCGCGACGAGACCGATCCAGGACTCCAGTTCGTCCATTGCCGTGGTGAGTCGGTGGTAGTTCCTGAGTTCGTCGCTATCGTCGATACCGAGGGTCGATTCGAGCCAGTCGCGGTGCTGGCTAACCAACTGGTCGGCATACTGGACGTTGCGGATCGAGAGGTATGAGAAAATCGCCCGTGTTGTGACCAACAGCACGAACACGCCGAGGGCGATGGCTGACAGTTGCATTATGGGCCTCAACGTGATCGATCGGCTAAACGGTGACGCGCCGCGATCGGGCTACTGTCGTGTTTGCGGTTGCCGATGATAGCTCGACAGTGTGTGTCAGTCCTCGCTCACGCCGGGTGGCGTGTCTTCCGGGCGATCGGCGTCCATCTCGGCGACCTCACTTTCCAGCCACTCGCGGAACCACTTCACACGCTTGAGCCGCTTGTGACCGATGCTTTCGGCGGTATCGGATTCGACGCGATCAAGATGATCTTTCCCGCGTTCAAGCACGCGGTCGACCATCCGGGCGGCATCCATGTGCGTCCGTGACTCATACCCCATCCGCAACAGCATGAGTGCGGTGCCGTTGGCCCCGACCTTATCGAGCACGTCGGCTTCCATCAGACAGCGTGACTCCAGCGACACCTCCGAGAGTGGCCCCTGAAAGGAGTGGTCGGCGACGGACTGACAGACGGCGTCGATAAACGACGGCGGGTACTCCCCGCGGCTTTCGAGAAACTCACGGGCGACGTGGGCGCCTTCCTCGGCGTGTCGATCCTGTGGGGCATCGAGCTTTGCGACATCGTGAAACAGCGCGGCGACAACGACGATATCCACATCGGCACCCTCCTTTTCGGCGATCGTTTCGGCGAGTGCAGCGACGTTGAGGATGTGATTAAATCGGTACTCCGCGCTGTGCCATGGATACCACCGCATGCGTCCGCCGTCATCTTCGGTTTCGACGCTTGCAGCCAGATAGTCGTAGACAAACTGCTCCATCTCCGCGCGGGCGTCGTCGCCGACCGCTGACTCCTTGATCTCAACACCCATGGAGCCACCTCCGATCGCAACGTCGTAACTGATTCATTGTAGAGAGACAGGATCGTTTGACTCTTAGGCGTTACGACACCCTGCCCGCAGATGGACGGATTTCGGGGTTTTGCGTGACGACGCCGTCGATCAGTTGTCTCGGGCGGCTCTCAGATCTGAGAATCAAAGCAGTGAACTTACGGCATGGGGGTGTCTGCGGCCTGTATGGAACGCAGACAGTATCTCGCGGCCGCGGCGGCCGGCGGTGCCATCGGTGTCGGCGGGGTCGGTGGCTACGTCATGTTGAGTGATGATGTGGGATTCGGCCCACCCGGAGTGCCCACAGCGCCATATCCACCCTATCCGACCGCCGACGGCGATGGCGACATCGAGCCGATCTCGCTGTCTGGCTCGGGACAGGCGACCACTGACAGCTTCGAGTTACAGCGTGATGGTCCAACGATCATCGACACCGACGCCGGCGATGCGGCCTCCGACGAGCGGTTTCAGGTCACACTGGTTGCAGCAACTGATGGCACCGAATACCAAGTGATCGAGGTGCTCGGTCCGTTTACCGGGCGAAATCTGATCAATCCGCCCCCCGGTGAGTACAAACTGGCTGTCAAACAGGCGAGTGCCGACTGGACGGCGACCGTCTACGACGTGCCGGCGTATGACACCGACAGCGGGGCCGCCCTCGAAATGGAACCCCCCGTTGAGTTCAACGACGGACTTGATGCGGTACTCGGGCCGATCAATTTTGGCACCCAGCAACCGATCGAATTCAGCCTCTCGGTTGATGGAGATACCGATTACAATCTCTCGCTTATCGACAGCAATGGCGAGCAAGTCGAGCTCTTGATCCAGAGTATTGTCGGCCAAACCGATCCACAGACACGGGATGTTGGCGGGATCGGCTATCTCGCTGTCGACACCAACACCACATGGACGCTCCGCGCTGAACCCGTCGACGACACGGAGTCGTAGCGCGTCAGTTAGGCCGTGGCGATGGCGATGAGATTTGAGGCCGTCAAAATCGCCCCAAGCAGTGCGACAAACGCCGGCGGGCCGTAGTAGCCCAGCCAGTCCTCTCGCTTCCGGCCGTAGAGATTGATCGTGATTGCGATCAGGAAGACGAGTATCTTCAGGCCCAACAGCCCTCGAATCCCAAACTCGGCGAGCAGTACGGCGACCAGTGGGTTGCCCTCGCCAAGCCCATCGACCAGAAACACCGCGATGATCGTCGAGACGGAGTCACCGACGCCATAGGTTGCCACCGCGATCAGCCACAGCGTCCAGAGCCCAAGCCGGTGGGCAATCGGTCGGGGCTCGTCGGCTGTCTCCTCGCTGTCGTCGGCATCAGCGGCCGACAGCGGGCGTGCCGCCAGCCGCTTACACCGTGCCGACACCAACGCGGCCGGAATCCCCGTCTCCGTTCGGGGAACATGGGCGGCGTCGTCGGTAGTCTCCAATCGCTCGATAAACTCCGTATCGCTGCCGGCTGTGATCACGACCAGCGGTTTTTCAGGGTACAACTCGCGTATCTGTTCGTAGACGGCCGCTGAGGTGACTTCCGGGGCTGAGCAGTCGGCGATCAAACAGTCGACTGCGTGTACCTCTAAGGGGTTGACATCGCGACCAACGACACTGCGTTCGGCATCAGGCAGTCCGCTTTTTAGCTCGGATTCGATTGGGGTTGTACTGGGCTCCCAGAGCCCGATGGTGAGTGGGCGTTCTGCAGCGGCGTCATTGAGAGGTTTGCTGCCGCTATCGGTCATCTATGCGAACACGACAGGACTGAGCATGAGTGATACATTTGCTGCTATGATACTGCTTTCTATGGTGTGATACTGATAGAGGCTACACATAATCCTGCGGATCTCCGTGTTGATTGCTCAGTTGAGTGGTGGACAATATAAACAGTGGAGACAACTGGCTCGCTTTGGTATTGGCTCAGTGTTCTCATTATCGATAGTAACGGCCTGTCTTTTCACCGTCATCGCTGACATCATCAATCACCGTCATTCACCGCTCGATGGCCGTGGATCACTGCCATTAATAATTACATCGGCTGCGATATCATCTTGCCCATCAGGAACAACATCCCCTTCGATTACGGAGCCTTCTTCAATCGTAATCTTACTGTTACTGCCTACACGGGTTTTAATATTCCCGCCAATCTCACTGTTCTCTCCTATCTTGATCTCGCCGTCAGCAGTAATACTGCCAGTAATGGCTCCATCTTCACCGACTGTGATCTTGTTGCTGCCATTACTACCCTGCCGAACCTCGATATCACCACCAACTCTGCCACCACTCTCTATCTTGATCTCGCCGTCAGCAGTAATACTGCCAGTAACGGTTCCGCCTTGACCGACTGTGATCTTGTTGCTGCCATTACTACCCTGCCGAACCTCGATATCACCACCAACCCTGCCACCACTCTCTATCTTGATCTCGCCGTCAGCAACTATAAGCCCGCAAACTGTCCCACCTTCTCCGATTGTGATCTTATTGCTGCCATTGCTGCCCTGCCGAATCTTGACGTTACCCCCAACCTTGCCACCACTCTCTATTTTAATCTCGCCATCAGCAGTAATGCTACCAGTAACGGTTCCACCTTCTCCGATTGTGATCTTATTACTGCCATTGCTACCCTGCCGAATCTCAACACGACCACCAATCACTCCACCCTCCTCTATTTTAATCTCGCCGTCAGCGATAACACTGCCAGCAACGGTTCCGTTTTCACCAACGGTGATCTTGTTACTGCCATTACTACCCTGTCGAATCTTAACATCGCCCCCGACTTCGGCGTTCTTCCCTATTTTAATCTTGCTGTCAGCAATAATATCGCCGGTGACAGTTGCACCCTCTTCAAGCGTAACCTGAGCATTACTACCAGCTCTTGTCTTTACATCGCCGTCAACTTGCTCACCTTCACCGATGGTGATCTTTTGATGGCTGACTTGACTGCCCATCGCAGCGTCTCCGACAGACACATTGATGCTTGGTGTAACCGGGCACCCCTCTATAGTCAGGTCGGTTGCAACAGCAACCGTATAAACCGCTGAGATTGCTGTTGAATCAGATTTGGCGTTAATAGTTAGTTCAACGGGATCCGGGTTGTTTCGCTCTTTTCTGACGCGTGCGCTGACACCAACCCAGCCATCTGTGGGCTGTATTTCGGACGGATAGTCCGTAATCGCCAGAAAATTGTGGACTGTGTTCTTTACCACTCCGTTTCTCCCATCTAAGGATACAGTGGAGTTGGTCTGATTGTTTAATTCGAGTATGGTCTTTGTTTGCCCTATCTGTGTAAACGTTACATCAACCGCTCTAATCCCAAGTAGTGCGTTCTCATCAGCCGCCGTTGTGACGCTAAATCTGCGCGGCGTCTCAGCCTGCGTAAACGCACCAGTACCGCTGATGGCAAGTGTTCCACCGCCGGCGATCAGCGCGATCGCTGCTCGTCGGCTGAGTTTCCCACCACCGCCTCTGGATGTTGGTGCCATACGTGCTCACTCCGTTGCACCGAACTGGATGTCCGAAAGACGTTGTAGGTCGCTTGTTCCGTCGGTTGTATCCAGCACTAGTACAACCTCAATTATCTCCCCGGTGGCTAAGTCAATACCGTTTGCGGCTGCCAGATTGTCACCGGATGCAACGGCATTTTCACTCGTATCAAGCACCCGGTATGGGAACCGAATCTGATCTGTGCTCATCGTGTCGGCTCCATCAAGCAAATCCATGGTGACAGTGACCGACGGCACCGTTGTCGTCGTGTCCTCAGGGCCAACATTGGCAACAAGAAACGCGACCTCAGTACCCGGTGGACTGCCTCTGAGCGTCCCGATTCTCGTTGTGGCATTTTTATTTAGTTCATCATCACGGATGCCACGGAGGTATCCGTCAGGTGTCCCGGTAATGTAGCCCGTCTCGAACAGCGAGCCGTTCCATGTCGCCGGCCCGCCGCTATTGAGACCGTTTGCCGCAGCCGGATCAACAACTACCTCGACCGACGTTGAGACGGGTGTATCGTCGCCCGCTCCGGCGTCTGTGCCATCAGTTCCATCCGTCTCGTCACCTGTCGCTCCGTCGTCATCGATCGCTCCGTCATCATCACCCGCGTCGCCGTCTGTCGTGCCTTCGCTTCCGGTCGCCTCGCCACTGCTGCTATCTTCACCGCCAGCTTGCCCAAGCGAACTGAACGTAACCGACTGCTCAACTCCAGCAATCTGTATCCAGTTGTCACCAAGGCTTCCCTGCGATCCGACGGTAAGCGCGCCGCTGCTGACAAAGCCAGCGGCTCCGAATGTCAGCGCGGTGACCGCGATTATCGTTCGTCTGCGGTTGCGTTTGGGCACCGATATCCTTCCTACTGTCTGCAGTTGTTTTTATTTGATTGTATATGTTAATGCAACAAATATACCAATTTGATTAGTTAGTGACTGTATCGCTTGTGTTAGCCGTAATAGTGAGCGTATACTCTGTATCCGGAAGGTCGCTGTCATTCCCGCTGGGATTATTGCCGCCATCAAGTAGATCAATTACAATCCCAAAAGTAACGCTTTCTCCAACTCCAAGACCATCATCAAGCGGGTTACTGCTATACGCTTCCAAAATATCAGAATTATTTTGTAACTCTGTGCCGTTAGTGGTAAAGTGGAATGTGTCAGATAGGTTTATATTCTGGTTGGGATTACTATCGCTCCTGAATTCAAGAATCAGATCGTTTACGGTCTGTGTTCCATTATTTGTTATTGTGATCAGATTCTCCAATCTGGTTCTGGCGTTCTTGTTGATCCCGTCTGCCTGACTATTTGAGTCACCACCGATATCAATAGTGATCAAATCATCACCGGTTGTTGTGACATACTCCGCAGCGTTAGCTGTGGGAGTATTATTATCGATGTCACCGGGTGCTTGTTCTAGTGTAAGTGCCGCACTGGCGTCGCCAGTGGTCTGAACTGAGACACTCCGTTCTGCGTCAACTGATGTGAACGCGCCTGTGCCACCGATTACGCCCGCGCCTGCCGCGACCGTGCCGAGTCCGATGAGTGCGTTGCGTCGTGTAAGTCTCATACACCCTACTGTATGCCCCATACCCTCTTTGTATTGAGGTGCTTGACCGATTAACTGGCAATGCCTGAAACGGCACGAATCGGTGATAAATCGATTCAGGCACTGCTTGAAAACACCGCTGTCGGGTGGTTTTGATCTTGTGTTGTAGGACAGGAATGATCAATACTGTGTCCATAGCAGCAGAGATGAGTATTATCACACGAAAGCGCGTGCCAGCAGTGGGTGTCGCTGGCGCGTGCGCGCCATTCTATTGCTCGGTAAGACGGTTTCAACTACGGATTGAGCGTCGTTCAGCCACCCCAATACAAAGTGATACCCGCTATTTACCCATACTATGCGATTGACAAGACGGAATGCGGTACTCGGCCTTACCGGAGTCGCCGCTGGAGGTGGGGCCATCGTCGGTACGGGTGCGTTCACGTCGGTTGACGCAGCGCGATCAGTCACTGTCACGACAGCAGGCGATGCCGACGCAGCACTTCGCATGGAACCGTTGTCCACCCCAAACGGGGACGAGTACGCTGAGATCAATGGCGGAACACTCGAGATCACCGTTCCCGAGGTAAATCTCACTGCTGTCACCCATATCGACGATGTATTTGGTGTGACTAACAATGGCACTCAGCCTGTGGTTGTCTGTCTTGAAGAACAGGGTGGCGAGAAGACCGCCGCTGTTGACCTTGGCGCGAGGCTTGATCAGGGGTTCAGCGATGGGAGCAATGCTGTGACCAGCGTTGGCGGCGGTGAGCAGCCGTCAAGTGACGGCATCGCGGATACGGAGATAGTTGATCTTTCCTACCCCGGCTCTCCCGCTGCTTCACGGTATAACAGTATCGGCATACTACTTGATGTTGGACAGTCGTTGGAAGTAGGGGTGTACATCGATACGTCGGATGCAAATCTGAACGACGAGCTCAGCGAGAGTTCGTCTGTAAATCTCACTACAGGACAGACACTGCTGGACGGAGTTATCGTCCACGCTAGTGCCACCGCTGCAGACAACGACAACTACTACCTCAAGCGGACGAGCACCTAACGGGAGACCGGGATTAACCCCGCGATCCGCAACGTACGGATCACCGGGGGCCGTTAGAGCGTTGTCGCGGCCTTTAGTGTGATCCTGATCGCGCGTTCAACATTATTTTTCGCCTTCGGTGGCAGCTCCTCGTCGCCGTCGGATCCCTTTTGAGTGCCCTCAACGAGATTTCCGTCGACCGTACAGATCGCGCCGGCCCCCATCCCCTTTCGGCGGGCCAGCGAGAACACAGCGGCGGCCTCCATCTCGATTGCCAACAGATTCGCTGCCTCCCAGTCGTCAACGTAGGCCTCGCCTTCGGCGTAGAAGGCGTCATCGGAGACAATCGGCCCAACGTGGACGCGGCTCGCGGCGTCGCCGCCCGCCCCCGTCGCAGCCTGTTCGGCCGCGCGCTCCTCGTTTGCCTCGGCGGCGTCAACAAGCGCGCTGAGAACCTCGTAGTCCGGCGCGGCCGGGTAGACAGCTGACTCATAGCGTTTCGTTGTGCCTTCCTCCTTGGCGGCCGCGGTGGCGACGATCATATCGCCGATCTCGATACCGGACTGGAGTGCGCCGGTCGTCCCACAGCGGATGACGGTCTCGACGCCAACGGCGTTGAGTTCCTCGATGGCGATGGCGGCGGAGGGACAGCCGATCCCCGTCGAGCAGATCGTCAGCGGTGTGCCCGCATACTTGGCGTTGACAAGCTTGTACTCGCGGTTTTCGGCGACGTGCTCGACGTTTGTACACTGCTCGGCGATGCGATCGACGCGGCTCGGATCGCCGGGGATGAGTGCGATGTCGTGGCAGTCGCCCGGTTCGACCAGGAGATGCGGCTGGGTCGCCATACCGGCGGTTGCCCACCAGGGGGCAAAGCTTTGTTGTGTAGCCCCCAACCGACGGGTATGTACAGTGCGCGCGAACAGGTCGAAAATCAGCCCTGGCTCGACCGCATCGAGTCGGCGGCCGACGAGCTCGATATCGGTCAGGCAGGTCGTACCACCGCGGGCGACCTCTTTTTATCGCACGTCCCTGAGGATGACCGCTCGAAGCCGGCGGTCGCCGCCGCCAGCCTGTACGCAGGCGCGCTCATCGCCGGGGAGGAACGCTCTCAGCAGGCTGTTGCCGACGCGATGGATGTCTCTCGGCTCAGCGTCCACTCGCGGTGGAAATCGCTGCTGGAGTCCGCTGGGTTTCAGCCGCCGACGTGGTAGCGAGGGTGTTACTCTGATCGTCGCCCGCTCGCTGTCGGCGTCAGATTGCCGTGGCGGTCGATCTCGCCGTTTAAGATCCGTGTTGAGGAGATCCGGTCGCCATCTTCGGCCATCACGTGGTCGACAACCTCAATCTGAAGCGGGTCGAGCCCGTCGTCGACGCGCAACTCGTTGATGCGCTCGGCGCCGTCGACGGTTTCCGGTGAGACAACGAGGGCATCGAACCCTGATTCGGTGGCGATCCCGGTCGGCTCATGGAGGGTGCGTATCTCGAACTCGCGGTCGTGGGCGGCCGCCAGCGGTTCGAGTTCCGCGGCGAGTGCGGCCTGTCGCGTTTCGTAGTCGCGGATGGGCCGATCGACGGCTCTGGTCTTCGGCGCAAGCGAATCCGCGGTCAGCCCGACGGTCACATCGCCCAGCGAGAACGCCCGCTCGAACAGCGCGTGATGGCCATCGTGGACGGGATCGAACGTCCCGCCCAATGCCACGTTCATACCACCGCCTGCAGGCGTATAGACTTAAACGTCCTCTCTCTCGGTGTCCCCGTCATGGTCGCTACCATCGGTGTCAGCATTGCCGGCGTCATCGTCGTCGGTAGCGGCATCGCTTTCAGCGTCGTCTGGGCTGTCGATCGTGATCGTCACCGGGCCATCGTCGGTCGTGGTGTCCGTGTCCCCGGATTCTAGCGTAAAGACCGTGTTGAGCTCTTCTTGTACCTCGCCGACGACGCCGCGAACGAGGCTGCTTGGGGCGATCGCCTCGTACTCGTAGGGGTTGTTGCCCGCGCCATCGCTGTCGCGTTTTCGGCGGTTGAGGGCGTCCTCGTCGTGAAGATCGGCCAATGCTTCCCGGACGGTACTCGGATACAGGCCTGTCCCCTCGGCGATCTCGTCGCTCGTGCTGTGGGGATGTTGGCGGAGATAGACATAGATCCGCGCGCGGGTCTCGGTGTCTAACAACCACGCCAACAGATCAACGATCCCCTCGTCGAACTCCGAGACCGCCCGGTCGGCCTCAGCTTCGAGCCGCTCTTTGGTCTTTCGGAGTTCGGCTCGTGGCCCCTCGTCGCCGGCTGCTGGCTCCGCGATGTCATCGCCGACGCTTTCGCTTTCTGTGTCGTCGTTGGTGTCGTCGCCGATATCAGTCTCGTCGCTCATAGCCACTATTGTGTTGGGCCTGAGCCAACAAAAGGATTCGTGTCGTCGACAAACCGACGAAATATCACAGCCGGAGGTCGGCACACAGCGCGTCCATTCCGTTTTCCTCCATCAGTTGTCGCTGTCGCTGGCTGCCGCTTTCGCGCTCGAAGACGGCTCGAAGCCCATCGACGCCGAGGCGATCACACTCCCGTTCGACGAATTCGGCGAGCGCGATGGTGTCCGCACCGTCGCGGGTGATGAAACTCGCCTCGTGGCCGTGCCGGATCGCCCGCCATTTGTTTTCATCGAGGAGTTCTCGGCGCAACGTCGGGGTGGTCTCGTTGTCCTCGTAGCGTGCTGTGAGATCCTCGACGAGCGCGTGGATGTATTCGACGAACGCGAGGACGACATCCGGATCTGCCTGGGCGTCGGGAGCCCGAATCTCAACGGTACCGTGGCCGGTGTGGGGGCGGACATCAAACCAGAGTTCCCCGCGGTCGTTGATCGATCCCTGCTCGACCATCCGTCGCTCGTACTGGTCGTAGGCTTCGAAATCCTCGAACCGCCCTGGGATTCCGGTGTTTGGGAGATTCTCGAAGATCTTCGCCCGTGCTGACGCCAGCCCGGTGTCAAACCCGTTCCAGTACGGCGAGTTCGCCGACAGCGCAAGCAGCGGCGGGAGATACCAGCGGAGCTCGTTTGCGATCCAGACGGCCCTATCGGCGTCGTCAACCCCGATATGAATGTGCAGTCCGGATGTCGTATTGCGGTGTTGCGGGTACTGAATCCGCTCCAGTTGGGCCTGGTATCTGGGTTTGGTCGCGTGTTCCTGTTCGCGCCAGTTTGCGGCCGGATGCAACCCGGCGGCGGCGATCCGAAAGCCGTGGGTCTCGGCGTGGTCAGTCAGTGCTTCACGGATCGTCGTCAACGCCGATTCCGCCGCACTCGGTGACTCGATGATCGGCGTTTGGGTCTCGATCGTGAACTGAAACAGCTCGTGGTCGAGTCGGCCCTCAAGCGCTGCTGGCGGCTCGGAATCGTAGATCAACTCCTGGATACCTGACACCGGGCGACCGGCCTCGTTGACAATGAAAAACTCCTCCTCAATCCCGATCGTCCCCGACTGGCTGAATACATCCGCCGAGCCTGTCTCCATCAGCCTGCCGTATGCAACCGACTCCTAAATACCTCCTGAAGCCGGCGACCGGCTGCCGATTGTCGGTCTCCTTATTTGTCGGGCCGCCGCTGTGAGCCGAGTTGCCCGCGCAGCCGATTGGCCGTGGTTTCGACACCCACGATCAACACGAGGATGGCGACGATGACGGCCATCACGCGGGTGTAGTTGCGCACCCGAAACGCTCTGATAAGCGGGAAGCCCAGTCCGCCCGCGCCGACAATCCCGAGCACCGAACTCTTGCGGGCGTTAATTTCCAGATAGAAGAGCGTCCATGCGATGTAGGCGGTCGTCACCTGCGGTAGTCGAGCAGCGGCCGTCGTCGCTAGCGCGCCCGCGCCGGTCGACTGAACGGCTTCGACGGGCCGCTCGTCGATCTCCTCCATCTCGTCGGCGAACAGCCGCCCCAGATCGCCGATGGTTCCGACGGCAATCGCCAACGCGCCGGCCACAGGACCGAGCCCGGCGAGAATGACAAACAGCAGCGCATAGACCATACTCGGGACGGCCCGAATCCCCCCGAGTAGGAGCCGAATCGGCGTGTGAATTCGCCGCGGCGTGATGGTGTTGGCCGCAAGCGTCCCA
>Ga0209945_1000395_pt1 | contig 15413 bp, 14 predicted proteins | sample SalPonR2_A_D2_MG_FD_185703 | JGI IMG/M metagenome (GOLD analysis project Ga0209945, IMG submission 185703) | Salt pond soil microbial communities from South San Francisco under conditions of wetland restoration - Salt Pond MetaG R2_A_D2_MG... ...
AACGGTCTAAGTACGCGCGTACCGTGCTCCCAACAATGAGTCTTCGACCCTCGTGGCTGACGTTTCGTCGGTACGCGGCGGCGACGACGGGGATGACGCTGTCGCTTTTCGCACTCGGCGTGTACACTGCGGCGACGGGCTCCGGCTTGGCGTGTCAGGCCCAGTGGCCGCTGTGTTCTGACCAGCTCATCCCGACGCTCGCGATCAACCCCGACTTCATCGAGTGGTTCCACCGGGCCTGGGCGATGGTCACCGGCTTCCTGATCCTCGGCGTCGGCGCCTGGAGCTGGCTCGGGTCGTTCGACCGCCGGACCCGACTGGCTGCGACGCTCGCAGTCGCTATCCTCCCGATACAGATCACCGTTGGTGCCATCACCGTCACGCTCGGCGGGCTCGTCCCCGGCGGATACACGGTCTCGACACACGCCGCACACCTGACCGTCGCGCTCTGTATCTTCACGCTCCTCGGACTCGCGACGATGTGGGGCGGTCGTCGTGGCGGCTCCGCTCGGCTGCTCCGTGCGGCGTTCGGTGTCGCACTCGCCGGCATCCTCGTGAGTACGCTCTTCTCGCGGGCGGTCCCGCTTCTCACGTACGCACCGGGTGCACAGGCGGCGTTCTACCTCGCTGGCTTGAGCGCACACCTCGGGTTCGTCGCCGCGCTCGTCTCTACCACCGAGTCGATGAACGGAACCGCAGCCGGGATCCAGGCGTCGACGGCGCAGGCAGTTCGGCGGCTCACCGCCGGTGCGACCGGCGCGTTCGTCGTGACGCTGTTGCTCGGACGCGACTGGGTGTTGTACACCGCGACGTGGCAGTGGGTGAACCTTCTCGCGCTCGGCGCCGCCTTCGTGCTCGCTGCGACCGCGGCGTGGCTCGTCTGGGGGGCCGATACGGCCCGACGCCACCCGACGGCCACACGAAGCGACTGAGCCGCAGCGCGGTCGCACCGTGTTCTCCCCACGACCGCACCCGTTCTCATCACGAGTACGCCGTTCTCACGCCGCGGCCGGCCGCTGCTTGATAAGGCTTAAACCGCAATCGCTCCACCTGTGGGTATGCCTACCGATCGACGCGTGAACCGACGACAGTACTTGAGTACCCTCGGCGCGGGTGGTGCCGTCGCGCTCGCCGGCTGTTCCGGCGGCGGCGGATCCGACGAAGGCGAGAGCAGCTCCGGAAGTAGCGACGAGGGCGGGTCGGCAGAAGAGGAGTCGGCGTCGGCCGAAACGGAATCGACAGAGGCCCCAGAGACGGTCACCATCGGCTCAGACATTCCATACCCTCCGTTCGAGTATCGCAACGAGGCGGGCGAGCTCATCGGATTCGACGTCGACATCGCGGAGGCGGTATTCGCGGGCGAGCTCGGCGTCGAGTACGAGTTTCAGGAGACGGGCTTCGACGGCATCATCGCCTCGTTGAACAACGCCAACTTCCGGGTCATCATGAGTGCGATGACGATCAACGAGACCCGGGCCGAGGAGGTCGACTTCTCGGACCCGTACTTCACCGCCTACCAGACGGTGTTGGTCCTCGATAACGGCGAGATAACCGAACGCGCAGACCTGCGTGGTGCCGACGTCGGCGTCCAGCGCGGCACGACGGGAGAGGCGGCAGCCGAGGACCTTCAGGCCGAATTCGACGGCGAGCTCACCATCGAGAGCTACGACCAGATCACGGGCGCGTTCGACGCGCTCTTAAACAACCAGGTGTCTGCGGTCATCAACGACAACACGGTAAGCGCGGAGTTCGCCGCCGAAAACGACGGCGTGGTGTTCCTCGAGGGCGATGGCGTCGCCGCCGACCGTGAAAACGCCCCCGACTACCTCACGCTCACGATAGAAGAGTACGGCATCGCCTTCCGGCAGGACGACGACGGGTTCCGCGAGGAGGTCAATGGGGCGCTCGCGGCGATCCGCGAGGACGGCACGTACGACGAGATATACGGCGAGTACTTCGAGGGTTAAGCACCCACCCAGCCGTCGTACCACCCATGGCGACACAGACCGACTCCGAGACGCAATCTTCCGGCGTGCTGATGCGCGACCGGCTCGTCAGGCGCGTCGGCGAGTTCGCAGCCGGCGGCTTCGTCCTCGCGGTCGGCGGCCTGCTCGTCTGGATCCTCACCACGCAGGTGAACGTCCAGCTGCTCACCTCACCGCTCATCGCCGGGCGGTTCTTCGAGGCGTTCCTCCTCGTGGTGCGAATCGTGGTGATCTCAAGCGTGCTCTCGGTGACAGCCGGGGTGCTCGTTGGGCTAGGCCGTATTTCGACGTCACCGATCACCGGTCGCATCGCGACGGGGTACATCGAGTTCTTCCGTGGGACCCCGCTGTTGTTCCAGTTGTTCGTGATCTACTTCGGCGTCCCGCGGCTGTGGGCGACCGGGGAGTTCCCGTTTCAAGACTGGGCAGTGCCGGCGGCGATCATCGGCTTGACGCTGAACCACGCCGCGTACGTCGGCGAGGCAATCCGCGGCGGCATCGACGCCGTCCCAGACGGACAGATGGAGGCCGCGCGCTCGCTCGGGATGTCCCGGGTGATGGCACTACGGACGGTCGTGATGCCGCAGGCGTGGCGCAACGCTTTAGCCGCCATCGGCAACGACCAGATCATCCTCGTGAAAGACACCTCACTGCTCACGGTCATCGCGGTTCCGGAGATCATGAGCGTCTTCCGGAACATCAACAGCAATCAGCTCGACCCGTGGACCCCGCTGGTGTGGGTCTGTGTGTTGTATCTCGCGATCACGATGTCGATGAGCCAGTTCGTCGACGGGCTCGAACGGCGGTCGGACTGGGGCTCAGACGGCGGCATGTTCGGCCGACTCTCGCGGTTCTCGTCGGGAGGCGCTGACGACGCCGATGGGGGCAGAGAGTCATGAGTGACCCGCTCGTCTCGTTCGACGGTGTCGACAAGTACTTCGGTGAGACCCAGGTGCTCTGTGACGTCGACCTCGCGGTCGACGAACGGGAGGTCGTCGTCGTCATCGGGCCTTCCGGGTCGGGGAAGTCGACGCTGCTCCGGTGTGTAAACCGGCTCGAGACGATACAGTCGGGCGACATTCAGATCGACGGCCGATCGGTCCTCGATGCCGACGTGAACGAGGTTCGCCAGCGCGTCGGCATGGTGTTTCAGTCGTTCAACCTCTTTCCGCACAAGACGGCCCTAGAGAACGTCGCGCTCGCGCCGACGCGAGTGAAGGGACTCCCCGCAGAGACGGCCGAGGAGCGGGCACACGATCTGCTCGATCGCGTCGGGCTCGCCGACCAGACCGACTCGTATCCGGGGGCACTCTCCGGCGGCCAACAACAGCGAGTCGCGATCGCGCGGGCCCTCGCCATGGAGCCGACCGTAATGTTGTTCGACGAGGTGACGAGCGCGCTCGACCCCGAGTTGGTGGGCGAGGTCCTCGACGTCATCGAGGGACTCGCCACGGAGGGGATGACGATGCTTCTCGTGACCCACGAGATGGGCTTCGCTCGCGAGGTCGGCGACCGCATCGTCCTCATGGCAGACGGCCGTATCGTCGAACGCACGCCGACGAGGGACTTCTTCGAAGAACCCGACACCGAGCGCGGTCGGCAGTTCCTCTCGCGGTTGTTGTAAGCGGTGCGGGGGCGACTGTCGGTCGCCCCTCGGCTCACATTGTCGTGACGACTTCGACACCCCGTACGGCGTACTCGTCCATGGCGGCGAGCCGCGCGGAGACGTCTTCGAGTGCGAGCTCACGCGTCACGAGCGAGCCCGGGTCGACGTCGGTCGACTCGAGAAACGCGAAGAGGTCGTCGTACGTCGTCGGCGGCATTCCCCGCGCGCCGAGAAACGACACCTCCCACCGGGTCATCCAATCGGTTGGAAGCTCGATGGCCCCTCGTTCTGCAGCGGTCGTCAGTCCGACCTGGACGTGCGTCCCGCGCGGCCGCACCGACCGAACCGAGTTCCGACACGTCTCGGCGCGACCGAGGGCATCGAGTGAGACGTTCGCGCCGCCGTCGGTCAGCGATCGAATGCGCGCGGGAACCGTCTGCTGGACCGTGTCGCCGCGAACGGTCGCGGTCGCACCCAGCGTGTGTGCTCTGTCGAGCGCCTCGTCGTCGACGTCGACGGCGACGACGCGGGCACCCGCGGCCGCGGCGAGTTGGGTCACGGAGAGTCCGACTCCACCACAGCCGTGAACGGCGACCCAGTCGCCGGCGTCGACGCCAGCGCGCTCGAAGAGCGCGTGGTAGGCGGTCATGTACCGACAGCCCAGTGCGGCGGCGTCGCGAGCGGGGAGCCACGACGGCCGTGTGACGAGGTTGTAGTCGGCGTCGGGAACCGCGACGCGCTCGGCGAACGCCCCAGGCGCGTCTGGCTCGAAGCCGAGGGCGCGACCGTCCGCACAGACGTTACCGTGGCCGCGTCGGCAGTGTCGACACGTTCCATCGCCGAGTGAGAACGGGACGACGACGTCGTCGCCGGGCGCGAATCGGGTCACGTCGTCGCCGACCGCGACGACCGTCCCGGCCGGTTCGTGGCCGAGCACTTGCCCGCGCGGAACGCGGTCGTCTGCCCACTCGCCGTGGCCCTTCCACGCGTGCCAGTCGCTCCGACAGACGCCGCAGGCGTCGACGCGCACCACGGCACCAGTGGACGCCGGCTCCGGTGCCGGAAGCTCACGAATCGCCAGCGGCTCGCCGTACGATCGCAGTATCGCTGCGCGCATACGGAACCGTCTCGACGGCGACGTAATAAAGCTGCCAGCGCCCGGCCGCTCGTCCCCGGCGGCTCACACGAAGTCGCTCAGTCCCGACTGGCCGTCGTCGTCTGACTCGTCGTCGGGTGACGCGGACCCGTCTTCGATCGGGGGTGATCCGTCTCCGTTCGTCGTCGCCCCGTCGTCGGTCGCCGTAGGCTCGTCTTCACCGTTTTTCGACCCGTCATCGCTCGGTACAGACTCGGTCGCCCGAACCGCGAACGCGTCCCCCGCGTGTGCCTCCAGCTGCTCCTCGCGACGTTCCTGTGCGTCCTCGACGATAGACGCAACCTTGTTCGTCGACTCACCCGAACCGGTGACGAACGCCACGCCGGCCGCGTCGAGGTCGTAGGCGGCCGCCATCGCGACCGTCAACTCCCGTGGCTTACAGTGGTGCGTCACCGCTTGGAGGAAGGGTAACACCTCTCGCCGGGCGGTCGCCGTGTCACAGCCGCTCGTCTCGGCTATCTGTTCGACGACTGCGTCGGCGGTCGCGTCGCTCGACGGCCAGAACTGCGGCCGTCCGTACCGGGTCCAGCCGCCCTTTTGCCCGTCGCGGGCGGCGGCAACGCCGGCGGCCGCGTTGTCGGTGGCGTATCGCCAGTAGCTGTAGTTCTGCGTCGCGCGAACGCGCCCGAGCCAGCCGTCGGCGTTCGCGAGGAAGTCGTACGCCCGCGTCGCCTCCGCCGGGTCGTACACGTCGAGGAGGTTGTCTTCGATCCACTTCGTGAGGTCGTCCGGCGTCTCGTCGACCGCGTACGCGGACCGTAGCGTCTCCTCGGCCGACGACTCCTTCAGCGCGGCGTCGAGAAACGGGAAGATCCCCATGGACTTGTCGCGGTCGGCGGTCACCACGTCCTCGACGGCGACCGACGACCGGCCCTCACACGCGGCCTGCAGGTCGTTTACTGCACCGCGGAGATCGCCGCGGTTCTGCTCGGCGATGTGCTGGAGCGCGTCCGACTCGAACTCGATCGCCTCTTTCCGGCAGATGTCGCGAAGGACGGGCACGATAGAACGGGCCGAGACGTCGCGGAACTCGATCTCCCGACACGCGTTTCTGAGCCCGCGCGACATCTCGTAGAACTCGTTGGCGATGAGGACGATAGGTTGCCCAGCGGACTTGACGAGCCGCGTGATCGCCGAGGCGCCGCCGCGGTCGTGTGTCCCGTGGATGTTGTCGGCCTCGTCGACGATCACGAGCTGTCTGGCGTCGGCGTCGGTCCCGTCGGCGCCGGCCCCGCCCGCGCTGCCGGCGAGCGTCGTGTTGCGGGCTGCGCGCCCAGCGAAGCGCTCGATGACGTCCGCGGTGCGCTGATCGGAGGCGTTCAACTCGACCGTCTCCCACTCCATGTCGGCCGCGAGCGCGTGTGCCGAGCTCGTCTTTCCAACTCCCGGGCTGCCGTGGAGGATGGCGGCCTCGCGGTGGTCGTCCCACGTGCGGGCCCACTCGGCGAACGCGTCGCGAGCCTTGTCGTTGCCACGGACCTCCGAGAGCGTACTCGGGCGGTACCGCTCCGTCCAGTCAGCCATTGTCCGAGTAACGAGCGAGTGGCGTTTATGGATTGCGGAGCGGCTCACCCGTCCCCGGCGATCGGCTCCGTCTGCAGCGCGTCCGCGACGGCTGGTGCTGCGGTGACGACGCTACACCCTCGCTCGACCGTGTCGGTGCCGACGATCCGGTCGACGCCGGCAGCCCGAAGCCGCGTCGTCGCGTTCCCGACGAGGACGGGGTGGACGCACGCGGCGACGACGCGAGCCGCACCGCGTCGTCGCAACACGTCGACGGCCTCGCTCATCGTCGACCCGGTCGCGACGATGTCGTCGACGACGACGACGTCCCGGTCGTCGACGGCGGCGTCGGACGGCGACACCTCGATCGTCCCGGTCTCCCGATCGCGGTGTTTCTCGAAGTGGTCGGTCTCGCCGTTGCCGTAGGCGTCACGCACCCGTACGGCGATGTCGGCTGCCCCCGCATCCGGTGCGAGAAAGAGTGGGTCGGTGAGCGAGCCGAGCGGCGACGCGAGGACGTGCGCGGCGTCGACGGTCTCGACCGGGACCGTGTAGAAGTCGGCGACTGCCGGCTCGTGGGGCGTGACGAGGACAATGCGGTCACATCCGGTGGAGATGGCCCGCGCCATCGCCCGCGCGGAGATCGGCTGTCCTTCCCGGAACGACGCGTCCTGTCTGGCGTACCCCATGTACGGAACGACCGTGGTCACGTGTTCGGCACCTGCCTCGCGGACCGCGTCCTGGAGCTGGAGGAGTTCGACCCACGCCGCATCTGAGTCGGTCGTCGCGACGACGGTCGCCCGCGATCCCTCGAACGACGGGACCGCGGCGAGCCGCTCGCCGTCGGGGAACCGGTCGTACGTGGCGGTCGCGAGCGGTCGGCTCGTCTCGTCGGCGATGGCAGCCGCGAGCTGCTGGGAGCTCGACCCGGGTACGATCATGCGCGGTGATTCCGGTGACGAGAATAAACCAGTTTCTGTACTCGGCCGCCCGTGAGCTGGCGCACCGACACTCGTGGCCCCCGACACCCTCTCACACGACCGCTGCGGGTGAGCGGATATTTACGCGCGCGGCGGGTACGACAGCTCATGACTGATGCTGGAGACCGGATTGGGCTCGTCTGTCCGTCGTGCTCGCCGGAGACAGAGACCGTCCACGAGGTGATACGTCCCGGTGGCCACGCGACCGTCCGGTGTACCGCATGTGATCACACGCACAAGACCGAGATCGCCGAGCCGGAGACGATAGCCCTCACAATCGTCGTCTCACAGGACGGCGAGTCGTTCACCACGGAGATGGACGTCCCGACGGCTGACACCGTCACAACGGGCGAAGAGTTCGTCGTCGACACGAAAGAGGCGCTCATGGAGGTGCGGATAACGGGGATCGAACTCGGGCCCGAACGCCGGGTCGAGGAGGCATCGATCGACGAGGTCGAGACGCTCTGGACCCGCGCGGTCGACAACGTCTCCGTCGACGTCACCCTCCACCCGAAGGACGGCGACGCAGACCAGACCCGATCGCTCCGGCTGACCGTTCCCGGCAACACCGAGTTCGAGGTGGGTGAGACCGTCGAATTCGGCGACGAGAAGTTCTCGGTCGAAGGATTACAGATCCGTGATGACGCCCCGGCATACAGACACGAGAAGCTGGATCACCCGGGTGATTTCGCGTACGCGAAAGACCTCAAGCGGCTGTACGCGCGCGACGAGACGCTGACCGCCTGGTCGGCGTGGTGATGGACGAGACGGGACGCGTCGCTGGGTTTCTCGTCATTGGCGTCAAAAAAACGGATCGGTCGGGTTGACCGCGCTCAGATGACGCGGTTCTGGAGGTAGTCGAGGTGTTTCGCGTTGTAGACGATCTTGACCTCGTCTGCGGCTGGGCTCCCGATACAGGTGAGTCGAACGTTCTTCTCGTCGACCTCCTCATCGGAGAGGATTTGTTGCATGTCCATCTCGATCTCGCCCTCCTTGACGATGGACGCACAGTTCGCACACGCGCCGGCGCGACACGAGAACGGCCAGTCGTAACCCTGTGCCTCTGCGGCTTCGAGGATGTACTCGCCCTGGTTGACCTCAAGCGTTCCGTAGTCTTCTGCGTTGAGGTCGGCTGCGGCGGCCTCCTCGAAGAGGTCGTCGTCGTCCATCGACCAGTCGTGGTCGTCGAGCACTTCGTAGTTGAGGTATTCTACCGTGGGCATCACTGGATCGTTCGGTCCCCACGTCATTAGGCTTTGCTGTTCGTCTCGTCTGTCGAATCGTATTTCCGTCTAGACGTGGGTGAGGAGGGGAAAATCCAGCGAATCCGGCGCCGCGGAGTTGAGATATCAGCACTGATATTTTACGGCAAACAATCAAATGTGGCGGCGAAAAATGGGGTGTGATGAGCGAGGCGGTCGTGGCCGACTTCGTCGCCAGAGCGGTGACACGGGAGACCGACGGCGAGGAGCCGGTGTCGGGACGCGTGTTGTTGAGCCGGCGGCGACTCGTGATCGCCACCGGTGCGGCCAGGACGACGATTCCGCTCGACGCGGTATTTGACGTCGCGATCGGTACCGTCCCCGGTGACCTTCGGGCGTTCTTTAGCGACAGCGTGACCGTCGCGTACGAACGCGGTGACGACCGCGCGACCGCGTTGATCGAGGGTGACCCCGAGGACCTCGACCGCTTCGTTACGCTCCTCTTCGCGACGCTTCTCGCCGACGTGACAGTTACGGTCAGACACCCCGCCGCGATCGGCGGCCGCGTCGTCGACGGCACGGACCGCCCGGCGACGGTCTCGATCGCGGCCGGCTCGATCACGTTCGACGGCCGTGGCCGATCGACGACGGTGGACCTCTCTGCGGTCGTCGACTACGACCGGACGACGCGGACCATCGACGGCGTGCGCCGTCCGGCGATCGTGTTCCGGCACGTGCCAGAACGCCGAACCGTCACCTCGGTGGTCACTGTCCCAGAGCCCCGGTCGATGACGATCCTCGGTCGGTACCTCAGACGCGAGTACGCGGCCGTCCTCGAGGACCTCGACGACGTTCGTCTCCCGCCGGAGGCGCTCGAGATCCTCGTCACGATCCACGCGGCCGGTGGATCGGCACCGCTGTCCGCCGTCGTCACCGGCGACGCTAGCCGGACGACGATGCTCCTCGACGAGCTCCGCGAGGACGGCCTCGTCGTCGACGGTGAGACCGGACCGACGCTCACCAGGCTGGGCACCATGGCCGTCACCAGTCGGCTCGAACGGGTCAACACGTAGCAGCCAGCGACGCCAGACATTGAAGCGCCCCCGGGGCGTCGAGCGGATATGGACCAGATCTACGCCCCCTGGCGCATCGAGTGGGTCGAACGCGACACAGACCCGATCGACGGCTGTCCGTTCTGCGTACTCCCCGAACGTGTGGACGCCCGCGAGGCTCGCGTTGTCGCCCGCAGCGAGCACAACTACGTGCTTTTGAACAACGCGCCGTACAACCCCGGGCACGTGATGGTGATCCCCGACGCACACGTCGACGACTGGCCCGCGCTCGACGACGCGACGATGCGCGATCACGCGCGGCTGAAGTCGGCGACGATCACGGCGACGCGACACGAGATCGAACCGGAGGGGTTCAACACCGGACTCAACCTGGGCGACGGCGCCGGCGGCTCGATCGACCACCTTCACACCCACGTCGTCCCGCGGTGGCGAGGCGACACGAACTTCATGCCGGTGGTCGGCGACACGGCCGTCATCGTCGAGGCCGTCGACCGCACGTACACACACCTTCACGAAGGGTTCGCGGCCGGGTCACACGTCGTCGACGCGGGCGACGTCGACGCCGGGGATCCGGTCCGCCTCGCGTTCGAGTAGCCGACGAACACTCGCGGGGGTGTCCAGTGCGATCGGTTCTAAGGCTCGTCACCCCGAGACCGCACACAGGGCTACTGGTCGCCGAGCTTCTCTTCGCCGACGGCGTCGTGTCCCTCGATGACCGCCGTCCCGCCCATGTACGGCCGGAGTGGCTCGGGGACGGTGACGGTTCCATCGGGGTTCTGGTAGTATTCGAGGATCGCAACGACGATCCGCGGCACCGCAAGCCCCGAGCCGTTCAGCGTGTGGAGGTAGTCGGCCGACTCGTGGTGTTCTTCGCGGTAGCGGATCCCGGCTCGTCGCGCCTGAAAGGCCCCGAAGTTCGACACCGACGACACCTCCAGCCACCGGCCGCCAGCGTCTGGGCCGTCGTCCATATCGTCGGCGGGCGCCCACACCTCGAGGTCGTACTTCTTCGCCTGGGTGAATCCGAGGTCGCCCGTACACATCTCGAGGACGCGGTAGGGGAGTTCGAGCCGGTGGAGCACAGCCTCCGCCTCCGCGACGAGCCCCTCGAAGCGTTCCTCGCTTGCTTCGGGACGCACGAAGTTCACCATCTCTACTTTGTTGAACTGGTGGACGCGGACGATCCCACGGGTCTCTGTGCCGTGTTCGCCCGCTTCCTGTCGGAAGTTCGGCGTGTACGCCTGGTACTTCAGCGGGAGGTCCTCGCCGAGGAGGATCTCGTCGCGATGGAGGTTCGTGACCGGAACCTCGGCGGTCGGCAACAGCCAGAGGTCGTCGTCGTCGTACGGCTCCGTGTTGTCGCCTTCGATGCGGTAGGCGTCCTCGGTGAACTTTGGGAACTGGCCGGTGCCGCGCATCGACGCGGAGTTGACCGGTATCGGCGGGAAGACGTCCTCGTACCCCTGCTCGCGGTGGACGTCGAGCATGAACTGGATGAGCGCGTGTTCGAGCCGGGCACCGTCACCCTTCGCGACGTAGAAGCCGCCGCCGGCGACTTTCGCCCCGCGGTCGAAATCGAGGATCTCGAGCGCCTCACCGAGGTCGTAGTGGGGCACGACCGACGCCGGAAGCTCACGGCGGTCCTCGAACCCCTCGCGGCGTACTTCCTGGTTGTCCGACTCGTCGGCACCGACCGGCACCGAGTCGGCTGGAATCTGCGGGAGCCGCAGGAGGGCCGACTCGAGCGTCGACTCGAGTTCTTCGGCGCGCGCTTCGATCGCCTGAAGCTCGGATTTGAGCTCGCTCGAGCGCGCTATCGCCTCCTGTGCGGCCGCCTCCTCGCCGGCCTGTTTGAGCTCGCCGATCTTCGAGGATACCTCGTTGCGCTCGTGACGGAGGTCGTCGCCCCGTTGTTTGAGCTCGCGCCACTCCGCGTCGACGTCGAGAATTCGGTCGAGGTCCACGTCGACGCCCTTGTTCGCGAGCGCCTCACGGACGGTCTCGGGATTCTCCCGGACGAACTGTCGGGACAGCATCTATCGGCCGTTCCGGCGGCCGGGTCAAAACCGTATCGGAGCGACGCGACACACCGGAATCGGCACGGTTTATACCCGCCGCGCCGCGACCTCCCGCCGATGCTCATCACAGGGGCGACGTTGGCAGACGGACGGGTCCGTGACGTTCGCATCGAGGGCGAGCGAATCGCCGCCGTCGACGCGGACCTCGACCCGGTCGGAGACGACCGGGTCGTCGACGCCGACGGAACACACCTCCTTCCGGGTGCGATAGACGTCCACGTCCACTTTCGGGAACCCGGCGGCGCACACAAAGAGACGTGGGCGACCGGGTCGAAGAGCGCGGCTGCTGGCGGGGTGACGACCGTCGTCGACCAGCCGAACACCGACCCGCCGACCGTCGACGCAGAGGCTGTCACCGCCAAAGAGCGGCTCGCAGCCGACTCGCTCGTCGACTACGGAATCAACGGCGGCGTCACTCCGGAGTGGGATCCGGCCGGACTGCTCGACGCCCCGATTCTCGCGCTCGGGGAGGTGTTCCTCGCCGACTCCACCGGCGAGATGGGGATCGACGCCGACCTGTTCGCGGCCGCGACGGCGGCGGCCGCCGAGCGCGACGTGCCTGTGACGGTCCACGCCGAGGACGCGACGCGGTTCGACGCGTCGGCACTCGACGGCGACCTCGGCGGCGCCGGCACGGCGGCGCGGGCGGACGCGTGGTCTGCGTATCGGACGGCCGAGGCGGAGGCGACGGCCGTCGAACACGCGCTCTCGGTCGCCGAGACCACCGGATCGCGGCTGCACGTCGCACACACGTCGACGCCGGCCGGCGTGGACGCGGTCGCCGAGGCGGTCGACAGAGGGGTCGCGGCGACCTGTGAGGTGACGCCCCATCACCTCTTTTTATCTCGAGCGGACGCCGACCGTCTCGGCACGTTTGGACGAATGAACCCGCCGCTTCGGACCGAGTCACAGCGTGCCGCGCTCTTCGACCGACTCCGTGCGGGCGACGTGGCGGTCGTCGCGACCGACCACGCCCCACACACGGTCGCCGAAAAGACGGCCACGCTCACCGACGCACCGAGCGGCGTGCCCGGTGTCGAGACGATGCTTCCGTTGTTGTTAGCGGCGGTCCGCGACGAGGCGCTCTCGCTCGAGCGGGTTCGTGACGTCACCGCGAGCAATCCGGCGTCGATCTTTGGACTCGAGAAGAAGGGTCGTATCGCTGAAGGGGCAGACGCCGACCTCGTGCTCGTCGACCTCTCGACGTCGCGCGAGATCGAAGCCGGGGCACTACACGCGAAGTGTGGCTGGACCCCATTCGAGGGGCGTGCGGGCGTGTTCCCCGAACTGACGCTCGTCCGCGGGTCCGTGGCCTACGAGCGCGACCCGGTCACCGGCGCTGAGTCGTTCGGCGAGCCGACCGGCCAGAACGTTCGCGGCCGCTGAGCCGGTCGTTCGACCGCTCCTCGCGCCTCGATCGCCTCCATCGGCGGAACGCCTATGACGCTCCTCGTCGTACAGACGTCACACATACTCATGTGTCGTGTTCACGTGGACCGAGGCAAACGTCGAGCGACCGGTGTCTGGCGGGGACGGGTGGCACGCGACCGATGAGCGACCCGAAGTCGGTCGACTCACCGTCCGAGCCCGCGGCACTCGACGAGCGCGATCCCCTCCCGATCGGCGAGGCGACGGCGCTCGTCGACCGGCTCGTCGAAAACGTCGAGTCGGTGATCGTCGGCAAGTCGAGTGCGGTCGAGCACGTCCTCGTCACGCTGTGCGCCCGCGGACACCTGCTCGTCGAGGACGTCCCCGGCGTCGGGAAGACGACACTCGCGAAGACCGTTGCTCGCTCCGTGGACGCCTCGTTCAAGCGGGTTCAGTTTACCCCGGACCTGCTGCCCGCAGACGTCACCGGCGTCAACGTGTTCGACCAGCAGACCGACGAGTTCGACTTCCGACCCGGTCCGGTGTTCGCGAACGTCGTGTTGGGCGACGAGATCAATCGCGCGCCGCCGAAGACACAGTCAGCGCTGCTCGAGGCGATGGAAGAGCGGCAGGTGACGACCGACGGCGACACGCGGAGGCTGCCCGATCCCTTCTGTGTGATCGCGACGCAGAACGACGTCGAGCCGGGTCAAACCTACGAACTCCCGGTGGCGGAGGTAGACCGGTTCACGAAGAAGATCCGACTCGGGTACCCCGACGTCGACGCGGAGGCGACGATCCTCGAACGAACCGTCGGCGACCACCCGGTGGACGCGGTCGAGCCGGTGGCGACGCTCGAGGACGTACGGCGGCTCACGGCGACCGCAGCCGCCGTCACGGTCCGAGAGCCAGTCCGGCGGTACGTTGCCAGGCTCGCCGAGCACACCCGGTCCAACGCGGCGCTCGGGGTGAGCCCGCGCGGGAGTCTCGCGCTCGTCCGGACCGCACAGGTGCGCGCCGTCCTCAACGGTCGTGAGTACGTGATCCCCGACGACGTCCAGACTGAGGCGCCGACTGTGCTCGCCCATCGAGTGCGGACGGAACGCGGCACAGCGGACGGACGAGACGTCATCGAGGACGCGCTCGACCGCGTCCCGGTGGAGTAACTCCGTGTTTGGCGTCTCGCTCACGCGACGAGGACGGCTCGTCGCCGGGGTCTGTGTCGTCGCCTCGGTCGCAGCGGTCACCGCCGGTGGTCGGTCGCTCAATGCCGTCGTGGTTCCGGGGCTCGTCGCACTGGTGGCCGGGTTCGTCCAACTTCGGGGGATCGACACCCCGGGCGTTCGGCGAGCCGGACTCACCGACGGCTTCGTCGGCGAGGAACGGACGGTCACGATCGAGTTCACCGGCGACTCACCTGGCACCGACCTCGATCGGCCGTTTCTCGCATCCGTGCGCGACCGGCTCACCGACGGCCTCGTGGCACTCGATGGTGACAGCGAGACTCGTCTCGTCGGCGAGGACGGCAGCGCAGGCGCGACTCGCCGCGCGAAGACACTGACGACCGTCGGCGAGTCTCCCGCCAGGTACCACGTCCGTTACGACGAACGGGGCGTCCACCGAGTTGGTCCGACCCGGCTCGAGGCGACCGACGTGTTCGGGCTCTACTGCCGGCAGTTCCACCTCGCTCGTCGCGACACCGTCACCGTGTACCCGCCGGTTCACTCGGTTCCGGTGTGGTTTCGTCGACGGCTATCCGGCGGCGAGGGACTCGACGCGAGCCGACAGCGGGAGGCGTTCGACCGGCTTCGCGAGTACGCCCGTGGAGACGCCCTTCGCGACGTCCACTGGCCGACCACGGCGAAGCGGAACGAACTCGTCGTGAAGGCATTCGCCGCCGAATCCGACCGGCAGCGCGTGTCGATTGCCGGCGAGACGCGACTCGCGGCCGACGACGACGCGGCCGACGCGCTCGCGAGCGCGGTCGCGAGTCTCGGGCTCGCGCTCCTCCGCGACGGCGTCGGCGTCGACGTCACGCTACCGGGCGACAACGTCACCGCAGACCCCGGACCGCGGGGGAGACGAGCGCTGCTCGAGGCGGCGGCGCGGGCCGGTCCAGGTACCGTCGAGGACGCGGACGCGGCAGCCGTCCGCCTCGTCGCCACCGACGACGTGCAGGTCCAGACCCCCGGGCACGCGCTTTCATTCTCCGAACTCGCCGACGCGACGCTCGACCCTGAGACGGCGGCGCGTTCGAACGATGGCCGGCCACGCCAGGCTGCGAGACACCCGCCGGCCGACGGATCGACCGGGCGGGGATCACGTTCGTCGGCGACCGACGGCCGGAGGGCTACGCGATGAGCGATCGGTCGGCCATATCGGACGCAGCGTCCGAGGCGACGATCGGGGCTCGTCTCCGAGAGGCTATCGCCGACGGCGTCGTCCCGGCGGGCATCGCGTCG
>Ga0209945_1000400_pt1 | contig 15358 bp, 15 predicted proteins | sample SalPonR2_A_D2_MG_FD_185703 | JGI IMG/M metagenome (GOLD analysis project Ga0209945, IMG submission 185703) | Salt pond soil microbial communities from South San Francisco under conditions of wetland restoration - Salt Pond MetaG R2_A_D2_MG... ...
GAGGAAGTGCTGGCCGAGGAGTGATTTGCCAGTGTCCGAAACGCCCCGGATGAGATACATACGCCCACGAATATACCCCTTCACCGAGCAGTTGATCCAACTCCGGAACCCCGGAGTTGATCGCTTCGATCTCCGTGCCCGATGGTTGTGTACTGTCGTCCGGCATTATTTCACCCTCATTCGACACGTTCGGACGTACTTCACCACAACTCTGAATAGCTGTTTGGGTCTTCCCCACTGTTTCAGCGCTCCACTCCGCCGTTAGTTGAGCTGCCAGATCGAATAGTTGAGTATCGCCGCGAAGCTCACCCAAACGAGATACGGCACCAACAGGAGCGCCGCCGGGCGGTCGACCCGATCGAACGCCCGGACTGTCGCCACGATCAGCAGCCACAGCAGGGCGATCACGCCGAGTGCCAGCGGCAGGTCTTGGAGCTCGAAAAACGCAGGTGACCACGCGACGTTGACGACCATCTGGAGGCCGAACAGGCCGAGTGCGAGCCGGACCGGTCGACGCCCGGTTCCCCGCCGGTAGATGAGATAGGCGGCGACGCCGATCAGTGTAAACAGGAGCGTCCAGACCACGCCGAAAGCCCACGGCGGCGGATAGAACCACGGCAACGTCAGCGACTGGAACCACTGGCTGTTGGGATCGGTAAAGACGACGCCGCTGGCACCGACGAGATTGACCAGGAGGGCAGCCGCGAGCGCGCCGGTCAGATCCCGTCGATCGAGGCGTCCGGCCGACTGCAGGCGCTGGCTGAGGGACATACTAACAGGTAGGTCGCCAATAGAATGGGCCTTCCGGCCAGTACTCCCTCAGATATCGGTGACGCGGTGGTAGTCGTCGTCGAGTGCTTGGGCGTCTTCCGGCAGCAGCGCGACGACGATGGTGTCGACGTAGTCGTCGAGATACTCGACGAGGGCGGCGATCCGGCCGGAGTCGATCGCTTCCAGAGAGTCCAACAACATGACCGGAACAACCTCGTGGACCTCGTGGACCAGATAGCCAGCTAGCGCGAAGACGAGCCCCGTTACTTCGCGTTCGCTCTCGCTGAGGTGGGCGATCGTGTCCTCGTAGCTCCGGCCGTCCTCGGTTCGCCGCACGATGTGGAGCCGAAAGGTCGACTGTTCGACCGTCCGTCTCCCCTCTGTGACCTGCTCGGTCGTCCGTTCGATCCAGATCCGCTCGATGTTGTCGTAGTCGAGGATCTCCAACACGCGGTCGATATGCGTATTAAACGCCTCGACGGCCTCGGTTTCGAGCTGACCGACTTGGGTTCGGAGCGCTGCCAGCCGCTCCTGTAGCTCCTGCCGCTCGGATTCGAGCTCCTCGCGCTCGTCGAGTTTGGCTTCGATCTCACCGATCCGACGGTCGATCCGCTCGCGGTCGCTCTCCAGCCGCCCGAGCTCGAACTCCAACTGATTGATCTCCGTATGGTGTTCGAGGACGGTGCTGTCGGCCGACTGCTCGTGGTCCTCGATTTCGGCTTCGAGCTCAGTGGCCCGCTCGCGGAGGTCGTCGAGTTCGGTCGACAATGCCTCGACGCGCTCTGTTCGGTCGTCGAGCTCCTCGTCGGTTCGCTGGAGTCGCTCCTTGAGCTTGGTCCGTGTGTCACTGGCGGCCTCCAGCTCCCGTTGCCGCTCGGTAAGCGAGTCGATCTCGTCGCCCAGTTCGCGACGCTCGGTCAGCATCTCCTGTCGGAGGAATCTGAGCCGGTCGAGCGTCGACTCGATGTCGTCGGTCTCGATATCACTGCCACAGGTCCAGCAGACGACCGACTCGCTGTCGGCCAGCAGCTGGTCGGTGACTGTCTCGGTCGACTCCTCGTCGCGGAGCGCCTCGGCGATCGCCGGCGGGGTTCCGTCCAGCATCTCCTCGTTGAACTGGATGACGCTCTGGAGCTGGCTCGTCGTCGAATCGAGTTCGGAGCGTCGCTGTCGGCACTCGTCTAACTGTCGGTCGATCCGATCGCGCTCGTCGGTCGACGGCTCCGGCAGGTCGTCGAGTTCGGCCTCGATCTCGGCGCGCTGCTCGCGGAGCGTCTCGATGCTCTCGCGTTCCGTTTCGCGCTGAAACCGCGTCTCTTCGAGCTCCGTCTGAACTGACTGGAGTTCTTCGAGTGCCTCCTGTTCGGCGCGGGTCGCCTCGATGGTGCCGTCTATCGCGTCGATTTCGGCCCGTTTCTCGTCGATTTCGGCCTCGATGTCGGCGATCTCTGCATCGATCTCCGACTTCTCGGCTTCGAGCTCCGGCAGTTCGCCTTCGAGCCCGCTTTGCTTCTCGATCTGTTGGTCGAGGCGGCGTTTTTCGGCGTGTGTCTCCTCGATGGCATCGTTGATCGCCTCGACGTCGACCGGCCGCATAATCAGCTCCCGGAGGTTCTCACCCCGACTCACCGCCTGCCGGGCCTCGTTCGATTCGAGCAGAAACGCAAACAGATCCGCCAGCGTCGGATCGTCGAGATACGGTTCCCCGGAGGTGTGGACCGTCCCGTTCCGCCGTTCGAGCTGGCGAGTGTGAGTTCCCGAGGGTGTCTGGAGGCTGACCTCCCCGGCATCCCGGTCGGCCTTCAGCGAGACGCCGTCGCTGCCGAGTGCGCCCATGAGTGCCCGTAGCAACGAGGTCCGGTTCGTCGCGTTCCGCCCCGACAGCACATTGACGCCCGTCCGGAGCCGCACCGTCGACTCGTCGATCCCGCCGAGGTTCCGGACCGACACGGACAGCCTCTTTTCGCTCATCTCTGACTGTCCCATGGATCCGGTTGTCGACTGGACTGGTTAACCATTATCACTCGGTTCGACATCGTGATCGTCGCTGGCGTCGGCTGCCGACTCACACTGACAGCCCCCCGCAGCCAGCAGCTCGCCGATCTCGGACTGCTGGCCACAGTCATCACAGAACACCTGCACGTCGACGAGCACGCTGAACGAGCCGATCGTGAGCTCTTCGGCGCGGTCGAGCCGACTGATCGTATCGTTGCTCACTGCTTCGAGGCGGCTCTGGAGTCGCTGGATCGTCTCGCGGTCGCCTTCGAGCCGGTCGGCCGCCGAGGGGCCTTCCGGTGGCTCGACCTCCAGATCGCCCGTCAGGAAGGTGTGGATCGCCTGATGGGAGACGAAGTCGTCGGTGACGGTGTCGGGGTCGACCCCCTCGCGTTCGAGACGGCGGCGAGCTTGGGTCTCCATTCCGGCGCTCACCTCGTCGTCGGTCAACAGCCGATAGGTGTTGTCGACCTCGCCGTCGAGCGGCGACAGGCCCGCTGACCCCATGCTGGCTGCTAAGACCCGCCTGTTGAACCGATCGGCGAGCGCGCGAAGGCTCTCCCGTTCGTACCCCTCGCCGACCCATCGTGCGGCGAGTTCCTTACCGAGGCCCGACAGCGAGTACGTCTCGATCACGCGCCGGACCTTCATCACCATCGACCCCCACCCCTCGGTCGGCTTGCTGGTGTCCTCATTCAGTCCAGAACGGTGGGTAAGCTATCTGAATCTGTCGGACTCTCTGCTCGTCTCCCCGATGCCGTCAGCTCGGGGCTTCTGGACCACTCACGGATTCCTGAATTAGGTTTAACGCCGAGAGCCGAATACAAACGGACCGAACGCCGGTATGGCCCGTTACCAGCGTCCCTCCCTGATGATCCACGAGACCTACCACTCGCTCGTCGACCGCATCCGAACGACGACAACAGCATTTATAAACGAGCATCCCACCGTCGAACAACCGCTTTACCGGCTTCGTGACGGGTGTGCCCGGCTGTTCGTCGACGCCACTTGCCTTCGGACGCGGTTCAGACACGAGGCCCCGACCGATCCCTACCGCCTTTATGCGGTCGACCCCGCTTCCGTTACCGACTCAATCTCGTGGCAGGAGCTGTCGATCGATCGGGGCGAGTCGATTCCGGAGCCGTTTCGCTTACCGAACTACCACTTCGCGGGCAGTGTCATGGACGGCGACTGGGACACTGACCGTCGACCGTTTTCCGACTCCGTCATCTATCGGTCGTTTCGAGCGCGTTTCGAGGACGGAGTGCCGTGGCCCGAGACGGATCTCTACGCCCAGTGTCTCGACACTATCGACGCCGGTGGCTCGCCGTGGGGGTGTGCTTCGGCTTCCGATGTCGACCGGCGCTGCCAAGCGATCGACCGCCTCTACGAGACGGTCGCAACCGACGGCTACCGGACCCAGTCGGAACTGCTGGACTCGGGATGTGCCGAGCCGTTCGACCATGCCCGCCCCGGCGAGTATACTCGGACGGTCGACGGTGAGATCGCACTGACGGTTGGGCGCGATGGGGAACTACTGTTTTACGACGGCCGCAACCGGCTTGCGATCGCCAAACTGCTGGAGTTGGATGCCGTGCCGGTCGTCATTTTGGTTCGCCACAGTCAGTGGCAAGCGGTTCGGGACCGCGTTGCCGCCGGTGAGACGCCGCCGGTCGACCTCCCCGACCGGCTGCAATCCCACCCGGATCTGGTCGACCTTGCGGCGTAGGCTACTCCTCGGTCGTGTCGATGCCCAAGGCCTCGTTCAGCCCACAGAAACAGGTCACGGCGTTGAATCCAACCCCGACGGCTCCGGCCGTTGCGACGAGCAGTGTCGTATAGTTCCGTTTCCGGAGGGCACTGACTGCGAGAAGTGTCAACGCTACAGCGAGCACTGCGCGGAGGAGTCGATCTGTGCCACCGACGTTTTGTTCGAAGCTCATACCTTTTCGTTGGGATCGCTGATATATGTAGATTATTGCAGTGTGGGTGATACTGAGACTTCCGGTGTTCAGCACCGCTCTGTAGGTGTCGCTGCCGTCGACAGGTCGACCTCCAAGGGAGGAGCGTCGATTACTCGGTCAACTGCCCGACTGTTTGGGAGATCCCCTCGATGGTCATCGCCTGTTCTTCGTTTGCGGCAGCGATTTCCTCGGCTTCGGTGGCAACTGTCTCGGCTCTGTCGACGAGTTCGTCCAGCATGCTCGCGACTTCTTCGGAGCTGGCGGCCTGTTCGTCGGTGGCCTTCGAGACCTCGCGGATGCCGTGGGCGGTTTCTTTGATCGCCTCGGAGATATCGTCGAGCAGTTCCATCGCTTCAGAGACGCTATCGGCCCCCCGTTCGAGTTGGTCTGTCGTCTCGGTGAGACTGTCGACAGTCTGTTCGGTGTCGTTCTCGATATCCGAAACGAGTGTTTCGATCTCCTGGGCACGTTCCTGTGAGTCCCCGGCCAGTGATTTGACCTCATCAGCGACGACCGCGAACCCTGCGCCTGCCTCTCCGGCCCTGGCGGCCTCGATCGAGGCATTGAGCGCGAGGATGTTGGTCTGCTCGGCGATATCGTTGATTACCTCGACAACCGAATCGATTTCGCCAACCCGCGTCTGAAGATCGGAGACATCGTTCGAAACCTCCTCGACGGCCTCGCCGACATCGTCCATCACAGCCATGGCATCGGTGGCAGCATCTTGGCCGTCTTCTGCAAGTTTCTCGGCCCGCTCGCTGTTGTCCTTGACCTCGGTGGTACTGTAGGCGATCTCTTCGACAGTCGCACTCATATTCGAGACCTCTGTGGCGATTGACTGAAGCCGGTCGGACTGTTCGTCCGCAAGGATCGATATTTCTTGCGAGGATTGTGAGACGTCCTCGGTCGACTGACTAAGGTCCGCTATCGGTTTGGCGAGCTCTGCTTCGAGTTCGACCGATAGCTGTTCGTCCCGTTCGAGTCCCCCTCTCCGGCTCTGACCGTCGGAGTGGCTGTAACCATCGGCGACGATCTGCATGTCGAGGAGCATAATGCGGCGGATCGAAGTGAGGTCCGCCTGCAGCTCGGTAAATTCCTCTTCGACGAGCGCTCTACTCGTTGGGCCTCCTGTTTTGTCGCCGGCAGCTACTGCTCCACCGTCGGTTGCGGCTTCCCCGGACGACGACTGGAGAGTCTCAGAGAGCCGCTCGATTGCTCGCTCGGTGAGGAGTGAGTGTATAAACTCGTAGTAGACGGCATACTGACCGATATACTGGTTTAGTTGCAGTCCGATGCCGTCCTGAAGGGTGCCGAAACGAGCGCGGTTCGTGACGTACTCGACTCCATACTCGCCGTTGGTCAGGGTCACGAAATACGCCTTCTGGGTCTCGATAAGCTCGTCGACGGACATCGGCGAGCGGTTGATGCGTTCACCGATCCGTTCGTCCTGGGTGAGAGTGTCGGCCAACAGCTCACCGAGTGTCTCAGCGTTTGCTTCGAACAGCGGTTCGAGCGCGCTCAGCCGGTCCGCATCGTTGTCGTCGAAACCGATGAACTCCTTTCGCCACTCGAGTTCGTCCGTATCGAGTCCGATCTCTCGGAGGAGCGAGTCGACATCGATCTCTCCAGTGACCTCCTCGTGGCCGAACATCGAAGCATACTCACCCATCGTTAGAGGCTGACGTCGACCGTTCTATCGCTTCCCGAAAGACCGGATAATTCGAGTGTGGCCTTATTCAACCCCGTTTTCTCGACATCAATACGAGCCTTGAACGACGTTTCCATCCCCGAGATCATACTGTCGACGTTGGTTCCGACGTCGGCACTCCGATCGATTGCAACGACACCGATCCCATCACCGCGGCGGAGCTCTGTCAAGAAATTCGAGTTGAGGAACCGGAACACCGACCGGGTATCATCGACCTCGCTTGCAATCGTCGAACAGAGGAAAATGCCGGATCGAAACCGAGCGGTCGACTGCTGAGAGGTGGCAACGAGCGTCGAAAACTGCATGCCAACCTGTGTGAGATCGCCGATATCGTCGATGCTCGACACGTCTTCGCCGCGACCTGGACCTTCGGCTGTCAGAATCGAGGCACGCGACCCGGCGTTTCGCTGTGCATTGTTGAGCGATTGCTGGATCGACCGTCCGCCAGCGTTAGTCGCGAGCACAACGCTGCGTTCGTTTTCGTCAGCCGCAATAAGTCGACTGAAAACCGATTTCAGCGTGTCGGTGTCTTCGCCGGTCAGCAGGATCGAACAACCGTTTTTGACTTCCTCGAGAGGGAGTTGCGATACGCTGAATCCGTCGGAAGACAGACTCATTGGGCCACCTCTGGTTTCCGGCCCTCAAGCACTGATTGTCGAAGCTCCAGGATTTCCATCACTGTGTCTGCGTACTGTTCGAGCTGGTGTTTCTCTTCGGCGCTGTAGCTTCTGGCCTCGTGATCCAGTGCACAGACCTGGCCGATAACATGGCCATCCGAGTTCGTCATATTGGCCCCCGCATACGAAACGATGCCGAGGTTTTCCAGCTGTTCGTTTTTGTTGAACCGTTTGTCGTTGGCGATATCTTCGACGACCATCACGTCTTCTTGAAGCATGCTGTGGGTACACATCGTGTCTTCCCGCGTCAGTGAGTCCCAGTCTGCGCCGGTACAGGCGAGGAAGTTCTCTTCGTCTTTCTCGATCAGCCCGACAAAGGCGACTGCAATGTCGAAGTGTGCTGCGATGAGATCCGTAATGCGCTGGAAGCTCTCTTCGATCGGCAGTTCATCGATATCGTACTCTTCGAGGGCTTCGAGCCGTTCGTCCTCGTCGTCCGGGGCGAGAAAGCTGACCTGTGCGCTGTGGTCGATCACGTCGTTCACAATGAACCCGAGGCGGTCTTCGGCATCAGGAAGCTCGCGGTTGAGATACTCAACGAGCAGTTCTTTGAACGAACTCGTATCGATGTCGGCCGGTGAGACATCGGTAAACAGCACGACCGGCGTCTGCGGGATCTGTTCGCGGACTGCTTGTATGACATCCATTCCGCTCCCGTCTGGGAGTTTGTAGGACGTTACGACACCGACGATTGGTTCGTTACTGATTGTTTCGAGCGCATCATCGACAGATGTTGCCTCGATCGCAGAAAGATTTTCTTCAGCGTCAATCGCAGCTGAGACTGTCGAAATTCTCGTGTTGTCATCGACACATAGGACTGTTCGCGCCATGAGTAAGTCATGTTATTTGGCAATATAAAAAACCAATCCCCGAATTATCATCTATGATTTCGAGTAATGGCAAGTAGTAATTGACTTCCTGAACAGTCGTCCAATCGTCTGATCTGGCAGACGTCGACACGACACGGTCGGTGATGCTTTTGATAGTACGGATCGTGGAGCCATTTGCTCCAGCGGCCTCACCACGATATTACACTCAGAGAGACACGGGGTTCGGTCTCTCTGTCCATTCGGTCTCTCGAAAGCCGACCGACGGTTTCAGTTCCGTGATGTGTTCCTGTTCGAGATCCCGGACGGAACTCTCCGGGTTGACGCCCCTAAACTCGGACCACTCGGTAGTATGATGACCGAGCCCCTCAGCACGATCACGATGTACGGTTAGTTATCCAGTCGACCGTTCAGCACTTTGGCAGCGACCAAAACCGGGTCCCAGACAGGACTAAACGGCGGCGCGTAGGCCAGGTCCAGTTGTTCGACCTCTTCGACTGTCATCCCGGCATCGAGCGCGGTCGACAGCGTGTCGATCCGCACCGCCGCCCGGTCGGGGCCGACGATCGTTCCACCCAGGAGCCGTCCCGTCTCTCGATCGGCGACGAGCGTCACGTCGGTCTCGGCCGCGCCCGGATAGTAGCCCGACCGCGAACCTGCAGTGATCGCTGCCGACACCGGATCGAAGCCAGCCTCGACCGCCGCCGCCTCGTCGACGAGTCCCGTCCGCCCACACTCCTGATCGAAGGCTTTGACCACTGCTGTCCCGGCGATGTCGCCAACCGGCGTCGGCTCGCCCGCCACCGTCGACCCGATCGCACGGCCGCCGCGGTTCGCCGTCAGCCCCAGCGGGAGCCACGTCTCCTCGCCAGTGACCGTATGTCGAGCAGTCCCACAGTCACCGGCCGCATACACCTCGGGAAGGTTCGTCCGGCCGTGGTCGTCGACCCGGATCGCCCCACCAGCCCCGAGTTCGATTCCAGTCCCGGCGAGCAGTTCCGTGTTGGGCTGGATGCCGACGCCGACGACTGCGAGGTCGACCGCCAACTCCGCCCCATCGAAGGCGACCGCTTCGATGCGGTCCTCGCCGACCAGCGCCTTGACTGGCGTGTTCGTGTGAACCGCAACCCCCTGTTCGACGAGCTCGGCTTCGACCCGCTCGGCGACCGTCTCGCCAAAGGGCGGCAGGACGTGGCCCGAGCGCTGGAAGAGATGGACGTCGAGACCCCGCCCCCGGAGGGCTTCGGCCATCTCGATGCCAACGTAGCCGCCGCCGACGATCGCTGCTGTTTCGGGCGCAGCCAGTTCGGCAGTGTATGCGACGCGCTCACGGTCGACCGGCGTGTCGTCGACACGGGCGAAATCGTACTCGTCGGGGTCGGCGATGTAGGCGTCGATGGCCGCGGCGGCGTCCATGTTGTGGAGCGTGAACGCGCCGTCGACTTCGCGCACGTCGAACGGGCCGGTGGTCGCCCGGCCGCCGGTCGCGATCAGGAGGTCCGAGTAGGGCTGGTCGAACGTCTTGCCGTCGGCTTCGATGCTGACGGTTCCGGCCTTGGGGTCGACGCCCGTTACCTCGTGGCCGCGCCGGAGGTCGATCCCCCGTTCGTCGGCCTCCTCGGGTGACAGCGACAGCAGCTTCGACAGCTGGTCGACGCGGCCCTCGATGAAGTACGGCATCCCGCAGTAGGCATAGGAGATCCACTGACCTTTCTCGAAGACGATGACCTCGCGGTCGGGGGCGGCCCGACGGAACTTGCTGGCGGCACTCAGCCCGGCGGCATCGGCACCGACGACGACGAACGGATCGGTCGACATATTGTGAGATTGCCGTCGAGGTATAAAATGGTCGGTCGGTTGTGTGGCTGAGTCGACCACGGGCCGAGTCGTGGTTCGACACGGATCGAATCTCAAAAGACGGTCGACAACAGTCCTCAGAGTGAGATGGTCAGTAGTCCCTGCATCAACGTCTGTACGGTCGAAGACGGCGTCTGTACGGCCTGCAATCGAACGCTCGCCGATATCGCCAACTGGGCGGCGATGACCGAATTCGAGCGGATCGAGCGAATGGAAGAACTCGACGCTCCCGACCGCTAACGCCGTGGTCGACTACTCTCGGCCCGTAGATTGGTCGACTCCCGGCAGCGAGAGGCGGGATTCGAGCCGGTTCATCACCATCGCGGTCGTGATCACCAACCGGAGGTAACAGAGCCCGACGACGACGTATATATCGGTGTACTGGAACGTTTCGGAGCCGATATCTCACGCACGACTGATAGGGCTCAAGTCCGGCGTGGTGCATGCAGCCCCGGACGGACCATGAGCGACACAGTGGTCTCTCACTGTTGTTGTCCTCGGCAGAATGTGCCGGCCGGGATTTGAACCCGGGCCATGAGCTTGGAAGGCTCAGGTCCTACCACTAGACCACCGGCACGCAAGACGTCGACCGCGGCAATCATCACGTTCCAACGCCGCCTGATCGACGTACAATTGCATTCACCACTCCTCGTTAATTACCTTACCGTTTCCGACCGACGGCTCAGTCGTCGCCGAAGCTCCGAGCTGCCGCCTGCAGTTCGGCCGACACCCCCGGCACCTCGCTTTCGGCGACCGGTCCCTCGGCCTCTAACTCTTCGAGGGACTTGGGGAACGTCCGCAGTTCCTTGTGGATCGCCAGCCCCGCTTTCGCACCCTTGCCCATCGCCACCGGCACCTGATTGTGCCCCGGCGTGATGTCACCGACCGCGTGGATACCGTCGACGCTGGTTCGACCGTGATCGTCGACGACGATTGTCCCGTCGTCGTTGAGGTCACAGCCCAGCGCCTCGGCCAACTCGGTGTTGTAGTTCGAGCCGTACATGGCGAACCCACCCCGATAGTCGCGGACCGTCCCGTCTTCGAACTCGAAGCTTTCGAGCCAGCCGTCGTCGGCCTTGTTCATGCCTGTGATGTCCTCGTGAATGACGTCGACCGGGTGGGCCTCCACGAGTTGCTGGGTCTCATCGCTCCACTGGATTTCGTCGCCCCGCGCGAGGATGTCGACCTCGTCGGTGAAGTTGAGCATGATCATCGCGACGTGGGCGGCGGCCTCGTCGGTTCCCATCACGTACACCGATTCGTCGATGAACATGTAGGCATCACAGTGGAGACAGTAGTGGAGTCCCATGCCGGTCCGCGGCAGCGGCGGCTCGGGTCGCTCGTCGGAGAAGCCGACGCCGAGGACGACGCGGTCGGCCAGAATCTCGGTATCGTTGCCCTGCAGCCGGAAGCGACCATCCGGCTCGCGGTTGATCTCGGTCACGAAATCTCGGACGACGTCGCCACCGTACTCGTTGACCTGTTCGGTCGCCGTGCCGAGGAACTCGTTGCCAGAGACGTCCTCGGTGACGCCGATCACGTTGTGGGTGTCGAGCATCATCGCCGCGCGGCCGCCACCGCGGTCGACGATGACGGTGTCGTGACCCAGCCGGGTCGTGTACAGCGCCGCCGACAGTCCGGCTGGCCCCCCGCCAACGACCGCTACTTCGTAGCTTTCGACGCCTGATTCCGCATCCGCACCTGCTGTCTCACTCATTACCCCTTCTACGAACTCAACTCAAATAAGTACTACACAGTTGTGCGCGCCGGTCACAATACATTCTCCGGCGGCGCAACGACGGCATAACAGTTCCCGCTGGAGACCCGACAGTCGACCACCCCGACGCCTGCAGCCTCTAGGTCTGCCCGGAACTCCTCGGGATCGTAGATGTGGTAGTAGCGGCCGACCTGCTTGCCGCCGGGCAGCGTCCAGTCGACGGTCGTATCGAACCCCTCGTTGGCGTCGAACCGGTCATGAGCCGTGCTCCACGCCGAGACGAGCCCGCGGCCGCCGGGAGCCAGCACGCGGCCGACAGCCGAGAGGCTCCGCCGCCGGGCCTCGCGCGTGCGGAGATGATGGAGCGTGGCCACGTAGACGATCTGTGAGAACTCGTCGTTTTCAAATGGGAGTCGAGACGCGTCACCATGGACGAGGTCGACCGCAAATCCCCGTTCGGTGGCCCGTTGGCGGGCCTCAGCAAGCAGCCCGCGGCTCACATCGAGGCCGACGACCTCCGCCCCGGCTTCGGCAAGGGCTTGGGCGTGTCGACCATTACCACACCCGAGGTCGAGGGCGCGTTCGAGGGAGCCACAGCGGTCGACCTCGTCGGTGATAAACGACTCCACCTCGGGCCACGCGTACTCCCGTGTCTTCGCAAAGTGGTCGGCGATCCGGTCGTAGACGCCCTGCAGATCCTCGGCGGCCGGTTCGTCAGCAGTCATACCACTGCGTCGGCGGCCACACCTGAAAGCGTCTGTGGCTCGCTACCGGCTCGGAGGTTCCGGCACGTTCGGGACACAGCATAACCTACATACGACTCGTCGCCTTACCCCTATCCATGTCAGCAGACACCGATACGGTCGTCGACCACCGACCGTTAGTGATCGCCGGAACCGGGATCTCCGGGCTCTCGGCGGCGATCTACGCCGCGCGCTCGAACAACAACCCGCTGGTCCTTGAGGGCGACGAGCCGGGCGGCCAGCTCACCCTGACCACCGAGGTCGAGAACTATCCGGGCTTCCCGGAGGGTATCTCCGGGCCGGAGCTCATCAACAACATGAAAGCACAGGCCACTCAGTTCGGTGCGGATACGAAAAACGGCGTTCTGGAATCCATTGATGTCGAAGGCGAGGGCACCGATCGCCTGTTCCGAATCACGCTCGCCAACGGCGATGTCCACACCGCTGACGCCGTGATCGCCGCCTCGGGTGCGAGCGCCCGCACGCTCGGGATTCCGGGCGAGGACGAACTCATGGGTTACGGGCTCTCGACGTGTGCGACCTGTGACGGCGCATTCTTCCGCGATGAGAAGATCGTCGTCATCGGCGGCGGCGACGCCGCGATGGAGGAGGCCCACTTCCTCACGAAGTTCGCCTCGACGGTGTACATCGTCCACCGCCGCGAGGAGTTCCGCGCCGAAGACGTCTGGATCGAGCGCGTGATGGACAAGGTCGACGACGGCGAAATCGAGATCATGCGCAACACCGAAGCCGTCGAACTCCACGGCAGCCGCGAGGCGGGCGTCGACTCGGTCACAATGGTTCGGCACCCCGAAGGCCACCCGACGGACAAACCCGACGATCCCGAGACCGAAGAATTCGAGTTCGACGCGGGGGCGGTCTTCTACGCTATCGGCCACACACCGAACACCGACTATCTGGAAGGTGCGGGCATCGAGACCGACGATGAGGGGTACTTAAAAACGCAGGGTGGCGAGGGCGGCAACCAGACCACAACAGGCGTGGAGGGCCTGTTCGGCGCGGGTGACGTGGTCGACTTCCACTACCAGCAGGCCGTGACCGCCGCGGGGATGGGCTGTCAGGCCGCGATGGACGCCGACGCCTATCTCGAAGAACTCGAACGCAAGCGGGCCCAGTCGGCCGTAGCGGGCGTCGACACCGCGGCTGCCGAATCCGACGACTGAGAGTTCTATATTCGTGGTACTCTGGACCTAGTCATATGATCCCAGTAGCTCCGTGAACAGCCTCCCAGATGCGTATTTGGCTGGTGGTTATCATCTTTCGACACCGCGTCTCCAACTATTGTGGGCGACAGCCAACGTCGTTACTCGACCAGGTCTCGGACGGAAGCAAGGAGACGATCGACGATTCCCGGATCGGACCGAGTCTCCGAAACCTTCCAGTCAGCCCTCTCGGCAGCCTTCGTGACGCGAACGTACTCCCAGCAAAAAAGGGTAGACACCCGCATGTCCTCGTCGTTCGCCCCGACGTAGACGTGCCGCGTCGTTGGCATCGTCTCGCAGATCTCTTCGAGGACGAACCACTTGTCGCGGTCTCGGATGTCGAAATCCTGTCGAAGGTCATACTCGGCGACGATCTGCTCGATCCGGTCAGTGTCGTCGTCAATGAGACCGATCGACTGGCTCCAGTTTTCAGCGTCTTCGAACACCGCTTTCGGGTCTTCGAGTCGCTTGATGGCCGAAAGCGAGAACGCGAGCGTTACCGCTCCAGTGTCGCTGTCGCCGTTCATGTGGCTGTCGCAACGGCATCTGCACCGGGGACACCCAGTGCAGTGGGATCGCTGACTATCCGAACTACTCGCCGTCGACTTGCTTGCAGTCGCCTATACCACGACTCGTTGGTCATATCTATGCAAGGGAGTCCACGGATTATCAATCACCGGGAACGGCGTACCAACGTCAGCTTCTAGGTCTTGCATCTGTCGACTGGGTTCTCGGACTGTGGATCGGCCGTTCTCGCTGCTATCGCCCGATCGGAATCAGTACTCGTCTGCGAGCCGGTCGAGTGCCGAATGTCGCTCCGTCGAGTGGGGTGCTGTCAGCGGCGAAACGCTGATCTGTCCCTCGGCGACCGCCCGCCGGTCGGTTCCAACTGGGTCGGTGATCGACCCCGAGCGCATGAGTTCCCAGATGCCGTCCTGCAAGTCGACCTGCCCACCATTTCGTTCGGCCCCCATCTCGTAGCGCGTCGAGGGGTGGGTGACGACCATCTCGCTCGGCTCGACGAACCCGGTGTCAGTCTCGATGTAGGGGACGTTCACGTTCAAGTAGTCGGTGGCCTCGAAGACGCCCACCTCGCCCGCATGGTCGACCAGATACCGGGTCGCGTCGGTCGCGTGGCGGAAGTCCTCGGTTGCTGTGGCGAGCTGTTCCCAGTCGTCGTCAGCCTCAATATACAGGGAGACGGAGATCGCCGGCACCTCGAAGAAGGCGGCTTCGACAGCCGCACTCACGGTTCCCGACCGTCCGAGAACGTAGGCCCCGATATTCGCCCCTTTATTACAGCCCGAGACGACGAGATCCGCGTCAGGGCACAAGGTTCCGAGCCCCGCGATGACGCAGTCGACCGGCGTGCCTTCGACCTCGTAGCCCAGTTCGTGGTCGTGCACGTCGACGGCTTGCGAGACCGCCCGGCCGACCGAACTCTGATCGTCGGCCGGAGCGACGGCGGTCACCTCGCCGCGATCCGACAGCCCCTCGTAGAGCGCCCGGAAGCCGACGCTGTCGATCCCATCGTCGTTCGTCAACAAAATCCGTGGCTCGTCCATACAGAGGGCAACACGGGTGGGACGAAAAGTACTCGGCTCCCGCTCGGTTCGACCCACTGGGTTCGGGCATCGACCGGATCCCGGTCGACAGGATTCGGGTGTCGTTCACTGGGTCGGGGTCGTCGACCGTACGGTCAAGCCACAAAAGACACAAAGCCTGACACTCAAGCGGTGGTATGGGACTTGGAAGCACGACAAAAAAAATCCAGATGCTGGCTGATACCGCCGAAAAGATGTTCCACCGGCTCAACGAGGTCCGCGAGCAGGTCGAAACAACCCAGACAACCGTTCAAGACACCGGTGATCGGGTC
>Ga0209945_1000410_pt1 | contig 15196 bp, 13 predicted proteins | sample SalPonR2_A_D2_MG_FD_185703 | JGI IMG/M metagenome (GOLD analysis project Ga0209945, IMG submission 185703) | Salt pond soil microbial communities from South San Francisco under conditions of wetland restoration - Salt Pond MetaG R2_A_D2_MG... ...
GACGGCGCCGAGCGGACAGAGTAGCGGCGTCGACGGGACGAGTTTTTTTAAGCGGTCTCCATCTCGCGTTCGAGCTCTTGGAGCCGGTCGATCCGCTTTTTGGTCGAGGGGTGCGTCGAGGCGATCCGCCCGACGAAGCCCGCCTTGACCGGGATGATGAAGAACGCGTTCATCTCCGCCTCCTCGCGGAGGTCCTCTTTCGGCACTCGGTCCATCCGACCGTCTATCGTCATCAACGCGGAGGCGAGCGCGCCGGGTTTCCCGGTGATGAGCGCCGCCCCGCGGTCGGCCGAGTACTCGCGGTAGCGCGAGAGCGCGCGGATCAGCAGGAACGAGATGACCCAGACGAGTATCGACGCGACGATGGCGACGATGACGGGCGCGCCCTGTCGGTTGTCGCCGCTGAACAGCCAGCCCCATCGCACGATGAAGAAGGCGATAGTCGAGAGGAACGAGGCGATGGTCATCACCATCACGTCGCGGTTCTTGACGTGGGCGAGTTCGTGGGCGAGCACGCCGTCGAGTTCGTCGTCGTCGAGCGCGCGGAGCAGTCCAGTGGTCACCGCGACGGTCGCGTTCTTCTTGTTCCGGCCGGTCGCGAACGCGTTGGGCACTTGCGTGTCAGCGACGGCGATGGCCGGTTTCGGCAGATCGGCCTGCTGGCTCAGCCGCTCGATCCGTCGGTGGAGGTCCGGGTACTCGTCGGCGTCGACCGTGCGGGCCCCCATGCTCCGCAAGGCGAGTTTGTCGCTGAAGAAGTACTGCGCGAACGAGAACGCGCCGAACATCGCGAGCGTGAACAGAGTCCCGACGTTGAACACCTCGACTAAGACTCCGATGAACACGACGTAGAGGGCAAAGAGGAGGAACATCGTGAACCCCATGCGTCCACGCAACCCCCAGTCTGTCTTCCAATCCATACCCGTAAATTACTCCTCTGCGCGTTAAAGCCTGCCGGACCCTCGAACGCCCGCCGAGTCGCGAGACGGCGACGGCAGCGCTTTTCACTCGTCCCGGCCACGCGCATTCATGGAGACCGTTCTCGTTTCCGGCGGCCGCGGCGCGTCCGGCCGCTGGGTCGTCGACCGACTCGCAGGCGACTACGAGGTCGTCGTCGTCGACTACGATCACCCCGGACCGGACGCCGACCCGGCCCCGCACGTCTCGTTCCGCGCGGCCGACCTCGCCGACCGCGGCGAGGCGCTCGACGTCGTCCACGCGGTCGACCCCGACGCGGTGGTTCACTGGGCGGCCATCCCCGTCGCCGGCACCCACCCCGACGGGCGCGTGTTCGAGACGAACGTCCACGCCGCGAAGAACGTCCTCGACGCCGCCGGACGCGCCGACGCCCGGATCGTCCAGGCCTCCAGCGACGGCGCGTACGGCTTCTTCTTCGCCGATCCGACGCCGTTCCCCGACGAACTGCCGATCACGGAAGCCCACCCCCTCGAACCCGAAGACCCCTACGGGCTCTCGAAGGTGACGGCGGAGGCCGCGGCGGGGGCCGTCGCCCGGCGCGAGGGCGTTCCGGCGGTGTCGATCCGCCCGTCGTGGATCCAGTATCCCGGCGCGTACGCCTGCCGGAGCGACGACTACGTCGGCGACCTCGACGCGGGCGCCGGCAACTTCTGGTCGTACGTCGACGCTCGCGACGTGGCGGACCTCGTCGCCGCCGCCCTCGCGGGCACGACGGGGACTGCCCCGGCGGTGGCTCCGGGTACCCACGAGGCCGTCAACTGCGTCGCCGCCGACAACGCGCTCGGGCGGCCGCTCCTCGACCTGTTGCGCGAATCGTACGGCCAGATACCGGACGCCTGCGCGGTCGATGAGGCCGCGATAGGGGACGGCGACGACCGGAGCGCCTACGCGACGCGAAAAGCCGAGCGGCTGTTCGACTGGGCGCCCGCCCGTTCGTGGCGCGAGGCGGCCGAGGAGGACGATTCCGAGCCGACGCTGTTCGACCGGTAGCCCGCGAGGGACGATTTATATGGACGATTTATATATCACACTGCGTGGCGCGCGCCTGTGAGCGGCCCGATGGCCGCGAACAGCGTGCGCGAGGGACGCGGCGACCGGAGGGAGCCGCGAGGCTGGGGAGGCGTGTGGTGCTGTGCGGTGCCGTGCCGGGCGGGACCCAAAGGGGCAGCCGCGAGGACGAAGCACACCGACGTAAGGACCGCAAGGAGCGAACGAAGTGAGCGACTGCGGACCGCAGCGAGGTGCGCGAGTCGTCGCGGCTGGGGCGTTGGCGGTGTTCACGGCCGATCCGCCAGTAACGATTTATCAGTGAGTGGCTGGGGCGTTGGCGGTGTTCACGGTTGATCCGCCAGTAACGATTTATCAGCGAGCGGCTGGGGGTTCGGTGCCACCCCCCGCCGCTCCGAACTCGATCAGGAATAAATGATCGACATCTCGACCCGACGCTCAAATCGACAGGATGGCGTTGACGAGCGTCCGCGTCGCGACGGCCGTCGCCGCGCCCAGCCACGTCAACAGCACGAAGTGGATGTACCCGTTCGCGGGGTTCCCACCGTCGATCCGCCGGATCATCTGCGAGGAGAGCGCGGCGTTGAAAAGCACCACCGTGAGGAGCAGATACTCGATCAGCGGGATGTCGTACGCGCCGGGGTAGACGATCTGTCCGATATCCATCTCGTCGAGTTGGAAGTCGGCGGTCAGCTCCGCGAGGATGGCGACGATCTCCAGCCCGATGAAGAAGGCGAACGTCGCCGCCGCCGTGATCCCGTAGAGGAGCCCCACGAAGGTCATCGCCGCCTGGCGGCGCTGTTCGCGGAGCTGGTTGACGGCGTTCATGTTCTTCGAGATCAGCTCGCCGAGCATCTTGGGATCGCCGCCCATCTGCCGCCCCACGAGGTACATCTCGGAGAACTTCTGGATGAGGTACGACCGCGTGTCGTACGTGAACTGCTCCCACGCCCCCTCGGTGCTGATTCGCATGTTGAGCCGGCGGTAGAGCCGTTCGATCGACGGCGAGAGGGCGCCGAAGTTCTTGTCCCGCAGGGTGGTCAACACGTCGGTCGTCGTCGACTGCTTCGCGCTCTCCGTCGCGCCGAGCGCACGGATAAACGAGGGGAACTCGTTGTCACGGGAGGTGATCGCCTGCTCTGCGTTGCGGAGGACCACCCCCGTGATGAAAAGCGGCGAGATCGGGACCGCGAGGTACAGCGGCAGCCGCACGTCGTCGATGAAAAACAGGAGCCCCGGCAGCCCCGGTCCGTACCCGAACATGCCGGCGGCCGTGATCCCGATGATGAGAAACGAGAGCCCGCCGCCGATCCCGAGCGACGCCCACAGCTTCAGGTCGCCCGGAGCGCGCTCGTCCGGGTGGAACCAGATCGGGTCGTACGGCGAGGTCGCCCGTATCATCGCGTAGAACCCGAGCTGGACGAACACGAAGAGGACGATGACCGCCGCGACCGTCGCGGTGGGGTCGTTCCCCGTCAAGATCGGGAGGACGATGGCGAACACCAGCGCGAACGTCATCGAGAGGATCATCGACATGTACAGGTCCTTCATGACCTCCAGGTTCGACAGCGAGGACTCGTACAGCGTCTCGTACTTGGCCAGCATGACGTCCTGTTCGGAGACGAGGAACTCCTCTAGGGACTGTCCCGCCCCCATCGTGTAGCCGAGCCGGTCGAAGAAGTCGGCCATGGCGTCGGAGGGGACCTCCTCGGCGCGCCGGCGACACGCGTCGTCGAGGCTCTGGTTCCAGGTGTCGACGAGGTGGACGACGCGTCCGATCTCTTCGGCGGCGACGCCGTACTCCTCTTCTTTCGCCAGCGTCCGGAACACCTCCATGCGGTCGATGTTCGTCGTCGACAACACCGTCATGTGCGTCATGACCAAGTGTAGTTGGTTGTCGATCTTGGTCTCTAAACTGGAGAGATAGATCTTCGGGTAGATGACTGCAGAAACCAACACGAGCCCGCCGAACATCGGGACGGGAACCCGCGCCGCGAACGGCAGCGGAAGGACGAACAGGCCGACGACGCTCGCGGCGAAGATCAAAACCGACGGGATCAACACGAGCCCGACGTACTTCGTCTTCGAGATGTCGAGTTTCTCGTAGGACGCGAGGATCTCCGAGGTCAACTCGGCCGCGGTCGCCAGCCCGTTCCCGACCTCCTTTACCGCCATGCTATCTGACGTTCCGGTGCATATCGAAGGGGAGCCCCTCGACGCCGTCGCGCTGGAAGGAGTTGATCGCGTCGTTGACCTCGTGGTAGCCCAAGATGCCCTCCTGGATCATCCGTTCGATCAGCTCCGCGCGGAACTTGAGGTCGTCGTAGATGTCGCGGGTGTCCGCGTATCCCAAGAGCGTCGCGATCTGTTCTTCTAACACGTAGGAGTTGTTCATCCCCTGGAAGACGATCTCGTCTTCCACGGGGTCCCAGCTGAACACCTCGCGGGTGACGACCCCCTCCATCTCCTTCGAGTACCCCTCGATCTCCTGGACGCTCGTCACCCGACGCAACACGTTATCGCCCTGTTTCACCCGGTTCTGGAACAGCGCCACGTCGGCGTTGTCCATGAACGTCTCCGGGACGTTGATCGGCTCGGAGGTGAACCGCTGGATCATCGAGACGATGTCGGACGCGTGGAACGTCAGCATGACCGGGTGCCCCGTCTGGGCCGCCTGGAACGCCATCCGCCCCTCGGCGCCACGAACCTCACCCACGATGATGTAGTCGGGACGCGACCGGAGCGCGGCGGCGACCAGGTCGAACATGTCGACGTCCGAGGAGCCCTCGCCGCCGCCCTCGCGGGTCAACAGCTGCTGCCAGGTGCTGTGGGGCGGGATGACCTCCGCGGTGTCCTCTGCGGTGTATATCTTCGAGTCGTCCGGGATGTACGACAGGATGGCGTTCAGCGTCGTCGTCTTCCCTGACGCCGTCTCCCCGACGACGAACACCGTCTGCTCGTTCTCCAGACAGAGCCAGAGGTACGCCGCCAACTCCGGCGACAGCGTCCCCCAGTTGGTGATCTGGTTGATCGACAGCGGCACCTCCTCGCCCTGCCGGATCGTGAGCGAGGAGCCCTTCAGCGACACGTCGTCGGAGTAGATGATGTTGATACGCGACCCGTCGGGCAGCGTGGAGTCGACGATGGGGTCGGAGTCGGAGAGGGGGTCGCCGATCCGCTCGCCCATGTTGCGCAGCCAGTTGTCGAACTCTTTGGGCGTGCCGAAGTCGACGGTCGTCTCCAGCATGCCGTAGGTGCCGTGATCGACGTGGCACTCCTTGGGGCCGATGACGTGAATGTCCTCGTTGGCCGGGTCACGCATCACCGGCTCTAAGGGACCGAGCCCGACGATGTCCCGATTAAGCCGGTAGCGAATGTTCTCGTACGTCTCCTCGGTGACCGACAGCTTCCCCATGTTGAGCAGCTTCGAGACGCTGCCGCGGAACCCCTGGTTTTGCCCGTCGATGTGGGTGACCTCCTCTAACAGCTCCTCGATGAGGTCGTCGTACTCCGCCTCGCTGTCGGGCGCGCTGTGTTGGCCGCTCACCCTGAGCAGGCGGTTTTTGACCTCGTTGAGGATCTCCGCCTGCGGGCCCGACACCTCCGGTTCGATGGCGTAGTACTTGGTGTCCTGGCCGAGGTCGCCGTAGATGTGGCTGTAGATCGGCCCGCCGACCGGGTAGATGACGTTCGGCCGGTTCGACTCGTACTCGCCTTTCGGCTCTTCGATGAAGAGCGGGAACTCCCCGGTGATCTGTTTGAACTCCCGCAGGTGTTCCCGGAGGTGCGGCCGGCGCATCGCCGCCTTGCGGAGTTCGTCCGACGGTTTGGCGGTTCCGTGTTCGGTCATCTGTCGGGTCGTCCCTCCTGTCGGATCGGTCGCGTCCCGACCGCCGGGACGACTGTACGTCGGCTCATGGGTTAGGCTACGCTACGGCTCTCGATGACAATTCCGGTTCCGGAACGGACCGAGAACCCGATCGTGTCGCCGACCTGCTCGCCCATCCCCGCGAACCGCTTCACGTTGACCTGGCGGCGGATGTCGTTGCCGACCTCGATCATCTCCAGTTCGAGGAAGACGTCCGCGATGGAGCGGAACGGCCCGATGGCGTCGTCGTCGACCGCCGAGGGGTCGACGGTCAACACCACGACCTTCCCCTGCGAGATGATCTCGCGGAAAAACGAGATGATCTCGAGGGCGGCCTGTCGCTCTTCGTTTTTCCGGACCAACGCCTCGAACGTCGGGTCGTTCCGGAAGATGGCGTCGAACGTGTCGAGGAAGACGACGTCGGAGTTCCACATCGCCTCCGCGTTCATGAGCCGTTTGAGAAGCTCCTTGCGCTCCCCGTCGGTGTCCGAGAAGGCCCCGCCCGAGTCGAAGTCGGCGTGGAGGAAGAGCAGCTTCTCTTTTAATAGCGGCTTCACGATGTCGTACTCGAGCGAGTGCATCTGGTCGATGAACCCGCGGACGGTGAGCTCGGTCGACATCATCGTCACCGACGCGCCCTCCTCGACCAGCCCGTAGGCGAACCGCTGGGAGATGGCGCTTTTCCCGGCCCCGTAGTCGCCTTCCATGAGCACGATGCTCCCGCGGGGAATCCCCCCGCCGAGCTCTTTGTTCAGCCGGTCGCGCTCGCCCAACCCGAGCGAGAGGAGGTTGTCGTGTGGCATCTCAGGCGCCCTCCACGCGGAACTGGAACAGCTCCTCGTCGCCGTTGGCGGTGACGTACACGCGGTGATCGCCGTTTTCGAGCCCGCCGCTCGTCCCGTCGAGGGCGGTCACGTTGATCGTGAGCCGCAACACGTCGCCGCGGCTCCACGCCGCGCCGTCGTCCACGGACACGAGTTCGCCGGTGGTCGCGCTCGGCCGGACGTACCGGCCGTCGAAGACGATGTCGAGATCCGAGCCGTCGGGCGCGAGCCGGTAGGTGCCGGTGTTTTTGATCAGGAGCGTCACGTTCTCCTCGCTCGCGTTGTACACCCCCGCGCTCGCGTCGGAGATGATCGTCACGTCGGTCCGGAGCTGCTCGGTCGCGTCCAACCCGGCGTCGTCGACGGCGGCGCTCACGCGGTCGACGCCCGTGGTGATCGTGCCGACCACGCCGGCGGCTATCACGAGACTCGCGATAAACAGGATCAGGTGTGAGATCGGGACGCTGGCCATTTACGTGGTCACCTCCGTCACCGTCGCCGCGTCGCGAACGCCGGACTCCACGACGAGGACGACGCGCGTGCCGTCCGTAATGGTCGTCGCCGTGTCGCCCTGGGCGACCGTCACTTCGAGGGTCTCTCCGCCGAGCCACAGGCCGGTGTCGCCGTTGCCGTCGACGGTCGTGATGGCGTTCGAACCCCCCACGTCGACGTACTCGTTGCCCACGACGAGCGTCGCGTCGTCCGCGACGAGCCCCAGCGAGCCGTCGTTGGTGGCGGTGACGGTCAGCACCTCATTCGTCGTGTCGTACGTCGCGTTCGAAACCGCGAACTCCGTGTTCTGGCGTTCGAGCGCGCGCTCGCCCATGCTGTGTTGCGCGTCGCCGACGCGGTCGAAACTGTTGGCCGCGACGGGGTAAAACGTCGTAAACGCGAAGAACATCCCCGCGACGATGATGGCCGTCGACGCCGAAACGCTAACGCCCATCGCCCCACCCTCCGTCGGCCGGGTCGGCGCGGTCGGAACGCGGGTTCGGGTCGTTCATCGGTCGTGGGGAGCCGCCGTTGCGCTCGCGGCCTTCGGCGCCGGCGTCCGCGCGGCCGTCCCGCCGTTCCCCGCGCCCGTCCCGTCGCTCTGCCTCGCCGTGCCCGTTCTCGCCCGGGCGTCTCGCATCGCGGTCGTTCCGCTCTTCGCGCGGGGCGTGACCGCCGCGGCGGTCCGCCGGCCGGCGGTCGCGTCCACCGTGTCTGCCGCGGCCGCCAGCGTTGACCGGCGGCGGGCCGCCACCGACCAGCGACCCCCCGGCGAGGTCGTCCCACCGGTCGAGGAGCAGGAGGTGGCCGCTCGTCCCGTTCAGCTGGGTCACGTATCGGAGGCTGCGCGTGTGGTGTTCGCGAACCAGGTGGTCGGTCCCCGGCCGGTCGACGAGGTTGCGGTCGATCGTGCCGAACCCGGAGAGGAAGTCCCGGAGCCTCGCGGCCGCGTCGGCGCCGACCCACTCGATGCGCTCGTAGTAGTTGATGGCGCGCACCGCGTCGGTGACGTCGCTCTCGGAGACGAGGAACTCCAGCCACTCCATCACGAGGAGGTCCCCGACGTAGTCGCCGGGCAGCTCCGTGAGGTACGGCTTCCCCCGCGTGCCCGACAGGTCGTCTTCGCGGACGTACTCGAAGCCGCCGGCGTTCGCCTCTGCCGGGTCGCCGCCGGGCTGCTGGCCGCGCGAGCGGTCAGGCTCGGGTTCCGGCTCCGGCTCGTGGCCGTTCGCCGCCGGCTCGTCGACCGGTTCGTCGTCGAACGACATCTCGTCGTCGAACGAGTCGCCGGCGTCGGCCGGCTCGTCGTCGAACGGGTCCGATTCGCCGCCGAGGTCCTCGTCGAACGAGTCGTCTCCGTCGTCGAACGGGTCCTCGTCTTGGGTCGCCTCCGTTTCGGCGCCGTCTTCGTCGGCCCAGTCGGCCTCCCCGGCGTCGTACTCCTCTTTCAGCTCGCTGAAGCTCTTTCCATCGTCGTTCATGTCGTCTCCGTCGTCCGCCGCCGCGGTTTCGGACGCGGCGTCGGCGGGGTCGCCGTCGTCCGTGTGGTCGTCGCCCGGTTCCTCGTCCAGCTCGCCGAACTCGTCGTCCTCGAAGTCGTCGTCGAGCAGGTCATCGTCGAAGAACCCGTCTGCGTCCGCGTTCGCGACGTCTTCGTCGAGGTCGTCGTCCGCGTCCGCGTCGCCCTCGTCGTCGTCGAAGAGGCCGAACGACCCCTCGCCGCCGCCGTCGACCCCGTCGAAGCCGCTGGAGTCGTCGACGAACGGGTTGATTCCGCGGGTGACCATCTCGTAGATGTCGAGTAAGTTCCGCACGTCCTCCTCGATGTCGTCGACGGCGGCCGAGATTTCCTCGTTTTCCGACCGGACCGTCGAGACCGTCGACGAGAGCGACGCGACCTCGTTTTCTAAGTCGTCGAGTCGCTTCTCTAACTCGTCGGTGTCGGACCCGCCCCCGCCACCGCCGTCGTCGAACTCGTCGTCCCACTCGTCCATTCCGTCGAAGTCGTCGAAGCCGTCGCCGCCGTCCATGCCGCCGCCACCGCCGCCACCGCCGCCCATCCCACCGCCGAATGGGTCGTCGTCGCCGTCCATGCCTCCGGAGTCGTCGTCGGAGTCGCCATCGTCGAGGAACCTGTCGAGGACGCTCGCACCGACGAGCCCCAGTGTGGCGACTATCCATGCGGCCGTTGGAGCTCCCCACACCGGTAGTTCGAGGCCCATTATCGTGTACGACCCGCAGAACACACTTCAATTCACCCCTCAAAATATCAGTCGTGAGAAGATAACCCGTGGTGCGCCGGCGGCGACGGCGCCTCGCTCCGGCTCGCGGCAGGTCTCACAGGACGCGCTCGAACCCGTCTGCCGCCCGCACGACCAAGCGACCGTCCGCCCGGAACCGGACGGTTCGGCCCACGCCGTCTCCGACGGCTCGCTCGACGACCGGGATCCCCGCCGCTTCGAGGAACTCCTCGGTGCGCTCGACGTTCCGCGGCCCGATCGCGTCCGTGATGTCGAGCATCTCCGCGCCCCCGGCGACGCGCGCTTCGAGCCGGCCGGGATCCGCGCCCGCGGTCTCGAGTTCGGCGATGAGCCTCTCGATGCCGGTGTCGACGTACTTCCCCGGCCGTTCGATGCCGGTGTCCGTCTCAGCGCTGGTCGGCAACATTGCGTGGACCAGTCCGCGGACGCCAGTCGTCTGGTCGGCGAGCGCGACGGCGACGCAGGAGCCGAGCCCGCTCGTCGTCAGCGTCTCGCCGTCGGTCGCGACCGCCAGATCGCTGACGCCGACCTTGATCCGACCGCCGTCGAGGTCGCCGCCGAGCGCTCCTCCGCGGGACGACGGACGATGGGTCACGACTCCGAGAGGCGGTCGAGGGCCCTCGCTAACTCGCGCTCGTCCGGGAGCGCGTACACGTCACACCGGGTCTCGACGCCCTCCGTCTGGATCGCGGCGTCGATGACGAACCCGTAGTCCTGCCGCTGGCTCAGCTTGGCGACCAGCGGGCTGATCGTCGCCGACCCGATGTCGTGGACGAACTCGGGGGGCGAGTGGGTGATCGACGTGCCGAGCACGTTCGCCCACCCGTCGATGAACCCGCTCGTCATCACGTTGCCGAGCTCACAGAGCGCGTTCTCCGCCATCCCGCCGAGCGGCTCGTCCGGCTCGGTCGGCAGCATCGAGGCCGCGATCTTCGCCGCGGACTCCTCTTCGAACAGGATCGCCAGGTAGCCGCTCGGCTCTCCCTGGAGTTCGAAGACGGTCCCCGCGTACGGCTCGACGCCCACCTCCGCCGGCACGTCCGCGAGGGGCACGAACCGGAGCCGACTCACGTCGACGGTCGTCTCGAGGCCGGTCATCATCGCGATGTTGTCCGCGGCGTTCGCCGACCCGCGCTTCGCCAGCGACGCGAACGTCGACAGCGACTCGTACGGGACCGCCGTGCTGTCCGCGCCGCTCTTCCTCGCGCCCCCGTCTGCGCCCGGCGCCGCGGCCGGCGCGGTCTTGCCCACGACGAGGTCGCGGAACTGCCCGGAGTCCGGGAGCATATAAATGGAGAAGTCGAGATCCGTCGTCGTCGCGTCGAGTCGGCTCTCGAAGAGGAACACGCCGTCGCCGGCGAGCGCCCCGTCCGGGAGGACGGCGGCGCCGTCGGCCTCGAAGTAACGCGGCGGCGTCATGTCGATCCCCTTCCCGAGGTAGTTCGCCCACCCGTCGAGGAAGCCGCCCAGCGCGATGTTGCCGACCTCCGTCACCGCGCTCCGCCCCATCGACGCCCCGCCCGGAAGCAGCGAGAGCAGCGCCTCGACGTTGGCGGCGTCGAACGCGAGGACCGCCTCGCCTTCCAGCCCGCCGCGGAGGCCGATGCTCACGCCGATCGACTCGCGGCCGGCGAACGCCTCGGCGAGGTCCTCGCCGCTCGCGACGCTGGCGCCCGTGACCTCCACGGAGAGGTCCGTCCCCGTCAGGTCGGTGAGCGCGCCGGCGGCCTGCGTGGCCCCTCGCTCGGCCAGCCGATTACAGGCGCCGAGCGCCCGGACGTCGACCCGCATTATACCGCCGATCCGATGGCGTCGAGCACGTTCGGCTTCTGGAACGGCTTGGTGATGTACCCCTCAGCGCCGGCCTTGATGGCCGCCTTCATCTTCTCTTCCTGCCCGACGCTGGTACACATGATCACCGTCGCCTCCGGGTTCTCTTCGAGGATCTCCGTCGTGGCCTCGATGCCGTCTCGGATCGGCATCACGATGTCCATCATCACGAGGTCGGGGCCGTGTTCGTCGTACATGTTCACCGCCTCCACGCCGTTTTCGGCCTCTCCGACGATCTCGAACTCCCCTTCGAGGATCTCACGGAGCAGGTTCCGCATGAACTCTGAGTCGTCTGCAATAAGCACGCGCGTTGCCATAGTTACCTGAAAGGCGGGACAGCGTTCACTTAATCACTCCCCCGCGGTTCTCACGGCTGAGAACCGACGGCGGGCGTCGCGTTCGGCTCACGACGCGACCGGGGCCGACGCCGCGGAGCCACCGGACCGGGCGTCAGACCCAGTGACCGAGGAGGTACGTCGCGCCGACGAGGACCGTCCCCCCGAACGTCTCGCGAGTTCCGATACCGAAGGGGAGGAACGTCGCCGGCGCCTCCTCGTCCGGCGTCTCTCCGCCGTCTCCGGGGGTCTCCGAGGTCGCACCCGTCCCCTCGCCCCCGTCGTTCGCAGTCTCTCCCGTCTCTCCGCCCGTGTCGGCGTCGCTCTCACCGCTCTCGTCGGTCGACGCGTCGCCGGACGAGCCGCTCTCGCCGGGCGAGCCGCTCTCGTCGAGCCGCGTCACCGCCGGGTCGGCTCTCACGTTCAGGGTCCCGTTCACGCTGTCCCCGTCGATGGCGAGCGTGTACTCGTACTCGCCCGGCTCCAGATCGACTGCCGTCTCCGCGAACGTCTCGTTTTTCGTTCGCTGCGGGCCGACCGTGACGTACCGCTCCTCGACTATCTCCCCGTCGTCGACGTCGAGCGTCAGCTGCTCTCGGTTCTCTAGCTGTCCGACGTTCTGGATCGCCGCAGAGAGGTTCGCGAGCGACTCGCCCCGCGTCACCGTCAGGTTCGTCGTCGTCGTCTCGTTCCGGAACCAGAGTTTCGCGGGGCTCGTGGCGTTTTCCACGACGAGGACCGGCCGGCTGTCCTGAAGCGACTGCCCGCGATACAGCCGATAGCTCGCTCTGGTTCCCGGCGCGGCGCCGGCAAGGCCGCTGTCGAGCGAGAAACTCCCGTTTGCCACCGCGAGCTCGGTGTCAGTTCGGTTCGGACCGCCATCGGTGTCGCGAACGACCGTCGCCGACAGCTCCGCCGAGGGGAGGATGGAGGTCGTCCCCGTAATGCTCCCGTTGTCAGCCTCGACGAGGATCGTACGGTCGTCCGTTACGTGGTCGTACCGGAGGAACCGCTCTTTGATACTGAACGTCGCCTCGGCGCTGACCCGTCCGTCGTCTATGCCGTGGTACGGGTACTGCTCCGGGCTTTGGTCATCTCCCGCCGCGCTGAACGTGTACTGCTCGCCTTCGGTTCCTTCCAGCGCGAACTCGACCGTGTATTCGTCGCCTGGCTCAAGATCGTCGGTGAACGGCCCGCCGTCGCTCGTGTCGATGGCGAGGTAGAATCGGCTGGGCCCCTGGTCGACGTCGCCGCGCTTGAGTTCGGTCCCTTCCGCGAGGAAAACCGTGACATCGTCGGCGTCGGCGTTTGCCAAGTCGAGTGTCGTTGCCTGCTCGTTTCGCCCAGGGTTTGTCTGGCGTATCTCCAGCGAGACCCCCTCACCTTCTTCGAGGAGTTGCATTAGGACGCTGTTGTTTAGTGTCGTACCTTTCTCAAGGGGCGTTTCAGAGCCTGATAAGTACCACAGCGCGCCCCAGATGCCTGTCGACTCGAAGCCGAGGACGACTCGGTCGCCTTTCGTCACCGCCGTCCGGTCGGTTCCGTACGTTCTGAGATCCGCGAGAGTTTCTGTGTCGTCTTCCTCTCCGTCGGCGATTACGTCGGCGTCTGCCGTCGTGAACACCTCGATGTCGTCGTGGAACGTCGGACTCCGTAAGACGAGATCTGACTCGGCGGCCACTTTAATAGGGTCGATTGCACCGTTGTCTCGGGCAATGAAGGTTCCGTTGGTGATCGCGAGCCGGTATCGTTCGGGAGCGATCGGCCGAATGAGACCGCCGGCACCGGTTGCAATCGGTCGTTCCGCTTGAAGCTCTGAAAGGCTTTCTGCGATTACTTGGCCATTGTCGTTTTTAAACGTAAGATTGCACTCAACCTTCGCACAACTATCGACGTTGCTCACCCCCGTGCCGATGAACCGGGTGTTGATCACCGTCGACGAGCCGGTCACCTTCAGCACGTCGACGAACCCGACCGTCCCGCCCGAGTCGGTGAGGCGGTTGCCGCCGACCAGCATGTAGGCCGTGTCGTCCCCGGAGCTGTCGGCAACGTGTCTGATCTCTATTGGATCCCCCGCGGTCCCGGTGAACATGTCCCTGCTGAACCCGCCGCTTATCTCCCGGCTGACTCCTTCACCCGCACCGGACTCCACCGCGGGGGTCACAATGTCGCCGCCGGTCGTCTCCCCGCCGGCCGCTGCGTCGTCCTCGGCGACCGCGGCCGCGGCCGGGCCTGCGACCGCTCCGCCGAAGAGCGACAGCACCACGGCGAGTGCGACCAACACGACGCGAAGGGCGGCCAGCCGCGAGCGAAACGTGGACTCGCGACGCGAGGCACCGCGTCCGCTGGAGGGCGCGTCGGTCGTCGTTCGGGAGGGTCGCGCTGTGCCGTCCGGTGAAGCTCTGGAGGTCATCGTGGTCTCGGATTCGTCGTAACGAGGCCCCACACCGCGGACGGCCCGTCGTTGTCGGTAGTCCGGATCTCACCGACTAAAGCGTACCCTCCCAATTATCGCGGCGGAGAACGCCAACCGGACGCCGCGACGCGTGACCGAGCGAATCGGCAGACCGAACGCGGGTCGAACCGTCGGCACGGCTCCGAAGAGTTAAGTTCGGTCGCGGTGCCGTTTCGATGAGGATGAAGACCTGTCCCCGCTGCGACTCGTCGCTCGATGACGAGGATCGCTTCTGCGTCGAGTGCGGCGCCCCCCAGACGGAGGACGCGGCCGAAGAACTGGACGAGTACGTGCAGCGACAGGCACAGCAGGTGGCCGCGGAGTCGGGCGGCGGAGTCGGCGGCGGAATGGGCGGCGGCGAGTCCGGCAGCGAGGACGACTCCGGCTTCGCTCCGACCGCACAACTCTCCGACCGCGAACAGCTCTGGCGACGCGGCTGTTACGTCGCCGGGTACGGGACCATCGTCGTCGCGCTCACGCGGGTCCCGCAGATCGGCGCGTTTCCCCTGATTCTCGGCGGGATCGCGATCTTACCGCCGATCCGCCGGCTCACCGCGGAGCCCCTCGGGAGCCCGCTGAAACGCGAAGTGATGGCCGGTCTGTACGCGGCCTTCGTGCTGATCGGGGTCGCGCTGCTCGTGCTTTTATAACTAGGGCTCGGCGGCCGCCACTCGGATTAAAACGATCCGCTACTCGATCCGGAAGCCGCCGGCGTCTTCGGCCGCGCGCACGAGGTCGCCGATGCTGTCGCTCGCCGTGAGCCCCTGGCTCGCCGCGAAGCGCTTTATCGCCACCGGCGGCACGTCGACGGTCGTCTCCGCGGCGACGAGCAGGAGGCCGAGCGCCTCGGGCGTCGGCGACTTCGGCCCGGCGTTCGACGCGAACCACGTCACGAGCGAGTCGAACGTCGCCGTCACGTCGTTCGACACCATCCGCTGGCGGGTGGTGTCCCCGTTGGCGTGGAGCGTCGCGTCGATGCCGTACGCGAACCCGTCGCCGTCGAAGGAGGACGCCAGCCAGCGACTCACCGACTGCCGGTCGACCGCGGGCGCGCCGTGCCCGCCCTGCGTCTGGGGACTGGCGGGTTGGGCGCCCGCGGGCTGCACGGACCCGCCGGCCGGCGGCTGGCCGCCGCCCGGCCCCGG